>APMI01019651.1_pt1 | contig 14936 bp, 10 predicted proteins | sample 667938 | NCBI WGS metagenome assembly APMI01 (sample SAMN01084076, study PRJNA167559) | wastewater metagenome | biome: Wastewater | place: Denmark: Ejby Moelle, Odense | collected 2011-11-28 | reverse complement strand
CTGCGGTCGGCCAGGATGCCAACAATGGAAGGATCACCGGCGACTCGATCGTTGCCAAACAACGAACAAGCCAAGGCATACGATGCAATCGCACGCTGGGTTTTCAGACCTGCTTTCTGGCAATGCGCGATCACCGCATCCAGTTCGGCATCGAGTTGATCCAGTTGCAGCGGTGCTTTGCCCCCAAAATGTTGATTGAGGAAATCGGCTAAATTGTTGCGTAATTGGGTTTGCCCAATCGTCGTCAACTGTTTGCGGTCGAGCTCGAGCATGATGCATCTGCTCCTAGGCTGCTGCGGACAGCGGCAGAACCGCGGATCCCTGCTGGTGATCGCGGGCAAAGTAGAGCGCATGCTGGGTGTCACGCGCTTCTACGTAACAGCCATGAATGGGGCCAAAAAACACATGGTGCTGCTGTTCGTTGAAGGTTGGCACCACGGTGCGGAAAGCGCGGGGGTCATAAAAGCGGAACAGCATGGACTCGCCGCCGGGTGCTGCCACGCGCAAGATCCGACGCAGGTGCGAGCGCAAGGCCAGCATGGAGGTATCAGCATCGGTCACCAGCACGATACCCCAATGGGCATTCCAGCCATCGCGCAGGGCCAATTGTGTCACCGAGGAACCACTGCGCAATGGGATCAAATAGGGCGCTGCTGCTGCCAACATTGGGTCAAGATCGCCAGAAAACAAGCACATCGCATCCGGTGCATGCTGCTGCAACAGTGCCGGCAGGTTATCGATACCAGCCCCATCCAGTACGGCAAAGGCAGGGCGCCCTTGGCCGAAGATTGCCCGTTGCAACTGTTCGTACTGACCCTGACCAATCACGAAGACTTTTCCGTTATGCGTAGGTGTGTCGGTGTTGCCCGTGGTGTCATCGCGCCCCCCCACAGGCACAATGCTTCCGGGGTACACCTGTTCAATACGCAAGGGCGTGCTGAATCCGGACATGTCAGCTCCTACCCTGCTCAAAATGGGCTTGAGTAGCCGGGGGCGTCATCAGCGGATTCGAGTGCTTCCAATGCATGACGTGCGGCCTCACATTCGGCGCAGAACGGCAGTTTTTGTGCGTGGGCATTTTTCAGGCCGGCTGCCTGCAGCTGTTGTATGGCATTTGTCACAGCGCCGGCGGTGTTCTTGATGGCCTCGACTGCCTTCTTTGGCTTGTCGGCTTTTTCTGCCTTTTGCGCCTTCATCGCAGGCAGGCCACTGCCACCGGAATTGATCATCACCATCGTGCCATTGATCATCACCCCGGCAGACGACAGCATGATGGACGCGCCACCGGCTTTCAGGCTGAGCACCGCGCCGGCGTCCAATACAAGATTGGCCCCCGCCTTGATGTCGATATTTGCGCCGGCGGAGAGTGCGGCATTGGCACCGGCGCTGAGGTGGGTGTTGGCACCGGCGGTGAGCATCATATTGACACCTGCATCGACATGATGATGGGTGCCGACGGTCAAATAGTGCTCTTTGGATACGGTAGTGGCTTGGTTTTCGCCAATCGAAAGTGTCTGATTTTTGCCAATGCTCAAGTCGGCATTTTCACCAATCGACTCGGTGCGATGCTTGCCGATGGTGAGGTGGGACTCCACCCCGATATTCTCGGTGCGGTTGTTGCCCGTGCGTAACTGCAAGTCTTTCTGCGCATGTACGAAAATTTCTTCGCTGCCTTTTTTGTCCTCAAAGCGCAGTTCATTGAAGCCACCGCCGCCTTTGGATGACAGCGTCTTGATGGTGGAGCGGGTGGCATCTGCAGGAAAGTTGAGTGGTGGCACGTTGGGGCCGTTATAGACGCAGCCAACCACTAGTGGACGGTCGGGATTGCCCTCCAGGAAATCCACCACAACTTCCATCCCGACGCGTGGCAGGAACATGGTGCCATAACCATTGCCGGCCCACAGCTGCGCCACCCGCACCCAGCATGAGGCTTTGTCGTCGGTGGTGTTGTTGCTGCGCTGTGAAACTTTGCGATCCCAGTGAAAGCGCACCTTGATGCGACCGGCATCGTCGGTATAGATTTCATTGCCTTGTGCGCCCACCACCATCGCCGTTTGCGGCCCGCGTACCAGCCCGCGTGGTGTGTTGATGGGGGCACGATAGACGTGGTCATTTTTTTGCAAGGTGAAGGTATTACGGTATTTGGCGCCGTCGAAATTGCCCAGCAGATTGTTGTTGCCACGATGCTGGACGCTAAGCACCATGTACTCGGCGTTGAATTCTTCGCGCGAGTGATCTTCCAGCGTAAATACATGGCCGGGTGTGAGCTCACGCACTTGGCTTTCACCCGAGTAGCTCATATGGCTGGCTTCTTCCGCCTCCATCATGATTTTGCTCAAATGGCTGCCCGCTGGGGTCTTGCCTTGTGCATCGAAGCCACCGTAATAGCGGTAGCGTTCGGTATCGATCTCGTTGCCGATTTTCAGGAGAGTTGGTGTGTTTTCGCTCAGGACGGTTTTGTTTTTGTAATCCCAGTCGGAGAGCGAGGCTTTACGGGTGCGGATCTGTTGATCTGATAGCAGTTTACGGATGGCGTCAGAACCGCCGGCGCGCCCGGAGTGATGGAATGGGATGTGTGCCGGAACCAGTTTTGGATTGGCACTTTTGTTGTCGGTGAATACCAAGATGTGCTTGGAGTCTTCGCTTTCGTTGTGGCGGAAATAGTAGTAGATGCCCTCGCGTTCGATCAGACGCGAAATGAAGTCGAAGGAGGTTTCGTTGTACTGCGTGCAGTACTCGAGGTTTGGGTAGGTTGCGTTTAGTTCGAGCTTATAGTCATCAAACCCAAATTCACCAAAAATCATGTCGATGATGTCGGGCACCGACAGGTTCTGAAAAATACGGCAATCCTCGTTCTGGGTTAGAAACCAGAACCACGGCACGATGTCGCATTCGTAGCAGTAGATGTCCTGATCCTTGCTGCCAGAAGCTGGCAGTGTGCCGGTAATGGCAAAGCGCGACACATAGCCATTCCAGTGGCGTTGGCCGCCGCTGTGGTGGGTATCGAAGGTTTCGATACGCAAAATGGCACTTTTGCCGATGATGTTTTCGGGAAGGATGTCGGCGCTTTCGGAAAGGAGCTTCAAGCGGAACTCAAAGAGCTTGGAAACACCTTCTTGACCTGACATTTCTTCAATCAGCAAGTCATCCTCCCCATAGGCCTTGGGAGTGAGGAAGAACATCCGGTTGCTGGTTGAGATTTTTGGCATGGCAGGAGTGACCGTTATCGGTGACTATCCTCGTTGCATTTCACGCAATGCAACATTCGTCCGAAGTGCTATGCAGACGGGCGCAGAAGGGGTGTGGCATAGGGCGAAGGGCCTAGAACGTGATGCTGGGGATGCGGCATTGTGAGACGGCCTTCGCATTCCTGATGCGCCCCCTGCGCCGCCAGTTGCACGGCACAGGGGGCGGCGTGGCTCAAGACACCGCGTAATTGAACTGGCCATCCTCGCCAATCGAGATGTTGATGCTGCCGATGCCGCCGCCTTCGGCCATCCGTTCCAGCACATAGCCGGACACCTCTGGCAGCACCGTGCCGGTCAGGATGTTGTCGATATTGCGGGCCCCCGAATCTACTTCGGTGCAACGTTGGGTGATGGCATCGACCACGGCTTCGTCGTAATTGAATTCGGCACCGTGGTTGGCCTTGATGCGCTTGCCGATCTTATTAAGTTTCAGGCGCACGATCTTGCGCATGTTTTCATCGCGCAATGGGTAGTAAGGCACCACCGCAGTGCGGCCTAGGAACGCAGGCTTGAACACGCGATTGAGTTCGGGCTTGAGCAGGTCATTGAGATATTCGACCGTGGGTACCTCCTCGGAGGCGTTGCAGGCTTGCATCACCAAGTCGGTGCCGGCATTGGAGGTGAGGATGATCAGGGTGTTGCGGAAGTCGATTTCGCGGCCTTCGCCATCTTCCATGCGGCCCTTGTCGAAGACTTGGAAGAACAACTCCAACACGTCCGGGTGGGCTTTTTCGATTTCATCCAGCAACACCACCGAATACGGCCGACGCCGCACGGCTTCGGTTAGCACGCCGCCCTCGCCATAGCCCACATAGCCGGGTGGGCTGCCTTTGAGGCTGGAAACCGTATGCGCTTCTTGGTACTCGGACATCGCAATGGTGATCATGCTGCGCTCGCCGCCGTACAGGGCGTCGGCCAGTGCGATCGCGGTTTCGGTCTTGCCCACGCCCGAGGTGCCTACCAGCAGGAACACGCCTTTGGGCTTGTCCGGGTCTTCGAGGTTGGCCCGCGAGGTGCGCACGCGCTGGGCGATCGCATCCAGCGCATGGCTTTGGCCAATGACGCGTTCTTCCAGCGATTCTTTCAGTTTGAGCACGGTCTGGATTTCATCGGCCACCATGCGCCCGACGGGGATACCCGTCCAGCCGGCGATGATCTGTGCCACTGCGTTGGCGTCCACCACCGGCAGCATCATCGGTTCAAAGCCTTGCAAGGTTTTCAGTTCACCGCGCAAGACATTGAGCGTGGCCACCGCATCGGCACGGGTGGGGTCGTCGGCGGCCAGCGCTTCCACTTTGTCCAGTTCGGCGTGAATCTTGGCCACCAATTCTTTTTCTTGGGCGAAGCGCGCCTCGTCGGTGGCCAGCGTTGCGCTGAGTGCGCTAGTTTCATCGCCAATATCAGTCAACCGCTTGCTGTGGTCGGCACCACCTGCAGCTTCTTTTTCCAACTGCGCACGTTCGGTGGCCAGCACATCCAGCCGCCGGCGGGCATCTTCAATTTTTGCCGGCGTAGCATTTTGGCCGATGGCGATTTTGGCGCAGGCGGTGTCCAGCACGCTGACCGCTTTGTCTGGCAATTGCCGGCCGGGAATGAAACGTGAGCTGAGTTTGACGGCCTCGGTGATGGCTTCATCCAGGATGCGCACTTTGTGGTGCGCGGCCATCGCTTGGCCCACACCACGCAGCATCGAAATCGCTTTGTCGTCGTCAGGCTCATCGACCTTTACCACTTGGAACCGGCGGGTCAGGGCCGGGTCTTTTTCGAAATATTTTTTGTACTCGCTCCACGTGGTGGCTGCAATCGTGCGCATTTCGCCGCGCGCCAGTGCGGGCTTGAGCAGATTGGCGGCGTCGTTTTGGCCGGCTGCGCCACCGGCACCAATCAAGGTGTGTGCCTCATCAATAAACATGATGATGGGCTTGGGGCTGGATTTGACTTCTTCGATCACGCCTTTCAAGCGGTTTTCAAATTCGCCCTTCACCGATGCGCCGGCCTGCAACAGGCCCAAGTCCAGCGAGAGCAGCTCCACGCCCTGTAGTTGCGGCGGCACATCATTGGCGGCCACACGCAGGGCCAGGCCTTCCACCACCGCGGTTTTACCCACGCCTGCTTCACCGGTGAGGATGGGGTTGTTTTGGCGGCGGCGGGTGAGCACATCCACCATCAGGCGAATTTCCGAGTCGCGCCCCAATACCGGATCAAGCTGGCCATCGCGGGCGCGCTGGGTCAGGTTGATGCAGTACTGGTCCAGATTCGGGGTCTTGCTGGGCCGCCCGCCCGTTGGTGCGGCACCGGGGGTGCCAGCATCGCCGCCCACGGCGGCACCGGCATCACCCAAGGCGCGCGCATCGCGGGCTTCGGACGAGGCTTCGGTGAGGGCGTGGAAATTTTTGGTGAGTGTTTCAAGATTGATTTTTTCCAGCGAGCGCGCACTGACACTGACCAGCCGGCGCAATTCAGCATCGGCCAGCAGTGCAATCAAGATATGCCCGCTGCGAATCTTGGCTTCGCCAAATTCAATCGAGGCCCAGCCCCATGCGGCTTCAAACAATTTGGGCAGCATGGCCGACAGCGCCGGGGTGCGCTGATTGCCGGTCTTGAAGCCATCCAGTGCCTTGCCCAGTTCGCGTTCCAGTGCTTCGGGGGCGATTTCGAACTGGCGCAGGATGCGGCGAATGTCGGTGTTTTCCACCTCCATCAATTTGACCAACACGTGTTCCACTTCGACTTCGTAATGCCCGCGCGACATGCACAGGCCTGCTGCGCCCTCCATCGCGCCGCGCACAGTGGTGTTCAGTCGCGCGATGAGCGCACGCAGGTTCAGTGCCATGATTGACCTCCCATTGCAGAAAAGTGAAATTCGGTTTCAGTGGTTGGATGGGGGCCGCGCCGTCCACGCAGCCATGTGTTCCAGCCCAGTTGCGGGCGGTCATCGCCACGCGCACCTAGACGTAGGGGCGGGACTTGATCGGCGGGCAGCGACAAACGCACGCGCAGATCCAGAGCCAGCCCTGTCAAGAAACGGGTTAGCTCCATGAGATCGGACAGGCGTGGGCCACGTGGCAAAAGGGCATTAAATTTTTGGCGGCTCAGTGGCCCAATGCTCAGGTGTAACGTCGTTTGCCGGTCCCAATAGTGCGAGCCCAGCACGCAGCCATCGCCCAATTGATGGCTCTTGCGGCCTAGGCGGGTGCGCGCAGCACGGGTGATCGGTTGCCAGGTACCCAAGCAGCCGGTGGTTTGCACGGGGGCACCCACCACGGCGGACAGGACTTGTGCGATGGCGCGTTCGCCATGCGGGCGTTGTGCAATTAGGCCTGAGAAATACACCATCGCCGCACCCGGCAATGGTTTTGTCGGGGTGGTGGCGCGTCGATTGGGATGCAAGCGCGCTTGTAGCGCGGGAGTGCCCAAACCCACGACGTGTTCCAAATAACGCAGTACCGAATTTTGAAAGCCAAATTGGCGGCCGATTTCAGGCCGATGCTTGGCCCATGCCAGCCAAAACAGCGCCACCAAGCGGTGGTTGAAAATGTCTAGAAATTCTTGCGCGCTGTGGTCACGGGCAACCCGGCGTGCGATGAGTAGTTCGGTGTAATTGCGCGGCAAAACTCCGGAGGGGCCGGTGAGGCCAAGAAAATTCACACATAGGCGGGTGTTGTTGTCACCAACTTCGATCGAATGCAGTTCAGCGGGAGGAAAGGCCAACGATGCAGGTGTGATGAAGCGTAGCGGGCCTGGCCGCGCACCACTGCCGCGGCCATCAAAACCATTGGTGCCGTACAGCAGGCGCACGGCTTGAAAAAAGCCGAACCGTGCAGGCTGTGCACGCAGGCGTTCCAGTGCGGGGCGCATCGGGTCTATATCGATGGATGCATCGCCGTCGTTGATGGGGGCTGAAGTGGCTCCGGTGGTCATACCAGCGGCAGGCTCCCGCTGCGCGGTGCAAACTGCACCATCCAGTCCTCGCGTTGTTCCGTGCGCACACTCAAGCGCGTGTACGAATTGGCCGTGCAGTACAGCGCAAAAAAACGATCCAACACGCAGGCCATCAAATACACACCGGAGCCGACGTATTGGTTTTCATCGAAGCGCAGCTCGATTTCGGTGCCGCGCACGAAGGCTTGCCGTGGTGCACGTCCGACCCGCGTGACCGAAGGGTAGCCAGAGACATTGACGATGCCGGAAATTTGCTTGCGCAAACTGCCGGAGTCGGCAAAGTTGTACAGGTTCAAGATTTCCAGCAGGGCTTCACGCCCGCCATCGACAATGGATAAATGGTTGAGCGAAAGGTGTGAGATCAGCCGCCATTGATTGGCTTGGCGCATGGGTGCGCGCCAGGTGGCGCTGGGCTTTTTCAGCATGCGGGCACCGGAAATGACGCCCCCTTGCTCGGGTTGCAGCAGACTATCTTCACCACCAAATGGCAGTTGCGAGGGCAGGTCGCGGTTGGTGCAAGTCAGGCTGACGGACAGGGTATCCACGCTGGGAGTATTGGGATCCATGTCGCGGTCCACCAAGCTCAACATCACGTCCGTACCGTCATCGTTGGGCAAGAGTGAGGGCCGCCGCTGCAGGTACCAGTAGTGGCCTTCGCCATCATCGTGCAATGCGTGCTGCACAGAATACGCAGGATGAAATTCCACTGAATCGCTGCCACCCGGAGTACGGCTGAACTTGCGCACCCAATCCACCGAATACACCTCTAGCCCAAGCGGACGGCGCACATCGGGAACGATTTGGTAGTCGTGGCGTTCTTGGGTCAGGCGGATGGGTTCGCCTTGTTGCTTGAACAAATTGACCACTGGCGTGCAAAACAGCCGGAAGGTATCGGCCGAGACGGTTTGTTCGAGTCGTTGCAGGCGCTCGGGGCGACCGAAGGGGTTGAATTCGATAGCGATTTCAACCGCATCTGGGGGCGACCGAAGGGGTTGAATTCGATAGCGATTTCAACCGCATTTTTGAAGCGCGAAACATCCAAGCCGGTCAAATCCACAAAGAGAAATTTCTCTGGCAAGACGAAATATTCTTGCAGCAGTCGATAGCCAAGGAACGAGCGTTGGTCATAGTCCAGCAGGGATTCGTCTTCGCCAAATCCCACGGGCTGTAGGGCCGAGGCGGGGAGTCGTAATGGTGCGACTTGTGGTTCGCCTTCCGGGGCGCGCAGGGTGATGTTGGCGGCGGAGTTCAACAGGAGCTCGTGCAGTGCATGCACTAGCGGGCTTTCGCCCTCCAGATAAAAGCGCAAGCGCTGGATTGGCAATTGCGATAGCGGTTGTTGGCCGGTCGTTTCGATGCGTAAGCGCAATGTTGCGACGGTGTCGTGGCGGGTCACCGCAAACGCGGAACGCTCGGCGGCTTCCAGTTGTGCCTGCGCGATGCGAATAGGCCACACATCGACCGCATAAGCGGTGCGGTAACGCACTTGCAAGCCATTCACTGGCCGACTCAGCAAGGTGCTATGGCGTGGGAACTCTTGCATTTCGCTGATGTCGGTCCCCGTAGCCAATTGCAGTTGTGCCACCGACATGGATGGCACGGGACGCAAGAAGTGTGGGTACAGCACCGACAGCATGGCTTCGGTGATTTGTGGGAATTCGTCGTCGAGCTTTTTGTGGATGCGCGCGGTCAGAAACGAAAATGACTCGATCATCCGCTCGACGTGTGGGTCTTCGCAGACTTCGCCTTCCATCTGCAAGCGCGAGGCGATTTTCGGGTACTTGGCGGCGAACTCCTTCGACAGGCGTCGCAGGTAGGTCAGTTCGTTCTCGTAATACGGCAGCAGATCGTCGAGCATGGCGTTCCTGCAGCAAGGCCCGGGTGGCGCGACATGCGCGCCCGGGGATAGCTACAGGCTAGATAGCCATCGACAAGACGGCCATTTGCCGGAAGGTGTATGCCATGCCGGCAAATGGGGGTTGTGGGCTATTCCTCAACGCAAAGCTCGTCATCGGGCACCGCGCAATCACGCAGGCCCACTGGTGCGCCACGGGTCTTGATACCGCTATCGGCAGCGCTGCCAGCCACCGATTTTGGCAATAGCAGCCACATTTGTACCGGTTGATTGGTGGCCAAGGCCATCTTGCCGGCTTTGTCGCCAAATCCCCAGAAGAAGTCACCGCGCACGCTGCCGCGAATTGCACCGCCGGTGTCTTGGGCAAAGACCAACCGACGCATTGGTGCGGAGCTGCCGGGTTGGGTGCCAGAAATAAATACGGGCGCACCGAGCGGTGTGGCGCGTGGATCGACTGCCATTGATCGGCCGGCACTCAAAGGGACGCCCAGCGCGCCAATCGGGCCTTCTGGGCCATCACCGATGCGCCGGAAAAACACATAGCTAGGATCTGGGATGCCTGTGCTTGGCACCGCCACGCCACTGCCCACGGCTTGTCCAGCTGCCTTGCTGCCGGCCACGCCTTCATATTCGGACATATCCATTTTTGCGGCAGATTTGCCGCTGCCTGCGGTTGTCGCCGCGGCTTTGCTAGGCGTGGGCTTGGGGGTGCTGATGGCATCGGCCACCGCCAGTGCATCCTCGTTGCTGGCGTTGTAGGTTTCGTTAGCCACGGGAGCGGTCAGTAGCAACTGGATCATCGCTTCGACCGAGCTAGAGTCAACCTTGCCTTGCCCCGAGGAAGCGATATGTGTGACCGGGCGTGCCACTTTGGATTTGCCTTGTGGCCGTGCTTTGCTGTGGATGCTTGGCGCCGAGCCTGTCGCAGCAGTTCCGCCACCTTGCAGTGCTGCCACGATGCGTGCCACTTCGGCATCCACGGCGCTGTTGCCGCCGGGTTTTTTCATGCCGCGGGTACCGCCGGGAACTTCAACCTCCACTGGCGCATCCAGCCCGCGTGCCTTGATGGCCAGCAGCATGGCATCGGTATCGCCACGGGTGGCATTGGGCATGAACGGATGACCGTTTTGTTCGGCATAGGCCAAGCGGATCAGGCCGCCATCCTTGAGCTGGATTTTGCCGGAGCCTTGAATTTGCATGGAATAAAGCTTGTACGGATCGGCCACCCATGCCAATACCGGTGCATTGATGCCGCTGGCGTCGATTTGTTGCCGTGTGTAGTAAGGCCGCACGGTGCTGCCATCGATACGCACGCGGTAACGTTTGTCGCGTGGATTGGGCGCGCCACCGGCCAAGTCGATACGGTATTCACGCGCACCCGCCTCGCCAGTTTCAGCCCCTTGAAGCTGGCCATTGGCGACCTTCATCCAACGTGTCTGCTGGCCAGCCACAGTGCGCGAATCCACCATGTACATGTCGCCAGGGATGCCATAAATAGGGTAGCGATAGGCACCTTGCTGGGTCAGTGAGCCGGAAATCATCGGCTCGAAATAGCCGGTCAGTTTGCCGGTTGCACTGCGGGTGGGCGTGAGCATCTGATAGGCATAGAACTCGTCGTGCATGAACTGGCGCATGGCCGCGTCTTCGCGCGGTAGCTTGGCCAGTTTTGCGCACAGCGGTGCCCACGCACTGCGGCGTTTCATTGCCTTGCAGTTGGTGTTGAAGTTGGCATACATCTCGCCCAAGCTTTCATCGCCCCAACCCGGAATTTCATCCAGCAAAATAGGGACATACGCCGCGTTGCGGGTGGCGAATGCGGGGCCGAGGTCGGGATTGACGGGTGCCTGTGGCGGCATATCCTGCGCGCTTTGTGCGGCCGCAATGGTGCTGATGGCAATCCCCAGCATCAGCATCGGGCTGCGCAATCGTGCCAATAATTGTGTGCGCTGCGGTTTTGGTTGGGTGCGGATCATGGGCAGGTCTCCACGGCCAAGATGGGCCGCGCATACTGCTCAGGCTGCGCTGGACACGCGGGTGGGACAATACGGCAGATGCACTATGGCCGCCGTTGCAGCCGGCAATACCGCGGCCAGAAAATCTAAAGTCCTTGCAGCTTGCGCGATGCAACGACCGCTTCCACCCGGTTGCGTACATTCAGTGCGCGGAAAATGGCAGCGAGGTGAATTTTCACAGTGCCTTCACTGATCCCTAGATCACGCGCAATCAGCTTGTTGGGCTTGCCTTGTGACAGCAAGCGCATGACGTCGATCTGGCGTTCGGTCAATAGTTTGCGCAGACCATCTAGTGAGTGTGAAGGTGCTCCAAGCGGGTTACTGGCGGGGTGTGTGGATAGCCGTGATTCACCGGGATGCCAGCCTTGTGCCTGTGCGTTGGAAAGAAGCAGTGGCGGGATATACACGCCGCCGGCCAGCACCAATCGGATTGCAGACAGCATGACATCCGGTGAGTATGCCTTCGGGATGAAACCCTGCACGCCAATGTCCATCAAGGCCCGCATCAAGCCAACATCTTCCGAGCCCGACAATACAATCACCGGTAGTTGCGGTGCCGCGCTGCGTAGCCACGCCACATGCTCATGGCCGTGGGTGCCGGGCATGGCGATATCGATCAACGCCAGATCCAGCGTTTCGGCATGTGCCTGTACGTGGCTTTCAAACTCATCAAGATTCATCGCCACCACGGTTTCAATGGCAGGATCAAGTTCGGCCAGTTTGAGTTTCACGCCTTCGATGATGAGGCGATGGTCGTCTGCCAGTAGGACTTTCACACAATTCCCCGATATATAGCGCCCAGCGGGGACGCGTTACGTGCGTGATGTGGACGGGCTTCCCCAGATAACCTGTCAGCACGTTGCACGATAGTCGGCACGGGGTATGCAGGGCAAGCTGTCAGCGCCGTTCCAATGGGATAGGCCCAACGGCATATGGTTGCAGGATGCATGCACGCCGAAGAATGCCACGGTGCGCGCCCTGTCTGGTGTGCGAGTCCTGCTGCAACCATTCCAATGTCTGCCATGTCCCGCCAGTACGATGCGTTGCTGTCCGTCCCCCTGTTGGGGGGCTGGGTATGCGCGTTGTTTTTAGGCGGTTTGGCATGCATGGCACAGGCGCAAACGGTGCCGGCATCGCCGATCCCACCGGTGCAAACCCGAGGCCTGTCGGCGCATGCCGCCCGCGATGCGGCCAATGAACAACTGCGGCCGCCGCAGGAAGCAACAACGACATCTGCAACGACACCTGCAACGACACCAAAGCCCGCAGTCCAAGATGCAGTCCAAGATCCAATCAAACCTGCGCCGCGATTGGCGCAAGCCGGACATGATCGTGGCGTGCTGTTCAAAGTGACGCCACCGCCATCCGTGCCGTTACCCGCGGAAGTGGCCACGCAGGGCGCGGGGACTGATGCTGCGTCGCCCGCAGTGGTTGTCCCCCCAGTTGCACCTGTGCCTGCTAGCTACTTACTGGGCACCATCCATTTCGGCACACCCGAAGAGCAAGCGATTGATTACGAGACATTAGGCGCCTTGATCGGCGGGGTAGACAATTTCGTCAACGAGGCCGATGTGAATTCGGCTTGGCTGCCAGCGTTCGACACCTATCGTTGGCTACCGGTGGAAACCCCACTGGGAGGGATGATCGGCAAAGACGATTTGCTGAAAGCGCAAGCTTTGCTACCCAGTGTGCGGCTGCAAGATTTGCAGCGCATGAAACCGTGGGCAGTGCTGGCACTACTGGAAGCGCGCGGCGAAAGCGCAGGGCAGACCAGCATGGACGCACGCTTGCAGCAAGTGGCAGCGGCGGATGGCAAGCATCTGCTGCATCTAGAAACACTGGAACAACAATTGCAGGCACTCGATTGCGTGCCTGCGGCAGAGCACGCCGCAGTCTTGGCCGAGCGCCTGCAAAAATCGTGGGTGCTGCGCATCGAGTCGGCTGAGGCCATGGCGTTTTATCGCAGTCGGAACTTGGATGCCTGGCTGGCCAGCATTGACCGTATGGATGGGTTGAGTGACACCGCCCGCAGTATCGAGCAGCGATCGCGCATCTGTCTGTTGGAAGACCGCAATGCGCGTTGGATTGGCCCATTAGAGACGATTTTTCAGGATGCGCCCAGCTTTGTTGCTGTGGGTGCGATCCATTTGACCGGCACCGATGGTTTGGTGGCACGTTTGCGACGTGATGGCTATACCGTGGAAGCCGTGCCGTTTTGAAGTGTGGTTTGCGTAATACAGAGTTGAGTACTGGTTTGCACATGAAAGGATCAATGGCATGGCTTTTGGCATGAACGGGGACAGGCAGGTGCATTGGGGGCAAGGGGCATTCCTCAGCCCGCAACACTTGCAGGCACAAGATGCTTGGGCGCAGGCATGCAGGCATGCCTTGCATCAACGGGTAACGCCGTTTCCGTGGGGCTTTGAGTCCTTGCGTATTCGCGAGGATGCGCTGGCCAGTGGCATGGTCGATGTCGAGCAATTCACCTTGGTGACCCGTAACGGTGAACGGTTACGTGGCGGTAGTGTCGATACCGCCGGCGGGAATACCCGCGTACCACAGCGCAATATTGCGGACATTCGGGTCAATAGCAGCGACCCGATCACGCTGTACTTGGTGTTCAATTCCGAGCGCACCTTGCAAGGCTTGGCGCAGCGTGAATCCGAACGTGTCACCGCGCGGCACACCTTGGCAACCGACAATCTTGCCGACCCCCATGATCCGCAAGCGCCCGAGGCTTCGGTGGATTTTTTGATGTATCAAGCCAATCTGATCACGGCGGTGGATGAAAACGCCGAGGCCATCGTACGTGGTTCGGACAGCTACAAGCTCGCCGAATTGGTACCTGCTGGGCCGGGCAAGTTCAAACTTTCGGCAGACTATATTCCGCCCACCACCGCGATCCTAGCCTCCCACAACCTGGCCCGCTGGACCCGCGCATTACGCGACTTGCTGGTATCGCGCGGGCAAGACTTTGCCGCGATCAAGCGGCAACGCGGCATTCGTGCGGCATCCACGTCGGCGCAAGAAGTGATGCGCGTGCTGATGATGCAAACGTTTGCTCGCTTCATCCCGATGTTTCAAGAGCATGCCCGCTTGAATACGGTTTCGGCCTACGCGATGTACCAAGACCTGCGGCAACTGGTGGCCGAGTTTTCAGTATTTTCCGAAGACATCGGCTATTTTGGCGAGCTGGCCAGCAACCCGCGTGAAACCGAGCTCCCCGATTACGATCACGATGACTTGCGGCGCTGCTTCCGCATTGGGTTTGATCGTGCAGAGGCGTTGATCAAGGCGCTGACCGTGGGCGCAGAAGTCGGGATTACGCTGGCTTATGACGGCCGTTTTTATCGCGCAGATCTGCCGGTCAACTTGTTTGAAAGCGACAAGACTAGGTTCTATCTGGCGTTTGAATCCGAGCAAAAGGGTGCCGATTTGTTTGCGCGGCTGTCGCGCACTGGCAAGATCGCATCGATGGATGAAATGCCGCGCCTGCTGTCGGCAGCCTTATTTGGTTTGAAGATCGACCTGTTGCCGGTTCCGCCCGAAGAGCTGCCGCAAAAGAGCCCCAACACCACGTATTTCCTGGTCGATACCAATCACCCGTTCTGGCAGATGATCAAAAACGGTCGCAACATCGCTGTGTTCTCGGATCTGCCGCCGGACTCGACCGTCATCAAGCTGTTCCCGGTCGCGGGCCAGGAGTAAGGCATGGCCAGACTGATCCATCATTTTTCTGCAGTTTTCACCTTTGGCTTGGCACTGGACGAAAAAGTCAGCGCCAACCAGGCGGCCGACACTGCCATGTCGGTCGCCACGCGTGCGCGCGAGTTGATCGAACGTGCCAAGTCGGCGGCATTGGCCGATGGCAAGCGCCCT
>APMI01007635.1_pt1 | contig 14936 bp, 15 predicted proteins | sample 667938 | NCBI WGS metagenome assembly APMI01 (sample SAMN01084076, study PRJNA167559) | wastewater metagenome | biome: Wastewater | place: Denmark: Ejby Moelle, Odense | collected 2011-11-28 | reverse complement strand
TCATCACCTGGCTGTCGGGTGCACCGCGGCGGGTCGGGCTCGGTTCGAAGGAAGGCAGCCAGTTGCTGATGACCGAAGTCATTCCGCGGGATGGCGAAAAGGCCCGCATCGGTTCCGAATATCAGTATCTTGCCCGGCAGATGGGCTTTGACGCGGGCGACTTCCTGCCAACCCTGACGGTGAATCCGGCGGCCGACGCCATGCTGCTCGGCAAGCTCGCCGAACACGGCCTGGCTCCCGGCGGCTACGCCGTGTTTGCCCCCTTCACCACGCGGCCGCAAAAGCACTGGTTCGAGGACGCCTGGCAGGCCCTCGCCGCGCAACTGATGGCCGCCACCGGCCTGACGCCGGTGATCCTTGGCGGCCCGGCCGATACCGAAGCGGCCGCGCGCATTGCCGCCAGCGATCCGCGCATCGTCAATCTCGCCGGCAAGACGCGCCTGCCTGAGGCTGTCGCCGCCATCGCCCACTCGGCGCTGCTGATCGGCGTGGATACCGGCCTGACCCACATGGGCACCGCGCTGGCGCGGCCGACGGTGGCGATCTTCGGTTCCACCTGCCCCTACCAGAACACCGGGCGGCCCACCGGCAGCGTGATCTGGCTGGGCCTCGAATGCTCGCCGTGCCGGCGCCGCCCCACCTGCGGCGGCAAGTTCACCTGCCTGCGTGACATCACCCCGGAAATGGTGCTGGAGCGGGCGCAAGCCATGCTCGCCGCCGGGAAGGGGCAGGAATGAAGATCCTCCACGTGGAGGCCGGCAAGCACCTTTATGGCGGAGCCCGCCAGGTGCTGTATATCGCCGAAGGCCTCGCTGCCCGCGGTATCGACAACCTGCTGGCCTGCCCCACCGGCAGCGAGATGGCCCGCCATCAGCCGGCCGGCGTGCGTGTGCTGCCGATGAAGATGGATGGCGACGGCGACATTGGTCTGGCCTTCCGGCTGGCCAGTCTGATCCGCACCGCAAGACCCGACCTCGTGCACCTGCACAGCCGGCGCGGCGCCGACACTTGGGGCGGCCTCGCCGCCAAGCTGGCCGGTGTGCCCTGTGTGCTGTCGCGGCGCGTGGATAACCCGGAATCGCGCCTTGCCGTGGCCATCAAATACCGGCTTTACGACCACGTGATTACCATTTCGGAAGGCATCCGCCAGGTGTTGCTCAGCGAAGGGCTGGCGCCGGGCAAGGTCAGCTGCGTGCGCAGTGCGGTCGACGCCACGCCTTATCTGGCGCCGGTGGATGGCGTGGTTTTTCGCGCCGAGTTCGGCCTGCCAGCGGATGCGCTGGTGGCTGGCGTGGTGGCCCAGATGATTCCCCGCAAGGGCCACCGCTACCTGTTTGCGGCCTTGCCGGCGCTGCTCGAGGAGCACCCCCGCCTGCACGTGCTGATCTTCGGTCAGGGCCCGCTGGCGGCCGAACTGAAGGCCGAGGTGGCGCGTCGCGGGCTTGGCGAGGCGGTGCGCTTTCCGGGCTTCCGCCACGATTTGCCGCGCTGGGTCGGCGGTCTCGACATGCTGATCCATCCGGCCGATATGGAAGGTCTCGGCGTGTCCCTGCTGCAGGCCTCGGCGGCGGCAGTGCCGATTGTCACCAGCCGGGCCGGCGGCCTGCCGGAGGCCGTACTCGACGGTGTTACCGGAATACTGTGTCCGCCGGGCGACGTGGCGGCGCTCGGCGCTGCGGTGAGCCGTCTTGCCGGCGATGCCGCATTGCGCCAGCGCTATGGCGCGGCCGGGCGGGCGCGCATCCTGGCCGAGTTTTCGATCGACGCAATGGTGGCCGGCAACTTGCAGGTCTATCGTCAGGTGCTGGAGGCATGCCAATGAAGATCTTGATGGTGCTGCACAGCCACGACAGCGGCGGGGCCGAACGCCACGCCCTGCAACTCATGGAAGGCCTGCGCGAACGTGGCCACGAACCGGTTTTTGCCGGGCCGATGGACGGCTGGCTGGGCGACCAGGTGAAGGCCGCCGGCCTGCGCCATCACCACATTCCGCTGCACGGCCTGATCGATCTGCCGTCGGTCTGGAAACTGGCCAGCCTGGCCCGTCGCGAGCAGGCCGACCTGATCCACGGCCACCTGACCCGCGGTGCGTATTACGCCGGCCTGGGCGGCAAGCTGGCCGGTGTCGCCAACGTGGCCACCGCCCATTCGACCAATGCGGGCAAGCACTTCGGCCGGGCCGACCGCATCATCGCGGTGGCCGAAGCGGTACAAACCTTCCTGCTTGGGCGTGGCTACGAGGCGGAGCGCATTCAGGTGGTGCACAACGGCATCCCCGACATCGCCGCCCAGCCTCGCGCCAGCCGCGCGGCGATGCGCCACGAACTCGGCCTGGGCGACGAGCCCTGCCTGCTGATGGCGGCGCGCTTCATCCAGGCCAAAGGTCACGACACCCTGCTGCAGGCCCTCGCCACCCTCAAGGCACGGCCATGGACCCTTGCCCTGGCCGGCGACAAGAACAGCGAGCTGGGCGTGCGCATGCAGGCACTGGCGCAGGAACTCGGGCTCGCCGGGCGGGTCCGATTCCTCGGCTTGCGCGAAGACGTGCCGGCCCTGCTGGGTGCTGCCGATCTGTTCGTCGCGCCGTCACGCCGGGAGGCGCTGTCGCTGGCGCTGCTTGAAGCCTCAGCCTTCTCTCTGCCGATTGTGGCCAGTTGGGTCGGTGGCACCGGTGAGGTGGTCAAGGAGGGTGACAACGGCTTCCTGGTGCCGCCCGACGATCCGCCGACACTGGCCTCGGCCATCGATACCCTGCTGGCCGATCCGGTCCTGCGGCAGGATTGCGGTGCCCGTGCGCGCACCCGCTTCGACGACGGCTTTACCCTTGACGCCATGCTCGGCAAGACGCTGGCGGTTTATCGACAGGCCCTGGAGGCCCATACCCGATGAAACAGGTCCAGATTCTGATGTACCACCGGGTTGGGGATTTTCCCGGCCGGGTCAAGGCCCATGGTGCGCTGTACTGCCATCTGCCGCGTTTCCGGGCGCAGATGAAGCTGTTCAAGGTGCTCGGCTACCAGGTGATCAGCCTCGACGAGGCTGCGGCCGGCTTGCGTGGCGAGGCGCTTTTGCCGCCACGTCCGCTGGTGCTCACTTTTGACGATGCCTATGTCGATTTTCTCGACAATGCCGCACCGGTGCTCAAGGCCCACGGTTATCCGGCCACCGTGTATGCGGTCAGCGGTCTGGTCGGCAAGACTTCGTCGTGGGTCGCGCCGGATGGACTTGAGCCCGTGTCGCTGATGAATGCCTCCCAGCTGCGCGCAGTGCAGGATCTCGGCTTCACCGTTGGCTCCCACACGGTCACTCATCCGCGCCTCGCTCAGGCCGACGATGCCCGCATCCTCACCGAAGCGCGGGACAGCAAGGCTGCGCTGGAAGACATGCTCGGCAAGCGCGTCGATCACTTCTGCTACCCATACGGCAGCCACGATATTCGCGCTGTAAAGGCTGCCGCTGCCGCCGGCTATGTCACCGGCACCACCTGCGTGCGCGCTGCTGCCACGCCCGAGGATGACCTCCTGACCCTGCCGCGCAAGGCCGTGTCGCGGGGCGACGACGTGTTCGGTGTGGCCTGGAAGCTGATGACCAAGAACCTTCCCAAGCACGCCCAGATTCGCCGCGCCTAATCCTCCTGCCGCCGGAAGGCCAGCCAGCCGGCAATCACCGTGAAGCTGGCGATGATCGCGACGACAATCCAGAAGCCTTCGTGGTGCTCGGCCAGCGGAATGCCGCCCACGTTCATGCCCAGCAGGCCGGCAATCATGTTGATCGGCAGGGCCAGCACGGTGACCATCGTCAGCACATAGACGCTGCGGTTGGTTTCTTCGGTGACTCGCGCGGCGATCTCCTCCTGCAGCAGCTTGATGCGTTCCTGCAGGGCCGTCATGTCGGCCAGCACGGCCGAGAACTCTTCCGTCGAGTGGCGCAGTTCCTGCACGTCGTCCGGTGCCACCCACGCCGGTGGCTGGTTGAGCAGGCGGAACAGTGCGCCCGGTTCCGGGGCGAGCAGGCGGCGCAGGCGTACCAGTACCCGTCGCAGGGCACCCAGGTTGGCCCGGCTGCGTTGTACGCGTTCGGCCAGCAGGGTGTCTTCCACGTCGTCCACCCGCCCGGTGGCTGCGCGCACGATCTGCACCAGCACGTCGGCCTGATCGCGCAGCAGGTGGGTGAGCAGGGCGACCGGCGTATCGAAGGTCTCGCCACCCTTCACCGCAGCGCGCAGGCGGTCGATGGAGCGCAGGGGCTGGAGGCGGGTGGTCACCACCGTGCGTTCATCGACGCACATCCACAGGGTGGCGATTTGCGAGGGTTCGAAGTCGAATTCGTAGAGCACATCGTTCACCACCGCGATCAGCGCGTCGTGGGCGAATTCGATGCGCGTCGAGCGTGAGCCCTCGTGCAGCGCGTCGAAAAAGGCGTCCACCTCGCCCAGATGGTCGCGCAGCCAGCGTTCGGTGGAGGCATTGGCGAGGTTGAAATGCAGCCAGGCGAAGGCGCCGTCGTCGGCCGGCGCGTCGCCTTTGAGCCAGCGCACGGCGCCTGCCGTGTTGATAGGCTCGCCGGCCCGCCCCGGGCGGAACAGGAAACCGGAAATCAGCCCCGAGCGGTCGGAGCCATAGGAAGCGTCGCTGGGATTCACGGGCGGACACGCAGGATGACGGACCTGCGAGCCTAGGCCCGCCACGTGGCAGGCGTATTACGCTACCAGTACTTCGGGTAGCGCCCGACCCGGGCCAGGTTGTTGTAGACCAGCGCTACCGCCACCAGCAGCAGTGCACCGGTCAGCGTCGGCGTCAGCAGGAAACCCCAGCCCGGTGCGGTCAGAAAGACAATCACCGGGTTCGAGCCGGCCGGTGGATGCACGCAGCGCAGCGCCATCATGCCCATGATCGCCAGTGCCACGGCCAGCCCCGCCGCCCACCAGTGGGGCCCGAAGGCCGTGAGGCAGACCAGTCCGACGAGACTGCTCAGCACATGCCCGAACACCACGTTGCGCGGCTGCGAGAAGGGTACGTCAGCAAAGCCGAAGACCAGCACGCAGGACGCCCCGAAAGAGCCCAGCAGCAGCACCAGCGCGCTGCTCTCGGCCAGCCCGGCGATGACGGCAATTGCCAGAAAGCCACCCAGCCCGGCCTGCAGGATGGCCCGCACCGGAGGCGCCGGGGGAAGGGCGGCTGCGTCGCCGCGCAAACGGGAAAGAAAGGCAAACATGGCAGGTCCGATAGAAATAGACAGATCTGTCTACTATCTATCCCTTTCTGGCGTTTGGCAAGTTAAGCTGCGCATCCTTGCAATCCTGCCCCGGCCAATTAAGCTCAATCCATGATCACCAGCCCGCCACCCCGCCTTACCAAGCGCGAGCAGCTCGTCGACACTGCGCTGCGCCTCTTTGCCGGCGGCGGCTACCACGCCGTTGGGATCGACACCGTCATCGCCGCCGCGGGCGTCGCCAAGCAGACCCTGTACACCCACTTTCCATCCAAGAACGCGCTCATCGCCGAAGTCCTCCGCGAGCGCGACCGGCGCTTCCGGGCCAGTCTCGAGGGCTTCGTCGACCGGTACAGCGAGCCCCTCGCCCGTCTCGAGGCGGTGTTCATGTGGCATCGCCAATGGTTCACGGAACCGGGCTTTGCCGGTTGCATGTTCATCAACGTGGCGGCCGAATTCCATGGCGAGGCGGTCGAGCTGCAGCAGCTTGCGCGCGCGCACAAGCAAGCCGTCGAGCGCTATCTCGCCGGCTTGCTGGCGCCGCTGGTGACACAGAGGGAGGCGGCCGGGCTGGCCGCCGATTTCAATCTGCTGCTCGACGGGGCAATCGGCGTGGCGCTGGTGAGCGGCGATGCGGCGGCGGCCGAACGGGCGTGGAAAATGGGAAGGCAGTTGCTGGCGAGCGCCCAGCCCGGCGTGGTTTCGCCAGCGCGCTGATCTGCGCGGGCTCCGGCCTTACTGCCCGATGGCGCCAAAGGCTTTTTTCGCCAGCCCGGTGGCGGCGCCGAGCGGATCCTTGCGGATGGCCTTTTCTTCTTCGCCAATCATCAGGTAGAGGCCGTCGAGGGCCTTGCGGGTCACGTAGTTCTCGATCTTCAGCTCGTCGCCCTTGGCCAGGCCGAACTTGCTGGCCTTGCCGGCGAGCTTGTTGTACTGGGCCGACAGGGCCAGCTTGTCGGTGCTTTCCTTCACCGTCGGCAGGAAGGATTCAGTGAGCTGGGCGGCTGTCTTTTCCTTGAAGTACTGGGTGCCGGCATCGTCGCCACCGGACAGGATCTTCCTGGCGTCTTCCACGCTCATTTTCTTGACGGCGTCCACCAGCAGGCCCTTGGCCTTCGGCACGGCTTGCTCGGCGGCCTTGTTCATGGCGGCAACCAGTTCATCGAGGTCCTTGCCGCGGCCCATGGTGCGCAGCATGCCCTCCATCGGGGCGAGGCTGTCGGGCAGGCCGATCTTCACTTTCGGGTTGTTCATGAAACCACCATCGGCCCCGAGTTGTCCGACGGCCTTCGCAGCGCCTTGCGCCAACGCATCCTTCAGGCCGCCGGAGGCGTCCTTGTCGGTCAGGTCGGCCAGACCGAAGGCCCAAGCCTGGGAACAGATGACAAGCAGGATCAAAGCTCTCAGAATCGCACGCACGGCAAACCTCCTTTTTCTGGTTACAAAAAATGTTTCTCAAGGCTATCACGCGTTACAGTGCGCCCGTTCTGCTCCTTGCCGTGCTTAACGCTTGCGGCTGGCCGCTGGCGGAACCGGCATGAAGCGCCGCAGCCTGATCGTGGCGCTGGCGCTTGCCGGTGTGGTGGCGAGCGTGCTGCTGTGGCCGAAGGGCCGCGAAGTGGAGGTGGCCACGGTGCACAGGGCACCGCTGACCCAGTCCGTCATCGCCACCGGGCGTATTGCCACGCCGGCGAGGATCTCCATCGGCAGCCCGCTGGCTGCCACGGTGCTGGAAGTTACCGTGCGCGAAGGCGATCTGGTGCGACCCGGCCAGGTGCTGGCCCGCCTGCGTGCCGACGATGCCGATGCGCTGATCCGCCAGGCTGCCGCTGCGCTGGCCGAAGCCGAAGCCCGGCGGACCCAGATTGAAACCCTCGGCCAGCCGGTGGCGGCCCAGCAGCTGGTCCAGGCCGAAGCCAACCTCGGCGTGGCCCGCGCCGAAGCCGAGCGCGCCCGCCAGCTGGTCGCCAAGGGCTTCTATGCCCAGTCCAAGGCTGACGACGCGCTGCGCAATGCCGCCAACGCCGCCTCGGCTGCCGACACGGCACGGGCTCAGCTGGCCGCCCAGAAACCCGGTGGTACCGAGCGGCAGGCCGCCGTGGCGCGTGTCGAACAGGCGCGCGCCCAGCTCACTAACGCCAAGGCCCGTGCCGCGCAACTGACCCTCGTCGCGCCCTCCGCCGGCACCGTGCTGACCCGCAAGGCCGAGCCCGGCGACGTGGCCAGCGCCGGCAAGGTGCTGCTGGAACTCGCCGACGCCGGCGAAACCCGCGTCTACGCCACCGTGGACGAGAAGAACCTGCGCCTCCTGCGCGTCGGCCAGAAGGCCCGCGGCGTTGCCGATGCCTACCCGGCGCAGCCCTTTGACGCAGAGCTCTACTATCTTGCCCCGGCGGTCGACCCGCTACGCGGCACCGTCGAGATCCGTTTCCGCGTAGCGACCCCGCCAGTCGTTCTGCGCCCTGACATGACCATCTCGGTGGAAACCGTCACCGGCCACCAGGACGCCACCCTGGTGCTGCCCAGCGAGGCCGTGCGCGAACTGGACGGCAGCAAGCCGTGGGTGCTCGTCGCCCGTGACGGGCTGGCCAGCCGGGTTGACGTTGCGGTGGGCCTGGCCGGCATTGGTCAGGTGGAAATCCTCAAGGGTCTTGCCGAAGGTGATCTGGCCATCCTTCCGGCGTCGGGCGCGCTCGATGGCGACAAGATCCGCATCCGTGCGCCAAAGAAGCCAAAGGTGGGTGGCGTACAGGTGCCGCAGGGCATGACCAAGTGAAATTCCGCCTGCCTTTCGCACCGCTGGTGGCCCTGCGCTTTCTGCGCGAGGGGCGGATGCAGACGCTGCTGATCCTCGCCGGCACCACCGGCGGGGTGGCGGTGATCGTCTTCCTGACTCAGTTGATCACCCAGCTGCAGGCCCAGATCGTCGACCGGGTGCTTGGCAGCCAGGCCCACGTGGTCATTCGCCCGCTCGAAGAAGCCAACCGCCGTGCCATTGACGACCAGGGTTTCGCCACCGTGATCGAGCCCCGTGCCCAGCGTCTGCGTTCGGTCGATCAGTGGGAGAACGTGGCCCGCCTGGCCGCCGGCATGGAAGGCGTCACGGCGGTGTCGCCGGTGGTCACCGGCCCGGCTTTTGCGGTGCGCGGGCAGGCCAACAAGTCGGTGGCCCTGATGGGGGTCGATGCGGAACGCTACCGGCGCATCGTGCGCATGGAGGAATACATGGTTGCCGGGCGTTTTGCGGTGGAAGGCACCCGCGCGGTGATCGGTAGCGAACTGGCCAAGGACCTGGGCATCCGCCTCGAGGACAAGCTGCGCGTGGCGCTGCCCAACGGGCGCGACGAGCTGCTGCAGGTCGGCGGGATCTTCGACATCGGCAACAAGGACCTCAACCGCCGCTGGATCTTCGTGACCCTGCCGCTGGCCCAGAGCCTGCTCGATCTGCCCGGCGGCGTATCCAACCTGGATCTCACCGTGGCCGACATATTCGAAGCCCAGTCGGTGGCCGACCGCCTGCGCGGGGCTACCGGCCTGACCGTCGAAAGCTGGATGCAGACCAACGCCCAGCTCCTTGCCGCCCTGCGCAACCAGTCCGTCTCCAACAATCTGATCCGCAGTTTCGTGATCATCATTGTCGCGCTGGGCATCTCCAGCGTACTGGTGGTGAGCGTCGTCCAGAAGCAGAAGGAGATCGGCATCCTGCGCGCCATGGGCGCCAGCCGCGGCATGATCCTGCAGGTTTTCCTGATCCAGGGCGCGCTGGTGGGGGCTGTGGGGTCGGTGCTGGGCAGCCTGCTGGCCTTCGGCTTGCTCAACGTTTTCTCTGCCATTTACCGCAACGCCGACGGCTCGCCGCTGTTTGCCGCCGAACTGGAGCCGCGCTTCATCCTCATGGCGGCGCTGGTCGCCACTGGCGTCGGCCTCGCCTCGGCGCTCATCCCGGCACGCCGCGCGGCGCGCATGGACCCTGTACAGGCGATCCGCTCATGAACAGCCCTGTCATCGAGCTGGCCGGCATCACCAAGACCTACAACATCGGCACTCCGGTTGAAACCGAAGTGCTCCACGGCATCGACCTGAGCCTGGCAGAGGGCGAGTTCGCCGCCTTGATCGGCCCCTCAGGCTCCGGCAAAAGCACGCTGCTCAACCTCATCGGCCTGCTTGAGCGGCCGACTGGCGGCCGTCTGTCGATTGGCGGGCGTGACACGGCGACCCTGGACGAAGCCGAGATCACCCAGCTGCGCGGACGCAGCATCGGTTTCGTGTTCCAGTTTCACCACCTCCTGCCGGCCTTCAGCGCCATTGAAAACGTCATGATGCCGGGCATTCTCGCCCGTGGCGTTGCCGACGACGAGCTCGAGGCCACCGCACTGCAGCTTCTCGACGCGGTCGGCCTCAAGGCCCACGCCTACAAGAAGCCCTCTGAACTCTCCGGCGGCCAGCAGCAGCGGGTCGCGATTGCCCGCGCGCTGGCGCTCAAGCCTCGGCTAATCCTCGCCGACGAGCCCACTGGCAACCTCGACACCCATACCGCCGACGACATCTTCGCCCTGCTGCGCGAGTTCAACCGGCTCACCAACTGCGCCTGCCTGATCGTCACCCACGATCCGCGCCTGGCTGCCCGCTGCGACCGCATCGTACGGCTGGTGGACGGGCGCATCGCGGATGATCTGCCCACGGTTTAGGGCGCATTCGAGCTGTTCATCAAGCAAAACGCCAGCCTCTTGTGGAGGCTGGCGTTGTTCTTCTGCATGCGGGTTCAGGGGGCCAGGGAGATCGAGTAGCGCCCCGTGTCGGGGTTCTTTGTCACGACCACCGTGAACAGCGTGGCAGAAGGCGTATCCCGGGTTCTGGCGCCGAGTGTGACTGAACGGGTTCCCAGCACGCCATCGGCCCACGAAGCAATCTGCACCGTTGCGGTCCGGTTGTCGGCGCCAGAGTAGTTGGCCACCGCGATCTGGTAGTTGCCCGGCAACAGTGCCGATGAGCTGCAACTCGCGTAGTAGTGCTCGGGACCGTAGCTCTGAGTATTGTCGACGTCGAGATAGCCGGACACGCCGGTCATGTTCGAATAGTAGACATGGGAGCCGCTCGGCTCGTAGGTGTGAAGGTCCACATCGCCATCGCCGTCCCAGGTCAGGGTTGCCGAGAACAAGCCGGTAGCTGCTACCACGGGCGGTGCAACCAGTTCGGTCAGCGCGCTATTGATGGCATTGCGCACGTGTGCCGAGATCCCCAGGGCCTGATTGATATAAATCTCGAGCAGGCCGTGACCGAGCGGGTCCTTCTTGCCGTTGGCGCCGGCCGCGCGCAGGAGGGCGCCGGGGATTGCGTCAGTGATGTCAGGCACCGTGCCGACCAGGCGCAGTCCGTTGATCACCAGATCGAGGTCGGCCAGTATGTGTGTTCCCCTCAGCGTGGGCGAAGCGGGGGCGATATGCACCACCTTGACCGACGAGGCGTCCACCTTGGTGGTGGCGTAATCGTAGGCGGCATTGACGAACAGATTGCCCTGGGAATGGGCAACAAGGAGCAGCTTGCGCCCTTCGAGAATCAGATTTTCGAGGCGCGCCCGGTGTTCGAGATAGTTGACCGTGGTGGGTGGATTGCCCAGTAGCGTCGTGAGATTCCGGATGGTGGCGGCCTTGAACCAGTCGACGATGCCATCAAGGATGCCGGCGGCTTCGGCAACGGAACTGATGATGCGTGACCACCACGGGCCTTCGCCGTTCAGGGCCTCGAAGAAGAGTTCGTAACGGCCTTCGAGCAGGTTTTCCTGTTCGCTCAGGCGTTGCTCAAAGGTCTCGACGAAGTCCTCGAAGCCGCTGGTGTAGTTGTACAGTTTCTCGTAGCGGATGGCATCGCCGGCGGGGGAGGTGGTGCCGTGCAGGCGGCGGAGCTCGGCGAGGGCTGCATCGGCGCCATCGGGGGTAGTGAGCACGCCGTTGAAAAACACCAGCGCAGTGCCTTGAGCGCGGCACAGATCATTGGCCGGTGCAGATTGCGCCATGGCTGGCGAGAGGGGGCCCAGCCCGATGCACAGGGCCAGGAACAGGCTCAGGAGGCCGTGCAGTGTCTTACTCACAAGTGTCTCCTTCGGGAAGGGCGCCGGCGGTGCCGTCGAGTGCCTTGGAATAGTTCAGGTAGGCGAGGAGGCGGGCCTTGGTGTTGGTGGACACCGCGCGGATTTCCTCGACGACAGCCAGCGGTTGCTTGCTTCCGCTGGTGCCGTCAAAACGGGTGTAGATGCAGTTAACCGCGCGTGAGCCGCGGATCGCCACGGTGCGTACGGTGGCCAGATCGGTGGTGTCCACAACGATTGCCGACTGCATGACACCGGCAAATTGCTGGGCCGCACGTTTTTGTGTCGCACTCGTGTAGTTCGCGGCAATGTAGCTGTCGACGTCGTCGCGGACGCCGTTGCTGTCGGCGTCGGTGCCGGCCACGCTGGCAGAGCGATCAAGTCTGGGAATGCTGCCGCTGTCCTCCAGCGCCTGCACCCGCTGCTTGGGTGTCTGAGCCGATGCGGGAGTAGTGTTTGATCCACCTCCACTACCTCCACCGCAGGCCTGTAGTACCAGCGCGGTGGCAGTCATGACGAACAGCCGGGTGTGTTTCATGGGCATTCCCCTCTGGATTGACGGTGTTATCAAAGATTCCGTAGTATCCGATTGTAATACGCGAAACGGGAATATGCCAAAAGGGTTGATGTCGCTCGGTCGGAAGTCGCGAGCCGGGGGTGTGTATGATTGATCCGGTCATTCAAATGGAAACAGAAAGATGAGTGCCATCGGCAACTTCCTGTGGTTTGTGCTGGGCGGCTTTGTGATGGGGCTGGCCTGGTGGCTGGCCGGCCTGCTGGCTTTCGTCACGATTGTGGGCATCCCGTGGGGGCGGGCCTGTTTCGTGATCGGGCAGTTTGCGTTCTTCCCGTTCGGCAAGGAGGCCGTGAGCCGCAAGCGCCTGACCAAGCGCGACGACGTGGGCACCGGAGGGCTCGGTGTTGTCGGCAACGTCATCTGGTTCGTGTTTGCGGGGGTGTGGCTGGCCATCGGACATGTGCTGTCGGCCATCTCGTGCTTCGTGACGATCATCGGCATTCCGTTCGGCGTGCAGCATCTGAAGCTCGCCGGGATTGCTCTGGCGCCGATCGGACAAACCATTGTCACCAAGGAAGTCGCCGCAGCCCTGCGCCAGCAGGATGCGGAGGTGACGCTTGCCAGATTGCGTGACAGGGCCTGAGCGGCCCGGCGCTTACGTCGAGTGGCCGTGGCCGTGCTTGTTGTGCGGCTTGACGACCGGTTTGGCGACGTCGGCCGTCGGGTAGCGGATTACCGCCACGGATTCGCCCGGCTCGAACCAGAACTCGTCATTGGCGTTGCCGACGCGGCCGGCAATCACCAGGATCAGGCCATCCACCTGCTGGATCCGGGTGATGGTTTCCCAGGCAAAGGTCGGGTGGGCGTTGGCACCGGTGCCGCTGTAGATATGATCGCCAACCAGAATTTCGGCCGCGGTGATGGTGATCTTGTTCGTCATGACATGCTCCTTCCGGAAAAACCGCAGGCCGGTCCCTGACATGAGGAGCCCATGATGCGCTCTGGCGCTGATCCGCACTGCAGTATCGCGCTCACCGGCCGTAGGCTTCGAAGCCCGAAACAACATCGAACAGCTCCTCGTCGATGGCACTCTGGCGGAGTCGATGGAAATCGCTGCCGAGCGTTTCCAGTAACTCATTGATATTCTTTTCGGCGCGCTGCATGGCGGTCAGGCGGCTGGCGTTTTCGCTGGCCAGCGATTCGGCGCAGGCGCGGAACAGCGAGACAAAGAGATATTCGCGGACGAAGGCAATCAAGGTTTGCTCGTAGCCATGCATCACTTCCGGCAAATTGTTGGAAGGCCACGGCCGGTGGCTTATCCCGCTTCGCCACGTATCGTCGAGCGGCAACAGGCGTTGCCTGACCGGCTCGTAAACCGAGCTCGATCTGGGGCGATTGTGGAACACATAGACCTGCCCGATTTCACCCTGAGCGCGCTGATTTTCGACTTCCAGCAGCAGCTGCCCGACCAGCGTGGTAATGGCGCCAATCGAGTTGGGGAGCGAAAAACGGATGCCGACACCGAAACCGCTGTCGGCAAGGCGCGCCTGAATCCGCTCGCCAATGCTCCAGACCACTTTCTTGCCTGGCAGCTTCGCCAGCGTGTCGGTGACGAAGTCGCCGAGATGATCGTTGAACTGGCCAACCAGGCCTTGATCCGAGCCGAAAACCACCGCACCGATGCGCTCTCCGTCCGGATGTCTGCGCGGCCTGACAACGCCAGTCTGAGCGTGGTGGAAACAGGCGAGCAGGCCGAGTTGCACGGTCCGGTCGTAGTCATCGAGCGCCCGCACGGCATTTTCATACTGGCTGATGTTCGACGCCGCCATGGCTTTCATGGTGCGTACCACCGATTCGAGATCGCTTGCCGTGTCGATCTTGCGGAGCAGGCCGGCGGCGGTATTGCTCATGACGCGGGCGGGCTCTCCGGCGCGGGCATGAAGCTGGCCAGCGCGTGTTCGGCGAGTCCGGTAATCAGCGTCCGGTCGGCATCGCCGAGTTTGTCGTCGGTCTCGAAACGCGCCGTCAATTCGGGCGGAATGTTGGCGGCAGCCTTGCACACGGCTTGTTCGGCTTCGGCCATCCGGTCTAGCGGAACGCGGTCGAACAGTTTTGCGGTCAGTGCCAGCAAGACGGCAATCTGTAGTGGCAAGGGCCGTGGCGAGAATTCCTGCTGCTTGAGACAGGCGCGAATCCGCCGGCCATGTTCGATCAACTGGCGGGTGGCTTCATCGAGACGGGCGCCGAAGCGGGAGAAGGTCTCGAGCTCCTCGAACTGTGCGTAGGCCAGTTTGAGATCGCCGGCCACAGCCCGATAGGCCGCCCTTTGCGCCTTGCCGCCGACGCGCGAAACCGATTTGCCGACATCGACGGCCGGCAGCACGCCGAGTTCGAACAGGGATGGCGACAGGTAGATCTGGCCGTCGGTGATCGAAATCAGGTTGGTTGGAATGTAGGCGGAAATGTCTTGTGCCTCGGTTTCGATGATCGGCAGGGCGGTCAGCGAACCGCCGCCGAGCTCGGGGCGCAGATGGGTCGCCCGCTCAAGCAGGCGCGAGTGGATGTAGAAAATATCGCCGGGAAAGGCTTCGCGGCCGGGCGGGCGACGCAGCAGCAAGGACAGCTCGCGATAGGCGCGGGCATGGTGGGTCAGGTCGTCATAGACGATCAGTACGTCGCGGCCCTGCTCCATGAAATACTCGGCAATGCTGGTCGCCGCATACGGCGCGATGTAGGCCAGCCCCGGTGGGTCGTTGCCCTCGGTGACGACGACGACGGTGTAAGCCAGGGCACCTTTTTCGCGCAGCGCGGCGATGACCTTGGCAACGCCGGAGGCACGCTGGCCGATGGCGCAGTAAACGCAGAGAACGTTCTTGTCGCGTTGATTGAGGATGGTATCGAGGGCAATCGCGGTCTTGCCGGTTTGCCGGTCGCCAAGGATCAACTCGCGCTGGCCGCGGCCAACCGGAATCAGCGCGTCGATGACCTTGATGCCGGTTTGTAGCGGCACGGTAACCGGCGCCCGGTCCATGATGGGGGCGGCCGGTCGTTCCACTGGCAGGCGCTCGCCGGTGGCCAGAGCCCCGAGGCCGTCCAGCGGCCGGCCGGTCGGGTCGATGATCC
>APMI01020856.1_pt1 | contig 14940 bp, 15 predicted proteins | sample 667938 | NCBI WGS metagenome assembly APMI01 (sample SAMN01084076, study PRJNA167559) | wastewater metagenome | biome: Wastewater | place: Denmark: Ejby Moelle, Odense | collected 2011-11-28 | reverse complement strand
TGTTTGCGGGCATGGGGCTGGTAGATATCAACTTCCAGGCTAAACCGGCTTTAAGTGCATGGGACCAAACATTCAAGAGATCATTGGTCGCAGGGCATTAGTTTATAGCCAATACAATTACTTTGCAAAAACTGTTAGCTATTATTATTTTATTTAGATCAATATCTATATTTTCGTCTGGAGAATATGAGCCAGCCAGCAGTTGAAAACCGGTACCGTGTCATTGCGCTTTTGGATGATGCATATGCCACACGTGTTAATAATCTAAACCGTAGTATAGCACTCGCCCAGGAAGCACTTACAACAAGCCGCGACATTGACGATAAGGAGCTGCAGGGTAAATGCCTTAGCCAACTGTCCCTTTTCAATATGATAAAGGGCGAATATGAGCTCTCCATCAGTATGGCTGAAGAAGCCCTTGAATACTTTAAGGAATTAAATGACGAAAAAGGAATAGCCGATGTAAAGTATAATATTGCCGGCATCTACTATAAGACAGACAATTTTCACCTGGGCCTTGTTAACCTGATAGATTGCCTTACGACCTATCGCAAATACAAAGACCACCATAACGAAGCAAGAGTACAGAAATCACTGGGTACTATCTATGAATATTTTGGCGATCTGAAAAACGCCATAAAATCATATGAGGCTGCTATAGACGCGGCCAGGAAAGCAGGCGATACAAACCTTGAATCGAACGCGTATAACCCACTCTCCGGCATTTACCTGAAACAAAACAAGATCAAAGAAGCCCAGGAGGTGATAGACAGGGCCATATTGATGAAGGAGGACACGAAAGACATCCGTGGCCTTGCTTTTGCCTTATATGGCCGTGCTAAAGTATTTACCGCAGCAGGCGAATTCAACAGTGCAGAACAGGACTTCATAAAAGCGTTGGAGATACACAATGAAATGGGTGAAAAGCTGGGTACCGCGATGGCATACAGAAAGCTGGGCGCTCTTTACATACAAATGGGCGAACTGGCTAAGGCCAAAACAACACTTTTAAAGGCACTGGATGTGAGCAATGAATACAATATTGCTATGACCATGTTTGAGGCCAACTACCACCTTTCGCAGGTATATGCCTTAGAAAATAACCCGGCAGAGGCCCTGAAATATCTTGAACAATACATAAAGCAAAAAGAAGCTGTTATTAACGCACAAACCCTGCAGGTTATTGAGAATTACGAATTCATTGCCAGGATGGAGTCTATTGAAAAGGAAACACAATTACAAAAGGAAAGAGCTGAAATAATAGAGAAGAAAAACCTTGCGGAGCAGTCCTCGAGGGTAAGGCAGGAATTTTTATCTACCATGAGCCACGAGATAAGAACCCCCCTCAATGCAGTTATAACTATAAGCTCCCTGCTAAAGGGAAGCCCTGATGATGAGGAAAAACAACTATTGAGTTCACTGAGATTTGCAGCGAGTAACCTGCTTCGTATCATCAACGACATACTTGATTTCACAAAGCTTGATTCGGGAAAAGCGAGCCTTGAACTGCGCGCGGTCAACTTCCCGCTATTGCTTGAAAACATTCGTAATACCTACGATGGCCTTGCCAGGGAGAAAGGGCTGCCACTATCACTAAATATCGGTGCTACTGTGTCAAAGTTCTACGAGCTTGATGAGACCAAATTATCGCAAATACTTGGCAACCTGATCAGCAATGCCATCAAATTCACCGAAGCCGGCAGTGTAGAAGTGAACGTTGACAAAATCGGCGAAAAAGGGGCTTTTGATAAGCTCAGGTTCCGAATAATAGATACCGGCGTTGGAATACCTCAGCATTTGATCGGTGAGTTATTTAATAGTTTCTCTCAATTGCAGTCTATAACCACCCGTAAACAGGGTGGTTCAGGCCTGGGGCTTGCTATTGTAAAAAAACTGGCTCAGCTGCATGAAAGCACCGTTACCGTAAATAGTTTAGAAGGACAGGGTTCTGTCTTTAATTTCGATATTAACATGAAAAAAGCAGCCGTAGTGCTGGAAACGCCCGAAAGGGACCTTACAAGATTAAAAGATATGACGGTATTACTGGCAGAAGATAATATGGTGAATGCGATGGTGGCAGTAAAATTACTATCGAATTGGGGTATAACTACCGACCATGCAAAGAACGGACTCGAAGTGGTAGAAATGGCCAAACAAAAAGTGTACGATTTCATCTTGATGGACATACACATGCCGGAAATGAATGGCTACGATGCCACGAAAAGTATCCGGCAGGATGGTAATCCAAACAAGGAAACGCCTGTATTTGCCTTGACGGCAGACATAACCGCCGACCAGCAGGAGCAATATCATGGATATTTCGACAGGTTTCTGAAAAAGCCTATAGAACGTGATAATCTGTATGATGCCCTAGTAAAAAGCTAGCTAAGGCAAAACACCCTCAAAAACTTAACATTAAGTAATTGTTAAGTTTACGTAACTTTAATGTTAAGAAATAAGACATTGAAGAATACGTATGTCATATTGCTTTTTACTTTAATTAGCCTTTCGTCTTTTACCAGTTATGGCGATCCGCAGAGGCAAAATATATCCTTTGATTTTTACGGTGAGACTATCCAGGTTCCTTGCGATTATTTATCCGTGGTTGATTATAAGGGCCCTCTTTCCGACCAAAGTATACAGGCATTTTATGACGAGATAAGTGCCACTAACTACAAACCTGTGGTGCAGGCGCTGCTTGCCTATAAAATAAAGAATCAGCCCGACGACTGGTTGTTTTATCAGCTTATCCGGAAGACGGCCCAGTTAACCAGCCCCAAGGCCGCCAATTATTACCGCTATACATTGTATAAATGGTTCCTGCTCAATAAAACAGGTTACGATGCCACGCTCTGCCTGGCGGGCGACAAACTTATGTTTTATGTGCAGAGTGAAGAGAATATCTACGACATCCCCTATTACAAAGACAACGGCAAGCGATATGTTTGTTTGAATTACCACGACTACGCACATATTGATATAGTGAACAGCGAACTGCATAAGGTAGCTGTGTACGATGTAGGGGAGAAGGTGACGTTCTCATACAAGCTTACACACTTACCCAATTTTGCACCGGGCGATTACAAGGAGAAAGACCTTGAGTTCAATTACCACGATGTGGAGTACCATATCAAATTGAAGACAAATGACCAGGTGAAAACAATACTGGCCAATTACCCGGTAACCGACTACCAATCCTATTTCAACCTGCCGCTAAGCAACGGCACTTATGCCACGCTGATACCGCAACTGAAGGACAATATAAAGGGAATGAACGTGAAGAATGGTGTGGACTACCTGATGAACTTTACCCGCTACGCCTTCGCCTATGAGCCCGACAAGGAAAATTTCGGGAAAGAAAAGCATTTGTCAGCAGAGCAAACCCTGTTATATGACCATAGCGACTGCGAAGACAGGGCCGCGCTTTTTTATTACCTGGTGAAAGAAATATACAATCTGCCCATGATCGTATTGGCATACCCGCATCATCTTACCATAGCTGTAAAATTCGACAAGCCCGTGGGCACGCCTATCCTTTACAATGGCAATGTCTATTCTGTGTGCGAACCAACGCCTCAGGAGCAAGACTTGCCCATAGGCAAGGTGTCGCACGATCTTCGTAACTCTTCCTACGAAGTAGCACTGGTGTATAATCCCTAAATGAATCAATTATCTTTGAATGATGAATATTGATCCGGAGAATCCTGTGGTAAAATGCTGCGCGGAAGGTATCCAACGGGAGATGGAGGGTAAGGCAGGCGAGGCCACCCAGCTATATCTGCATGCCTGGGGGCTAAAAAGCAACGATTACGAAGCCTGTATAGCAGCACACTACCTTGCCCGTGTACAAACTAGTCCGGAGGACATATTACACTGGAACTGCGAGGCGCTGAAATATGCTAAAAAGGTAAACGATGAAAGCGTGCGTATGTTCTACCCATCCCTATACCTTAATATCGGCAGAGCGTACGAGAACATGGGCAATAATATCGAAGCAATAAAAAACTATAGGTCTGGTGCAGCAATTGTGAATACACTTCCGGACGACAGGCTGGGAAACATAACGCGTGATGCCATTAACCGGGCCCTGGAACGTGTAACAAAATGATATCGGGAGCCATCACACTTTGACTGTCTTCCATCTTCCTTTCCTGAAATAATACCAGGCAATTAATGCGATCAGTGTTTCCGCTGCCGGTATCGCAATGAATGCCCCCGTTGACTTCATGCCCAGGCCCTTTGCAAGGTAATAAGCCAGGGGTACCTGGAATAACCAGAAGCACACGAAATTAATAACCGTTGGCGTGCGGGTATCGCCGGCGCCATTCAGCGCCTGCGTCATTACCATACCAATGCCGTAAAAGATAAAGCCCATGCCCATGATCTTAAGTGCCTGCGCACCGAATGTTATAACCGCCTCATCCTGCGAAAAGAAATGAATGATAGGGCGCGAACAAAACACAAATAAGATCATTACGAAACTCATGAATATGGCATTGTACTTAGCCGTCAGGAAAACACTTTGCTGCGCTCTTTCTACCTGCTTTGCACCAAGGTTTTGCCCTACCAAAGTTGCCGCAGCATTGCTTAAGCCCCATGCAGGTAGTATAAAGAACACTAAGTTGCGGATAGCTATCTGGTAGCCTGCCGATGCGGTAGTGCCGCCGGTTTCGGCCACTATCTTTGCCAGTACTATCCAACTGCCGCTGGCTATGATGAACTGCAGGGTAGCAGGCCATGCTATGGTAATAATGGATTTAATAATAGCCGGATCAAATTTGAAATGGTGTTTGTGAAACCTTAATATACCGCTGCCTTTGAACAGGTGGTAGCACTGGTAGAGCACACCGGTGCTCCTGCCTATAACCGTTGCGATAGCCGCGCCTTTTAATCCGAAGAAGTGAATGAAGATAGGGCAGAGTATGATGTTGATAATGCTAGCGATCCACAGGCTTTTCATGGCCATTGCTGCATCGCCGGCACCGCGGAAAATGCCGTTTATAAGAAATAGTAACATGATCGCGGCACTGCCGCCAAACATGATGCGCGTGAAAATAGCCCCGTCTCTTACCACCTCAGTGCTGGCGCCCATAAGTGAAAGGATGTTGTCCGCAAACACCGCACCTGTAATGCTTGTTATTAGGATCACTATGGCGGCTACTATGAGCGACTGTGCGCCCGCGTGTGCAGCATCTTCGGGGTTCTTTTCGCCTATCCTCCGTGCAACAATAGCTGTGGCTGCGGTACTCAGGCCTATGGCTATGGAGTAAACAATAGTAATGACCGACTCAGTAAGGCCTACTGTTGCAATGGCGTTTTGGCCCAGCTTGCCCACAAAGAACATATCCACCACCGCAAACACACTCTCAAGACTCAGCTCCAGTATCATAGGTATTGCCAGCAGGAACACGGCTTTTCGTATACTGCCTTGTGTATAGTCCTGCTGCTCACCGTTAAGCGATTGCCGGATGATGCTGAATATTTTTGTCGCAGTTTTCATGGTGTGGTAAACCGGTGCTTAGGAAGCGAGCGCGAATGTAGTTTAATTTTAATAATTGATGCTTATAGCCTTATTGTCAGTCCAGTACTTCGCAATGGCAATTGTGCTTGTTCAGCAATTGAATGACCGTCTCGTTGCAAATGTTCATTCCTTCTAATCTTAATATCCTGTCGCAATCTTCAAGGTCGAAGTTTATCCGGCAATGCGGGAACGCAAGGGACAGAACGCCTAAGAGCGCTGTCTCCATATGTACCTGTACATTCGTTTTAAATACTTCTACCATTATTGTCCTTTTTAGTTTTGTTTCGCACTCAATCTTTTATGAAAGTAGATGTATGATATAATGCCTGGAACAATCCAAATGGCAAGTGTCAGCATCAGGGGGTCTGGTTTTACTGACAGGCCCGAATAAATAGCCCCCGCAAGATCAATAGCAAGCCCCGCATAAGCCCATTCTTTAAGGCGCGGGAAGCCAGGTATCAGTATGACTATTACACCTATTATTTTAGCTATGCCGATGAATGGGATAATGTATTTGGGATAACCGAGTTGGGTCACCATGATGTTTATGGCATCGCTGCTTACAACAGCATCCGGGATAGCTGAGAGCAGCATTAGTGCGGCAAAGATGCCTGTCGATATCCAGTAGATAATGTTTATTTTTTTCATTTGCTTAGGTTTTTTGAGATGGATGTTTGTGTTTTCGGTTATTGTATTCTTTGTTTTAATTGGTGAAAGGCATTAATTCAGGTAATAATTATTTCATTTTTGTTTTCCACTTTTCCGGCTTTTGGTTTTTATACCGGGTTTGGTTTGTATTTCGTTCAGGTACGTTTCCAGTGCATCCAGTTTAGTTTCCCAGAATTGCCTGTATTGTCCTATCCAGTCCGATACTTCACCCAGCTTTCCCAGCTTTGCTTCACAATAGCGTTCGCGCCCCTTTTGTTTCACCTCCACCAGCCCGCACTCGGTGAGTATCTTCACGTGCTTATAGATAGCTGCGCGGCTTATATCAAAGTGCTCTGTCACAGAGTTCACATTGAGCGATTGATGCGCTATCATATTCAATATCTCTCTCCTCGTAGGGTCGGCTATCGCCTGGAAAACATCTCGTCTCATAAAATGCAACCTTTTGGTATCGCAAATATATGCAACCTTTTGGTTTCTCGAAATTTTTCTAAAACTTTTACAGGCCGGCTTTCGCTGCAGCTAAATGCCCCTTTCCTAAAAATGGTCCTATTATTATTGTTCCAGCGCTGCTTTAAGGTTTTGCAGGCTGGTCTGCATATCTTTTCCCAACATCTTCTTCAGGTTGAAGAGCATGTATATCACCTTCATTCCATAAGTGAGTGTGCCAACAAACCCAAATTTCACTTTTGCCTGGCCTTGTGTAAGGGCCTCGGTTGTCATGTACAGGCTGGCAACATTCTTGAACGGCTTCTCAAATCGAACTTCAATATCTATTCTTTCGCCCTCGGCAATGCTCATTATTTTTTCTTCGCCTTTGCCTACATTTTTGTTGCTGCTGTCCCATGCGTAGATGAAACCTACTGTACCATCTGTACCTGTCGCTGTTTTTTTCGACTTGGGGTCTTCCATTACCCATTTATTGTACTGCTCCTGGTTACGTAGATATTTTATGTAGTCGAAGACGGTTTGCTTAGGCTGTTCAATGATCACTTCACGTTCTATAAGGTACTTGCTGCCTGAGAGGCCTGCGACGATCAATATAAATGCTGTGAGCCCAATGATGATGAATAAGATGGTCATGGTTTTATCTTTTGTTTAGTTAGCGCCCATTTGGTTAGTATCATAGCTCACCATCCACTGTATACCATATTTGTCTGTGAACATGCCGAAGTAAGCGCCCCAAAAGGCCTTTTCAAGTGGCATAGTGATCTTTCCGCCTGCAGACAGCTCGCCGAAAATCCTTTTCGTCTCTTCTTCGCTATCTGTCTGGATAGAGATGTGGAAGTTATCGCCTCTTGTGCCCGGGCCATATGTTTCGGGCCTGTCGCAACCCATAAGAGTGGTCTCATTGCCTATCGGTAAGGCGATATGCATGATCCTTTCTGAGCTTTGTGCTCCCGGGGGTGCCTGCTCGGGCATATCTTTATAGCGCATGATAGTTTGAAACTCGCCGCCAAATACTGATTTGTAGAAAGTAAATGCTTCCTCTGTGTTACCGTAGAAGTTCAGGTATGGATTGATCTTTGCCATTGTGTTAATTTTTATTGTTTTTTGAATATTGTCTCATTGTCGGTACAAAAGTATTGTGCATAAATGGACCGGGTGGGGTGTTAAAACGGCAATATTAGGGGTTGGTTGCGACAATTACTTTTTTTAAATTTGGAGTATGATGCACATATCGATATTAGTTCCGAAAGCCGCAATATTGGGCAGCCTTGAAGGCACAAGGCAACTATTTACGCAGGTGAACCAGTTTTGCAAAATGCGTGGTATGCCGCCATTATTCAAAGTGCAACTGGTAGGACTTGACAAGGAGACCACGGTAGCGGGTGGCCTGTACACGGTGAACTCCGATGTATTGCTGAAGGATGTTAAGAAAACAAATCTCATCGTGATCCCGGCTATAGACGGCGATCTTACCAAGGCATTGGAAGTAAACAGCGCATTTGTACCATGGATCGTAAAGCAATATAAGAATGGAGCAGAAGTGGCAAGCCTTTGCCTCGGGGCATTCCTCCTGGCCTCAACAGGTCTACTCGAGGGCAGGAAGTGTGCTACACATTGGGGTGCGGCCAATGAATTCAGAAAAATGTTCCCGGGCGTGGAGCTGATAACGGAGAAGATCATTACCGAGGAACAGGGCATTTATTCCAGCGGCGGTGCCTTTTCTTACCTCAACCTGATACTGCATCTTATAGATAAATATGCAGGCCACGATATGGCTATACTTTGTGCTAAGATATTTGCCATAGAGATCGAGCGCGATAACCAGGCTTCGTTCATAATTTTCCAGGGACAGAAGGAACACGAGGATGAGCCTGTTAAAAAAGCACAAGAATTCATTGAGACCAACTACCAGGACAAGACAACTGTTGATCAATTGGCAGGTATGTTTGCTATTGGCCGCAGGAGCTTTGAACGCAGGTTTAAGAAGGCGACAGACAATACAGTATCAGAGTATATACAGAGAGTGAAGGTAGAGGCCGCTAAGAAGGAGCTTGAACTAAGCAGGAAAACGGTAAATGAAGTAATGTACGAAGTGGGTTATTCTGATATCAAAGCATTCCGTACAACCTTTAAGAAAGTTACCGGCCTTTCACCATTGGAATACAGGCACAAGTACAATAGGCAGGCAATGGTGGCTTAAGGTTCTTAGAAATCAATTTCTACCAGTTGGCTCTTAACAGCATAAAGCACGAGCCCCGCTGTATTGCGCGCCCCTGTTTTGTCAAGTAATTTTTGCCTGTGCCCATCAACTGTCCGTATGCTGATGTACAATTTGGCTGCTATCTCACTGGCCGTATATTCTTTGCAGATCAGGCGTAGTACATCTATCTCCCGTCCTGAAATATCTATCCCTTGCCCGGCATTAAATGAAAGTTGTTTTTTGCCGGCTACAGCCTTTTTTTTAATTGCCGATAGGATGTGTTCATTAAAATAGAAACCCGATTTTACTACTTCCCTTATTGCTTTTTCCACCTCTTCGGGTTCCGCATTTTTGATAAGGTATCCACTGGCCCCTTTTTCTATTATCCGCGTTATGTAGGCTTCTTCGTCATATATAGAAAGGGCAATGACCTTGATGTGGGGATATTGCTTGTGTATGATCTCCGTTGCATCTATCCCGTTTAGCACGGGCATATTCAGGTCCATCAGTATCACATCGGGAATGTTTGCCGGATTTTCTAAAAGTGTAAGCAGATCCTTTCCGTGCGATGCTTCAGCAATGACATTGATACCTCGCAATTCATTGAGCAGGGCACACAGACCCTTTCGAAATAGCAATTGATCATCAGCAAGTATTAGATTTATTGGCATCATACTATTCTCAAGATAATAGGAATGTTAATCATAACCCGAACTGTATTGTCTTCCGACGTTTGGTATTTTATAGTGCCGTGTATCTGGTTCACTCTGCTTAATATATTCTTTAAACCGAGCGAATTGCTTCTAAGCTTGCTTTGGTAATCATATCCCTTTCCATTGTCTGTATATTTGACATGGATTTGCCCGCCCGAGCTATTTATCGACATGCTCACTTTTGTTGCTGTTGAATGTTTTAATGTGTTGTTTATAAGCTCCTGCAGTATCCTGTACAAGGCTAAGTCTATTAAATAGTCGCAGCGCGTTCCCTGCATGTCGATCTCCACATTCATAAGCAGGTCCGAGTATTTAATCAGCTTTTCACATAGGTTTCTTACAGCAAACTCAAGACCAAAATCTTCCAGACCCGGTGGCAGGAGGTCATAGGATATTCGTCTTACATTGTCTATAGTTTGATCGATGATGTCTTTTGCCTCCGTGCCGGTATATTGATCTGTTCGCGCCACCTGCAGCCGCAAGGCCGACAATTTTGCGCCTATTTCGTCATGCAGGTCGCTGGCTATACGGGCACGCTCTTTTTCAAGTGTTATGATGTTGCTGTACACCAGTTCCGCCTGGTAGGCCGTTTCCCGTTGTTGCTTTTGCCAGTTCTGCAACAATAGCTTTTTTTGATACGTGATAAAAAAGATAATTAGGCCCATTGCCAGGACTATCATTCCTGTTGTGCCTGCCAAAAGCACAAAATAATTATTTATGCCTTGCTGGTGCTCCATAAGCCGATTGCTATCATTGTGTACAATATCCACATTATGATGGTATGCATGCCCCAGTAAACACCATAAGTATTGTATGAATGATGAATAACATAGTCACCGAAAATGAAGAGAAACAGGGAGCCTGAAAAGTATACAAGAAATGCTACGCTGATCCAGAACGCGGGGTCTCTCTCAAGTCTTATAACTTCTAGTTCGGAAAGTATTTTGTAAAAATAGGCTATGGCGTAACCGATCACAATTATGCCTTCTATAGAACGCGAGTAGCTATTAAAGTGCGTTAAACCATTTACAAACCGTATATCGGCAAATGTCAGCAGCGCAAATAGTACCATTAAGAAAGGTATAATGTGGCGAATGGCTATATTTTTCAGTAGCAAAACATAAAATAGAGATATCATTTCAAATTCCCATAGCGTAAAAAACGGGAACATGAACAGGTTATTTTTATTATACCACCACAAAATATAGCAGGTAACTTCTGCAATAGCAGCTCCCCAAACATGGATGCTGATCACTTTGTAAGGTTTGGGAAGCTGCTTAAAATAGCGGACGCCGGTAAATACCGGGAGTACCAGTGCCAATGGCGAGCTTGCTAGTAAAAACGTAGTGAAGGTCACAGCCGTTGTTTGGTTTTTACCGTGACACTACTTTTGGTACAATACACTTTTGTGGTCGCAGGTGTTTGGGCAGGGAGTGCTAAGATCGAACACGCAGGAATTTCCGGCGCTGTCAATTACGTAGTCATATTCCTCATTCGCACTGTTTTTCTTAATGCCTACCAGCATCATCTTCATAAAGTGCGTCGGGTTGTCCGGCATAGTAATAGATGGCAACATGCCGATGCCTAAATATGCCCGGTAAGCTATGAATTTATTTTTCTTTGCCATCTTGGCCAGGTGAGTGATATCCAGTAATGGTAGTTTGAAAGCACGTATATAATCGCTCGTGCCTTTTGAGTGATGAGGATGTTCATTAAACCTTTGCCAGGCTTCGGTAAAGCTGACAGCATAAAAAACGGGTATTGTATCTAGCCGTGTAGGTGTGTTTTTTTTGTGTTTTTTCGCAGGCGCTCCTTTAGATCTCAAAACGGAAGCAGGTTTGATTGAGGCTTTCTTTTTTGCAACCGCTTTTGGTGCAATTTTCTTGTTTTCAGCCGTTTTTCTTGCAGCTGCTTTTACTGCTTTTTTCGCCTGTGCTTTTACCGGGGCATTTTTTTTGCCTGTGGTCTTGGTCGTTTTGGCCATAGTAATTAATTTTTATGTTGTTTAATAATTGAAAGCAGCGTTCATGTAGGCAAAATAAAATCGGGAATACATCAGGAAAGTGCGATAAACGTTAAGATAAATGACCTATTATCATCTTCCCGGTACCGTCTTGTCTTTAAGTTCCTTAGTACAGTGTACATCCAAAGTGCCAATGATCCATATGTCATTGACCGAAGTGTCATAATGATCGATCTTAATAGTTTTGCCTACCGATGTTCATCTATAGGGATAATGAACTGATCAATATTAAACAAATATTATTGAATTGTCTGTGCTCCTTGTGAAATATATTTTCGGTTAATTGAGGGTGTGCTGCAATTTCAACAGTAGCCGCTACCATATCCTGACCAGGTAATGAACGTACATGTTTAACGGCCTTGTTTCATCAGCATTGATCTTTGCTTTCTCTGCGTTCTTATCCGGATCGCCTGTGTCGGCTACCTTAATTGATAGTGGGGTAGGTGCCTGGGCCCCTACTTTTTGACCGGTTTCATCTGATACGATGACATTTAAGTGCTTGTGCTGCTGAAAGGCATCGAGTTGTATAGAACCAACATTGGCGCCAGGTGTCTTGTTATATAGTTCATATCGACTGGCGGTATCAGGGTCATTAATACCACCGGTATCTGTTCCACGTAAAAAATAACCGCGGTAATCAGGGATGTAAAATTTTATGCCTGTCAGGTCGGTTACATATTCTTCTGTACCCGGTGCCTTCCCATCCTTATTGTATGTATAGCCTATCGCATAAAATAAGGACGGGTACTTTATTGCATCAAGCTGCCTGCCGTCGCATACCATCCATCCTGATGCTTCGAGAACACCGTTGTCAATTGTTCCAGGTATCCCCCCAGGTGGCGTAAGTGGATGCGTTACCTGGGCTATTTTGCCACTGTATGCTATAATAGTTCCTGCGGGGATCAGCATTGGGGGGAGTCCTGTCATAAAATTGTGTTAGTCTTATTATGAATAAATAGACGGTCATGCTCTTGCAACCATTGCATACTGGTGGGTACGCTTACATTCCATTTTTCTATCACTTTTTTCTTCGTATGGTGTTCGGGCTCCATGAGGTCCTGCAAGGCCATCGCAGTGCCTTTGTCGGCAGCGATGACTGGCGTAAACCGGTCCTGTCCGTAAAAAATGGTGCCCGTAGAAAGATAGTATAATATTTTGAAATGGTAATGCGGGTTAACAGGCAGCAGTATGCGTATGTTCTCCGACTCTTCATAAGCAACATAGTCATCGTTATCCGGCCTGGCAAAGATATCGTACAGCTCATCTTTATCTGGCTGGCTTATCCTTTTATCCACTGAGAATACCATTTCTGCCCAGTCAAAAGCTTGCGACAGGAACTGCACGTATGCCGGGTCAAAAATGGCAGGGTCCATCCCGTCCGGGTGGCGGGCTATGCTGCCAGTCGATGCTTTTTGCAGCAATACATCAAAGCAGGCATTTTTTACGGCACTGCGTATTCTTTGCGCCGCTATTGTTTTGTTATGCTCGCTATTAATAAGCTTTTGGGAGGGGGCGGCCTGTTGCCATAGCCTTTGATAGCCTTTCATTAACTGATCGTATACTTTTACCCTCCATGCATTGAAGGTATAATCGTGGCATATGCAATGCAGGCTTAAACTTAGTTGGTAAGATGTAGCAGTAGGGTCGGTCACTAAAAGTATGGGAACGGAGTTTGATTCGTAAGTGTGGTCGGGAGCGGCATTATTGGCTGGGGCTGCATCGATGTTACCATTGTTTGCGACAGTGTCGGCGGGACTTAACGGATAACTAATGGATTTTTTATCTGAAGTTGCAAGCGGCACGGATTGTACTCCTGCAATAAGTGTTGCCCCCTTGTCCCCGGAGTATATGACATACATTTCATCAGGTATATAGCCTTCCGGTACGGGAATACTATTCACCGGCGAGATGTTATCATCCTTATATACCATAGCGGTGACAATTTTGCTACTTACAGGAGGTGCAGGCAACCCGTCGGCCTGGTATTGCATGCCCAATGATAAGTAAGTTTCCGGCTTAATGTCGTCAATCGCAGGGGCTGGCAGTGGTTTGCCGGGCGTAATATTGCCGGCACCGTCGTTGGTTATCCAGGCAGACTTATCGATAGACAGGTCCAGCATGAAGCGTTTTCCATGGTTTATGAGCTGCATTTCATACACTTTGTTCAACCAGCGGTAAATACCCCTGATGTGATGGCTTCCTTGCCTGTTGTCGAGCACGTGTGTTATCTCTTCTACAACTTCCTGCCTGAAACTATTTTCACGATGATGGTACACTTTTTCTGAGATACGGCTTATCGTATCATCCACTATGTTTTTGGCAACTTTTTTAGATGTTTCCGCGGGGGCCGGCACCGGGCTGCTAAGATTTGCGCCCTCAGTGGCATTGGTCACAACCAGGCTGCCGCTATTTACTGCGCCATAGGGTGCAAAACCATCATATTTGTGGGTAGTGGTATATTGCGCCAGGGTTCTGTCAATTTCATGTTGCAGGCTGTATTCTTTTAGCGAATGATCTTGTTGGGTGTCGCCAAGCTTTCCGGACGTTATCGTTTCCTGCTGTATTTGCGATTTTTTATTCCTGATCTCCTTTACCTCGCCCTTTAATACGTTCTCGATATGAGCTATCTCACCCGGCTCATAACCACAATGTCTATGCTGTACCATTTGAAGGGTGCCGATCGCATATGGTGCTATGGTGCCTGTAAATAAAAGACCACTGACGGGTGCTACTGCAGCAGCCGTTGACGGGAATAACTCATCAGGCAATAATAATTGGGCATTTAAACAAGTCTGGAATTTTTCCGCATCCCATGTTTCTTCTGTTGTTGATTCAAAGGCTTCAAAAATGGCATTTACAATGAGTATCTTATTCAGGCTATCCAGCATATGCACGTTATATCCATTGATAAGGTTCAATGCAAAAACATTTTGCCACACCTTATCTATGATGTCCGGATCACTGGTAAGCCGGGGGCTGTCTTCTTCTGTTAATGTATCGATGATTGGTATGGCCATCTCAAAAAGCTCAGCGATTGCCCGGTAGTTACAGCTCCTGCCCCTGAGTATATCGTATATACCGGGATAAAGGCTGAAATGACCCAGCAATGCACTGTTTTCGCCGGAGATATATTCGCCGCTTGTCAAAAAGGCTGATACTATTGTATCTATATCAGGCCATGTTTTATCTTTTTTATCGCTCAGCGTTTTATATAAATTAGCTCCGTCTTTCTCAACATAAGTATAACTTATGAAATGGTCATCATTAGCCTTGTCAGGTGCATGTAACTGCTGCAGGTATAAGTAAGGGAACAGGTTTTTATGACCACCTGGTATGATGTCTGCGTCATTTATTTCCATGCTGTATG
>APMI01018252.1_pt1 | contig 14943 bp, 16 predicted proteins | sample 667938 | NCBI WGS metagenome assembly APMI01 (sample SAMN01084076, study PRJNA167559) | wastewater metagenome | biome: Wastewater | place: Denmark: Ejby Moelle, Odense | collected 2011-11-28 | reverse complement strand
TTATGTTACATTTAAAGCGTAAAAATAAAAAATGATATTTTACTAATAAAATCATTTATTATAAATTTTCCATCTCTAGTTAATATAGTACATGGTATCTCCACCGAAATGCCCGATAACTTTAATGAGATGAGCACATGGGATGCCGGAGTGCCAGAGAAATCCGCAGTTGCATTCCCAGTGATCTGCTTAAACGTTAAATATAACCATAAATATTTTTTGTTTTAGATTGCGGGACTAGCCTTGAAAAACACGAATACTGGTTGGGTTAATGATCTCGAGTTTATAAAGTTTAGAGTCTGTATATATGAGCTCGAGACGTCTTTGGAGCTCTTAACTTATTACTTAATTTGGACTCTCAAATAAATGATTATCTTCATTTTGTTTCTCATCACTGATGTTTTTATTGAGCCTTGTTTACAGTTTAATAGCGTATATGAACACTCTGGCAATGTTACTTTGATAAATAAATATTTTCCTCACTTCAGATTCCAAGTCTATATACTTTTTGGGCTCAATTGAAAACCCAATGTAATTTGAGGCAATACAAGACATACAAAATCTTTCAGGATTCTCTTATACACCCCAGTAAATAGCACTTTGATCAGAGACTTTGGAGAGGACCTTGGATAGTAAGCAATTTAATTATGGTATGCTTGGCGTTTTAAAGCACTCACATATAGTTTAGAGTATACTTCGATGTTCGATTTATTTATTGAGTACTTATTTTAGTAACTTCAGCTTATGATACCAGTTTACAAACACCAATATATCAGGATACATATTTTAGAGGCAACAGTGCAGAGCTATTGAAGGAGGAATGCATATTGATTTTGGGATGATCTCATCAACTTCGCTAAAAAATGTTCTTAAGAGATCTTAAAAGTTACTATCTTTTTATTAATTAACGATTGCAAAACCAAAGAGCACGTTAGTCAAGTGTTCATTCTGCCCCGATAAAAACCAAACAGAGTACTAAGTGAAGCCAAAGGGTAGTCTCTTTTTGTACAGCCGATCAATGAGATCAATACTAAGACAGTCGCCATGCTTATGATACATTTCCCGCATCGAAGGTGTCACAAGCAGCATGAACTCAATATTACCTGCATTGTCTTATTTAGTTTTGATACTGTAACCGTGTTCTCCAAATTTATAAACTATTTACTTCTGAGATAAAGAATATATCCAAAAATGCTACTACAGAACTTGCCTCTTCATTCCTTGACTCATATGGGGGACCAAGTTGTTAATGAGAGATCGCGCAGCTCCAACGTCAGCGAGGATAGGCAAGCGTTATAGGGCTTATCTCAATTATATTTTCTGTAAAGGTAGACTTCCCACGAGCTGTTTGAGAAAATACTTGAATTTAATCTAATGATGCTTAAGTGAGTTAAATATTGCTTCCATGATCTTATCAGCGGGGTAACCTTCCGCAATCATCCACTCAATAAAACTGGTAAAAATATCCTATTCCACCCTCTTTGCCTCGGATGCATATTAACTTATGGCTTACTATTCTGACTGTGAAGATGTATCTTCCTATTGATAATCGTCAGACATGCTTGTTGAAGTTAATAAACCGCTTGTTCAAATTTCAGAGAGCATGCATGCATTAATTTTACAATAATTACTTAAATTACAATAATTTCATTAATAATTGCATGAATTATATAAATTGTGTAAATTTATTATTAATAATTGTCTGTTAACTTGCTGATATGCAGGTCACTCAAGCTAGATCCAGTTCTAAGAAGAATCACTGCGTCCGAGAGTCGCCTTAACCTAAATAAAGAAGTAGCACTATGATGCTGGTTTCAAAAATGGGAGATCTCACTCTGAGAAACCAGACAAATTGCAGTCGTGAAATGGATCACAGGAAGCCGACTAACCCTGCTGACAACACTGAGTACATCAGAAACTTGTACAAGAAATACTTAGGCAAATAAAATAACAATGGGTCCGATCGCAAAACTAAGACTGATATAAAGTAGGTCAAAATAGATCGGGCCAACCCATCTGAGAGCTTTGCTAAAAAGTTAATTTATGAAAAAGAGCCTCAGTTTAAAAAAATAGAATCAGCTACTGCAATTAATCAACCTTGCCTTGCTAAAAAAGTAAGCGAATCAAAAACGACCCATAGACCCACACATACATAAGTATAATTTAACCCAGCTGGGAAAAGGACATAATTTTATGATAAGCTGTTGGACAGTGATATACTATGCTTGATGGGCAATAGAAGAAGTTCGTTAGTCATCGCAATTTAAACCATAAACGGCGTCCGCAAAAAATATAGATGAAATTTTCGAATTAAACTGTTGATATTTTACTAATGCTATTCTTTCCATACAATTACGAACGACTATTGTTGTATTTAAAGTAGATAAAGATCAAAATCTTATATCAGTAAAGTGACTATTAAAAATAGTCAGGTTTCATAGCAGTTCACTCGCCGTTTTTTGTGACCGCAGCTCATCAGAAGGCTGTAACTGGACAGGCCAGTTGATGTCTCTCACTCTGCGCTTTGATGAGGAGGTGGAAGCATTTGAGACTGGATGCGAAGATATTGATTCTAGCTTTTTATTTGTTATTAACACTCTCGAGTGATCCAGTTATGGCAAATTACTCTCCATTGAGTTCTTTGACGTGACGGTTGAGCGCCTCATGAGCGAAGGAACCACTACTTTCTTTTTGCTTTCACCAGATCCACTCCCCTGGAAATAACTAATGATACCCTGGAAAACATTGGAAATGTCCTCCGGATTTTCCCAAGGTTTAGAGTTTTTGCTGTTTTGCGAGGAAGAACCCGTGCCCTAGCTTGAGGCATTGTTCGAGGACAAGTTGTTAGTCAGCTTTTTGAAGAACATTGAGCTATCTGATTTACCTGACTTGAACTTTAAGTATTCCGCGTCGTCACTAATGGTTTTTAAGTCCATGCTGTTTATCTTCTTCAAATTTGCAAACTGGAGACATTCTGCAAGTGTATCACTCTTGATTTGAGTATCGAACATTTTTGATTTTTGTTAGAGTTATTAACTTGTAATTTTATTGATATTATATAATGCTAGGAAAGATTAACGTTTTATACTGATTAATTATATTTATTTCAGTTAATTTTATGTTACCACCCATTAATTACTGCCAATTAATTTTATTTAATTATTTTCAGTCATATAGTCTTGCACTATAAAAGTGTACAAGCGTTTTTAATTAATTGAACAGCAATTATATAAAATCAAAAGAGAGCGTTTTTTAATAAGACAAATTTAAACAATTTTACATTTTTATTAGCTGAGCTACAGACTGCAAACATCCTATAATTATTAATTTTAGGAGAGCGTAAATCAATGCTTGAGAATACTGAGAAGAAATCATGTTAAAATAAGTTGAAGACGAGCAAAGTAACTTTCAAGTAGTCACTTATGGGGGCTTGGTACTTACTTTTCTATGTAGCACTAACTTTATCTTTAAACTAGGCGGAATCGGCGGCCTCAAACGAGTACCACATCTGCTGAGAGCTGAGCCGGCAATCAACAGTTGTGTCATTTTTGGCGAACTTATTAACGATAAGATGGTTGCTCGCCAAAGAATAGCAAAAATCATTTGGTTCACCTATCGCTAGAAACTCAAAATTGCAGAAGACATCAACTCAGATGTTGGATGGGGATGTATGCCACGAGTCGGTCAAATGATGTTAGCCCAAGCTCTCACTCGTTATTTTGTTTACCACAACGAAGTTATTGATCAAAGGCTAATCTTAAAAATTATATAACCCTTCTTAGACGAAAGCGAAGAAACTTCTAATTACTCCCTCAGCACAATACTTAAGTATGCTCGATGGAAATTCGCAATCAAGCCAGGAGACTGGTTCAACATTGGCCAGCTCAGCGAAGTGTTAAGAAAAATTCAGGATGAAATTCCGCTAAAAGGCAGTGAGAAACTGAAAATTGTATTCTTCAATCAGTCGGTAATTTTCGCAAGCCTGCTCCTTGAAAAAGCAAAAATAGAAAAGTGTAAATGCGATTCTCGTAAACTATTTTGTTAGATGTGCAACAAAAAGTAATAAAGGTCTATAAAAAGATTACCCAGTCCTATAGAATAGCAGTCTGATTAGATAGTTTTAAACATTATAGAACATAATAGCGATTAGATGTAGATTAAATCTGCAAAACATTAAGAGTTAAAAAGTAAACCAATTTAAAAGCCTTCTTTCGAGAAAAGCTGGGAGATTTATGATGAGAGTAACGAGAATGATTGGAAAGAAGAAATTCAAAACTAAAAGTAAAACAAAAAGAGCAACGAGATTAAATAGGAATGTTTGCTCAAGGAAACACAAAAGTTGAATAGCAAAAAAAGTACAGAAATTATCGAAACAGAACTGTAATATCATTTAGTATTGATCGTGTCAGTAAGGACAGCTGAAAAGTCAATCGAAAAATCCGACTTTGAGCCGTTAATTAACTTACTAAGTTTGCCATCAAGCTTAGGCATAATTGGAGGAGTCCCTTCAAAAGCTTTGTATATTGTGGGGCATGAGGGCAAAGACTTAATTTATTTAGATCCCCATTATGTGCAGTAACATGTGGACAAAAGCAATTACTAAAAGCATCTCAATACATTCTTTTGCCCTGAGTACAGAACTCTTTCAATTGAAGATTTAGATCCCTCAATGGCCTTCTGTTTTTATCTGAGGACCATTGAAGACATTCAGACTCTCTTAATAAGAATCGAGGAACTCAAGCATGCTTATGAAAAATGTGGAAAAAGTTTCTTTCTCTCAGTTATGGAGAAAAACCATTTCATGGATGGAGAGGAGTCAGAAGGAAGTCACAGCAATGATAACGTAGAAGGTAATCCAGCTAGTTTCGAGTATAGTAGTCTTGAATTTAGGGATATTTCAGACAGTCTATGACTCATTTTTCATATTGATTATTATTAATAATGAGAAGCTCTGAAATCGTAAGCAAGAGGTAAAACCTTAGGTATGAAATCAGAAGAAAGCAGATCGATAGCTTAATGTCTAATACTCGAAAATAGTTTTCATTAAAGATTCAAGAAGATAGCCGTTACGAGACAACATAATAAAATAGCGCCAATAGCATGCTGATGAGGAGGAGTTTAATTAAGAATTGTCTAAACAGCGAGCTACTAATTCTGTTGCCTAGCTTAAGATAGAAAATTAAAAACAATCCATCGTCTTCAAATATTGAGTTTGTTGTATCTGTGAGCAGCAATATACTGAGAGATGATATTTAAGTGGAAAACAAAGAAATGATTTACTAATACTGTTCTCAAGCAATCAAATCAGTTGGATATAATCAGATTTCACCTCTGGTAGAGATTTACTTCTACTCATCAGTAATGGCCACTTGTTACTCTGCGCTAGACGAACTACAACAGTCCTAAATTGAAGATTGGATGCTGAGCCGACTCATCCAGCTGCTTTAGAATAAGCAAATTAACATGGATAGGATTTCGTTTTCATCAAAAGATAAAGCCCGAACTTAGTGTATTTAAGGAGTTTTGGAGTCGTTGTTATACTTCTATGAGCCTGAGAAGGACCATAATTGCGTACTACTTTATAAAGTAAAGCGTTCCAGTAAGTATCTTGTTTCAGTTATTTACTGGCTTAAGTCTGAGCTGGCGGACATCGAAGCAAGTAGAACTTGCAAATCCATATTATAGACTTGGAATCAAATCATTTATAATATTTCTAGTCTGTCATACTCTTTGACATCTTTGATTGGTGGAAGTGAAGTAAGTATCTTAGTCAAAACTTTGGTCGATTAACTTCATTTGTAAAGTTAAGATTTGCAAGAAATAAAAGCATTTGCCTGCCACTCCCTTTTCAACTTAGGTGAAGATGATCCTTGTTTCTTCGAAGAATACTTCAATGAAGGATTTTTCACTCACTTAATATCCGAGCTCTAAAATTGTGTGAGTAGCAACTATCAACTGGAATTAATTCGTCTTTTAGGCTGCCTTGTCGATCAGTCAGTCCAGCACAAAGAAAATGAACAAATCATCAATAACTTATTGGAATGTTTGTTGTCTGAAGTTGTCAAGATATTGCAATTAAATTAAGAATCAACTTAAACTAGTTTGCTAGATCTGAGCTTGAAATTGATCCGATCAGTACTGGCAAATGGACACGAGCAAGGCAACGGGCAGTTTGTGTAATACATGTCAAGAATAGGCGCCAACCAGCTACTCGACCATTTGTTCATAAAAATTAAGCAAGATGATCTGCTGAGAATTCTTGATTAAATTTAACACCTCTCTAATTTTTGCTGTTTGTAAATATTCTCATCGAAGATTTAAGAATTACATAACATTTATGAAGAGCAGCTCAACCTCAAGCAAAAAATAAGTTAAGTGCCGTTTCTGTGAGGGAACAGCTGGCAGACATAAAATTTCGTGTAGGCTGCATTATCTGGCTACTGGTAACGAGCTAGAACACAAACTTGAAGAAGAGGTACTTCTTAAAAATATACACCCACAAAAATAAGTGTCAGCATAATTTGTATCAACAAGCCAATAAAATAAAGAGAACGAGATTAATTATTTAGAAGCTCAAACCTTAAAGTTTGAGCAAAATTCAATAATAAGCAACGAGCAAAAATCAACAATCTTTAGCTGCTGTCAGAGTGTAGTAAATTTTAATGATTCTGAAAATGAGCATAAAAGCTCCATCATCTAATAACCTCACTCACAAAAAAGCACACCATTTACCTTTTAGTAAAAGTAAATATAATATTTAAATACGTTCTTTAAATATTTCTGCAAAAAACAGACAGGTGAACTAAACAGGATAATTACTTTTGATTACGTCAAAAGTTTAATCTAAACCATGAATCTTACATAATGGATGCAATTCTGCAAAGAGTTCAAAATAATTGAATTCTTTTAAGGACATAAGAAAACTCCCCAAAAATTGTGCGTTATTTTCACAAAATTCGAGTCAGTTTCAAAACGATTAAATTTTCAATCATTTGTACGTGCTATTTAATATCTTGCAGCTTAAATGCGAAAAAACATCTTAAATAAGATAAGTGATTAAAGATAATCTGTTGAGTGTGTAAAAGAACAGTTGCATATAACTTCATAGTAAAGATTCAAAGATAAATTAATTTGCCTTGGAGCTATGCCTGTTCTTCCAAAACTTCGTAAGAAAGAGGCTAAATCATTGCACTAGTAGAATCGTGGAATTAATCCTATTTATCAAAAAGAAGAAATGAAAACTTTTAATAAAAATAGCCATAAAAATAATAAAATATATCTACATCGTTAAGACCGTATTAAAAGTCGTATATTAAAAAATCTGAATGTCACTAATCTATGCCAACTTGTGCCTTCTAAAGAAATATAATAAGTTTTCAAAAGTTAATTGTTAATCGAGGATAAATTTCTTAAAAACTACATGAAAAGAAAGATGTAAATAACAAAAGGTGTGATCCAAAATTTACATAAAAACTCATCAACGTATTTTAAGAAAGCAGTTGATTCTCAAAATAAGGCTCAATGAGTTCAATAATTTTATTTATATTTCATCATTTCAAGTAGTTTGGCATGCTTTTTATCTGCTTCCTCTTTTTGGGACTATATTACTTTTATAAAGGCCTGTTTAATAATTGGGATTTGTTTATATATTCGCCTTGTTTTTCTGTTGAATTCTTCCAGTCCGTACTAAATTTCAATTCTCTATGATTATTATACTGTAATGTCAATCTTTTTGCTCCGTTTATTATATTTTTTCAACAGATATTAACTTTAAGTTATAGTTTCTAATACTTTCTTGCTAGATGTGACTGAGCATTCGGAGATGTTAAATGTTTACCCTTTCATAAACTGTAATTATTTACATGAAATTAGCGGAAAATATAGTAAAATATAAATCAATCTCATCTCTCGAAAACTTGAGTTCGAAGTCTTCGATTTTCGCCTTACAAAATTTTAATTTTATGATTTAGACTTTTTCTTCTTTCTTCAATAAGGTCTTGATCTCTACTTTTATATCGACGTGTTGAACTTTTTTAAGACAAAATGTTGTTTCGAGCTGAAAAATCAGAAGGCCGTTGAGCAGAGCTACGGTACATTATACTGTTGGTTTATTTGAAACTAGGAGTTGCGTATTGTTGATGATACGACAACTGCTCTGTTTTTTGAACTGGTGTCATGAAGCTACTGACCATGTTATTTCTCATTTTAGAAAACATTGGAGCTCTTTTTGTATCGATATTTGAAGAAGCATTTATAGACTGCTATTTTACAGTTATGGGAAGTAAACCGTATTCACTCTTTTGCTAATTGCTACATTTATTATTCTTTCGATCTAATTTTTTATTAATTTGCTCAAGCAGCTCAATTTTGCGTTAAAACTAAGAGAGTTTTTGTTTGAGCATTATTATTTAATCCAAGAAAATATTCTTTTATAGTCTTAAATGAGAAATGACTTCAGACTCATTACCCACTGTTGAAAAAATCTAGACGTACTTGTTTACAGATTTTGTATCTTTACCTTCAAGGCTATCTCCACTTCGGCAATTTGAGAGCTTAAACGATTTCTAGAGTTAATTCTAATAGCCCTACTATGATACCAAAGTTCTCTAAGCATGAGATAACAATGTGGTTTACGGATCAGGTCTCAGTGCTTTTACTGCTTTAATCAGCGTATCAATCTATTGTTATTTTCTAAGGCACTATTTGCATTTGGTTTCGTTGAGATGTTGTAGATGAGTCGACAGAGTAAGTAAATCCATTTATTTGCGGAGGCGCTCTATTTCTCTCAGTTTAGCTATGTTTTCAGCCTCTAATATTTTGTTATACTGGTCGATAGAGACTTCCTGCCTCGGAAGATCTAGCATGAAAAGTAATATTTAATATTATAATGCAGCTAAATTAAATACAACCTTAATTTTTTATTCAATTTTGATTTAGAATAAGTTAAAGCTTAAATTTATTTTAACTTTCTGCATTCGGTTTGAGTAATTATACAGAATATATTTATTATAAAGAAGTTACTATGATCGAATTCTTGTACCTAACACTTCCCAGTACATTTACACTCATACAGCCGACACAACTTATAACAGTTTGAAAAAGCCAATACAATTCAGTGATGAGCTGCAGAGCTACTCAATTTGGGCTTGGAAGTAACCGCTAACAATCTACTCTGAGAATAAGAAATAAAAACACACTTTCTATTCTCAGCAAGTCAAAGTAGAAAATGTGAGCAATCCCAGCCTTGAGTAAAAATGGAAGTACTTTGTCATCACTCGAGGCAACAGCTCTCGAGTATACTGTACTTCCTACATGTTCTATGTAAGTCTTGCCTAACTTAGTAAAAAGCAACTTTGAAAGTATAGCAGCAGTCGTTCTTTCAACTGGGTTCCAGCTTAACATAATCATAGTTTTACTTACCGAGATGCCTCATAATAAAATCCTAACAGCCTTATTTCAAACTGCATACAAACTTGCTCAAAATTCACCATGAGCTACGACGGAACAGTCATTCAACCTTACATCACAATCTCAAACTTTGTCTGTAGCAACTTAATGAATAGATTGGTCATACCAAATAGCCATACACAGGACGAAAAAGAAGTGCAACTGCAATAAGAAAGCTGACGTCGCTTAAAGATCTCAGAGACAATACGGAAAACTCAGCTGATATGATGTTCAATTACTTTATAGCTTAATGCAACTAGTCCGTAGTAGGTGAGAAAATATACTTCTGCCCCAAGGATGCCATGGAAATACTGCATCTATACTCTTTGTATGACTCACTCTACCGATTTAACTACTTTTTTCATGTGCCAATGTCAATCGCGAACATGGCCGTAATTCTTGGTGCTATCCTGCAGGAGAAGCAAATAATTTTCGTATCAAATAATCAAAACTCAAACCTGGCTTTAATGTAGACTTTGCTGTAGATGATTCGACCCTTGAAATGGAATTTTCTATACGTGCCTAATCTGCCTGAGTCCATGCTTGACGCCGCATAGCATTCATTCATGCCTTATATGGTTGGTATTCACAGAAACTATTACTCGCAGTTATCAACACTGGGTAAAGTTGTGGTCCATGTTGATCAGAACTTTGTGCAGATGGATCGGATGGACCAAGACAGACCAGAAGAGATGCCCCAAATACTTGTAAATATGCTAATGCTCAAAAGAGTTACCTCCGCAGATATTAGCTACCTGTAGTGGGAGAGGGACCTGCGTGTTCGATCTTTATTAATGATCAGTACATTGCTGGCTCAAGTGTCCACTTATAAGCAGACAAAGAGCCGATACTATAAATTCTACTAGTACTTTTTCGAAGAGTCTGTCATGTACAGTGTGTTTAAGAACTAAATGTATGCACAATCCAACATCTAAATGAATGAGTTGACTTGGATGCCTCTTGAACACAAACTACTTAAGATCTAGTCTAGCTTTAGGACACTCTAAATGCAAGCTAGATTTCCAACTCTCGTTAACAACGAATCGGAGTGGAATAGGTATTGCATGGCCGCATAGCAATGCAAGAGAAGTCTAAAAAGAGTAGGAAGCAAAAATAATTTAATTAGCCAGCATCAATTTCAAAGCGAGATAAGGTCATCAATGATTTCAAGCACAATCGGCAATTGTAAGCCATCTGTGCTGAGAAAAGGGATAGGCTTTGTAAATAAATCTACAAAGTCCATATAATGATTTTCTTAATAATTTATTTACATAAGAACTATCAACTGTATCAAGTACCGTTTATTCATCGAGAGAATACTGCGTTATATCTACAAATGGAGGGACCTTGATCATAATATTACTGTCTTGTGTGATATACTTTTTCAAACCCACTGCTACCAGCCATCATTGAGCCTCCTAACCAGACTGCGTATCTTTGATAGGGATTGTCTAGTACATTCACCTTAATGGGAGTTGGCTGAGTAAAAATAATTGTACCTTTGATTTCGACACATTTTCATATCTCATTAGTCTTTCATCTACTCTTCTTTGAACACCCGACTGCAGTCTTTCTTTAAATCCCTTGAACAGAGTCGAACCGCCGCTTAATGCAATATTGGAGTACAATTTTCTACGAACATCAATAGGACATAACTGAATCACCTTATCGACCAGTTCATCAATCGACTGTCTATATTTTTCATCAACTATTTCGGGGTTGAAAAACATCTCAGGTGCCAGCCATCTTTCAGGTCCAACTGAGACTGAGTATGGGATTTGTGTTATTGGATCAATTCCCTCAATAATTTTATCGTACTTCTTCTTATACTTTTAATTGTTTATCCTCTGATCAAATCTGGAGTATTAGCTCATCAGATCACCATCTTCAACTACATATCCGTACTTTTCTTTGATTGCTCTCGCAACTTTAGATACCTCTTCGACTGGACATTTCTCTCCTCTGTCTCTAATCATATTAGCGATGAACGAAGTCATATTACTTCCTGCTAAGGGGATATGCTTGAGGCAGCTACTAATCACAAAGCCATCGACAACTGGGATAATATGAGTTACACCGTCACCTGAGTCAAGCACTGTTCCCGTGTAGCTGATGTTGTCAGCGATACCCGAAGATGATATCAAGGCGAATACAGCTTGCACACCAATATACAGTCCTTTTACGTTGAAAGTTTCAAACATTATCTCGGCAATGTTCTCACGATTCTCAGGAGGGTTCAGCGGTGGTTCGGTCAGAACGACTACGGTCTCCTCAGGATCACACCTAAGGTAGTCGAAGATACTGCGATGCCAAAACTTTTCCATGAGGTCCCAATTCTTTACGATACCTCCCTCGATGGGGTTGACGACTTTGTGAGTTCGATACAAGTTGCGGGCTTACTCCCCGATGCAGAATTATAAAGTCTAGCATGATTTCTTGTTGCTGCTGACAAATTGACCGCCTGGCTTTTGTGTGCCGGTTTATGCAATCAGGGTAGGGATGTCAAACGCTGGTTCGGTATTGCCAGCATGACCCATTTTCGTAAAGCCTGTCCCGTTATCAATGACCACGATCTTGCTATCAAAGTTCATGGATATTTCTCAATTATTATAGTTGTATTAGCAGGACTGTAAGTAATTTATATAAATTCTCAATTTGAAGAAGAACGAAATAGACAAAAATTAGGTCATTCAATATCCATAGTGTTTAATTGCTCAATCAGTTCACTCATGTCTGGATCTGAGTCCTCTTCATGTGTCTCATGGATGGGGTTCACAGTTCCTATTAGTGACTTAATTTTACGGATGATGTTTTCAGTTTGCTTAACTTTGAGTTCGGCCTGCTTTTATGAGCTCAAATCAGGTAAACAGTCATTTTTATGATCACTATCTGGAATTTCCTAAGCGTCCATATTTTCCCAGCTAATTAAGGTTGGCAAGCTATCAGTATTTTATGCTAACATTACTAATATATTATAGGACTACAATTTATTTAATTGACTTGCGGACAAGTGTACAACTCAATTATTTAGCTGTTTAAATACTGAGTACGTATATTAATAATAGCCATGAAGCTAAAGATTTACTTGGTTGTGATTCTCTTAAGCTCTTACGCTCTGTGCCAGTCCGATGACAGCGATATATTAGGAGATGAAGACTCATTTTCACACCAGTAGAACAAGCTCGAGACTGAACCTAAGCAAAATGTGAGCTCACCATCAACTTAAGCCCTGCCTCCAAGGAGAGAGTTCAATCTGGATTACAAAACTCTCTCGTTATATCGCTATGAGGCCGGCGCTGTGCTGCTCATCTTCATATACCTCATAATGTACCGAAGAGGGAAGGCTCAAAATTATGAGCTGATGGAGACTTTCTACAAAAAAATAAGATAATATGTCGATAGCAACTTCAGCCATGTGGGTTTCACCAAGACAAGCGGCGAGGATCCGTTCGTGGCTGAGTCTGCCAACGAGGCTATGTTCTATGCCAGTGGGCGAAACAACGTCGAATATCTAGAAATTAAATTTAACGTACTCATTCTGACACGTAGATGCTCAAGAGGCAGGATTTGCTTTACCACTTAATCTATGAAACAATTTATCCTGATAAAGACACCATTACAATTGATATTGCTACCGATATTAACCACCCTATTGTATTTTGCTTGGCCAACAAGAAAAAGTTAAAACATGTCACTGAAACTAACATTGATATAGCTAAGTTGTCAGGTTCCTTTTAAATTAAAGGGCTTAATTCAAGTATGCATGTTTTAGGATAATCCTCTTAAGTTCTAGACTCTGTGTTCGATGGTAACACTTGCAAGCGGATAAATGATCTTTCAAGTTTGATCCACTCGATTCACTACACTGACCAAAAGTTATTTTCGGATGCTGAAGGACACTTGCGAGCCATTCTGTACGTGTCTGAAAAGAATGCAGAAAAGTATTTGCCAGCGATCGAGCTGCTATTCCTGATGGTCGACAAGATTAAAGACATCAAGATATCAGCAAAGTATAAGGCAAAGGCTTTCAAAGCCAGAGAGTCATTCAATGCCACAATAGAGAAAGAGAAACTTGAAAAACATAAAGAATAGTTAAGAAAAAAGAAAGAGGAGAAAAAGAAACAAGATGAGGCATGGCTGAGAAGCTTACCCCCTGAAAAGCAGAAGCGAGAAGACTAGAAGCGTAAGAAAAAATAGCTCAACAAGATGCTCAAGTCCAGAGTTATGAAAGTAGGTTGATCTAAATATATACCTAGCACATACGACGATCATATTACTAAACGTATTATACATTATAGACTCATGATATTTTGTCTGTTTGTCGTCAAAATTTCATTAACAGATAAATAAATATTTATGCTGTTCTGTGACTGAAATTACTTTAGGGCTAATTTGTAATTTCGAATAGAAATCTATAGTACAGCAGTACGAACAATGGACAGAAAAATAATTTTCAACAAGCGAGCAAGCCAAGCAGAAGCAGCTGAGCCAGGAGTTTCAAGCTACAAGAATTAGAACGTGATCTTTAAGATTCATTCACCAAAGGGTTAATAGAACTACAATGCTAAAACCTTCCCGGCCAAGTTTTCAATAAACATCTGCAACTAACCTACATAAATTACAAGTGGCATGTACAACAGAGAGTATCTGCCAATGCAGACAAGCCCCAATTTCAGCTCCCCGAACAAAAATGATTTTGAAAATGTAAAAACTGAAAGGCTGCCTCCAAGTCTAGACTTAGGCGAGTATGATCGCAAGTTGAAGGTGCTAATGAATGATAAAAGGAGATGCGATTAGCTTGTAGTAGAACTTTAGGAAAACTGTCACGATCTTGAACGCCAGAATCAGGAACTTGCCAATAATCATATGCAAAAAGATTCTAAAATAGCTGAGCTTGAAGTAAGAATCCAGACTTTCATATCTCAAGAAGCAGTGGTTAAGAGCAGTCTGTTGGCAAAATAAACCTAAAATAAATAATTAAAGCAAAATGCTAAAGTTCTAGAAGCCGAAATCAAAAAACTGAAAGAAATGCTTGCATGTAAAACAAGTCATTATTAGAGCGAACTTAAAAGACTCGAAGCTAGAATTGGAGAGCTAGAAGGGGTTATTATAGAGAAAGAACAGACTATAAAAAACTTATCTAATTTTAATAACTAAATCAGTCGAAAAATCCTAGATTAGAACTTATATAATTCGACTTCTCATGTGAAGCAAATGGAAAAGTGGCTTAAAATGCTTAATAAGCGTTATGAATACAATGTTCAAGAAAGTATGATTAAAACTCAGTCTAGTCAGTCTGATCACAATAGTTTAATTACTGAACTAATGTATAAAGGGGAAAGCATGTCAGCTAAAATTATAGAACTTGAAAAATTAGTTAACTACCTTGATATTGAACAAAAAAGAACATAAAAATAAAACCAACATCTTATCGCCGTCAATTAAAATCTAAAAAAGACAAACTTAGACCTTTAACTGGCATTGGAGCAAAAATAA
>APMI01035659.1_pt1 | contig 14957 bp, 12 predicted proteins | sample 667938 | NCBI WGS metagenome assembly APMI01 (sample SAMN01084076, study PRJNA167559) | wastewater metagenome | biome: Wastewater | place: Denmark: Ejby Moelle, Odense | collected 2011-11-28 | reverse complement strand
GCGACCGTGCGGTGTCGTCGAAGCCCTCCGGCTCGGCAGGGCGCACGCGCAGGCCGGGTGCCTTCGCCTCCAGCGCAAGGGCGATCCCGGCGGTCAGCCCGCCGCCGCCACAACAGGTAAGGACATCGGCAGCGGCGATGCCTGCCTCTGCCGCCTGTTCGGCGATTTCAAGGCCAACGGTGCCTTGCCCGGCGATGACCTGCGGTTCGTCATAGGGCCTGATCAGGGTCAGCCCGCGTTCGGCGGAGAGGGCCGCGCCGATGGCCTCACGGTCCTGCGCCGCGCGGTCATACAGCACCACTTCGGCGCCATAGGCGCAGGTGTTGTCGATCTTTACCGCAGGCGCATCGGCGGGCATGACGATGACACAAGGGGCCCCGTGCCGGGCGGCGGCCAGCGCGACGCCCTGCGCGTGGTTGCCCGAGGAAAAGGCGATCACGCCCCGCACCCTTTGGTCAGGCGTCAGCGCCGAGACGGCGGACCAGCCGCCGCGAAACTTGAAGCTGCCGGTCCATTGCAGGCATTCCGCCTTGACGAACACCCGCCGCCCCGCGATCCGGTCGAGCAAGGGCGCATTCAGCAGCGGCGTGCGGCGGGCATGACCAGCGAGCCGGGCGGCGGCCGCTTCGATCATCGCAATGCCCGTCATGGCAGGATTTTCAGGAATTGCGTCACCGCGCCAAGGCTTTCGGCTTCGTCCAGAAAGGGCACATGGGCGCGGTCGGGCACCTCCGCCAAAATCATGTCAGGACGCCGCCGCCGCATCTCGGCGACCGTCGTCTCTGACAGCAGGTCGGAATTCGCCCCCCTGATCACGGCCAGCGGCAGGCCTGCCAACGCATCGAACAAGGGCCAAAGGTCGGGCAGATCGGCCTGAAACGCCGCCAGAAAGCTGTCGCGCAGGGCAGGATCGTATTTGATACGCAGGCCATCGGGGGTTTCGGTATAATGATGCTGCGCCTCTTGCAGCCAGCGGCTTTCGGGCACATTGGCAAAGCCCGGCATGTTGCGCGGCAGGCGGGCGGCCAGTTCGGCATGGGTCTTCGCCGCCGGATTGCGCCCCACATAGTCAAAGATCCGCTCCAGTCCGCGGCGGTGCAGCTCTGGCCCGACATCGTTGAGGCACAGGCCAAGCACCCGGCCCCGCGCGACGGCAGCCAGCGCCATGCCGATCATTCCGCCGCGTGACGTGCCAAGGATGGCGGCCTTTTCCAGCCCCAGATGATCCAGCAGCGCCAGCGCATCCTGCCCCTCTTGCGGGACGGTATAGGTGGCGGCGCCCGTCCAGTCGCTTTCGCCACGTCCGCGATAATCCATGCGGATCAGGCGCACGCCGTGCAGGTGGGGGGCCAGATAGTCGAAATCGGCCATATTGCGGGTCAGGCCCGCCAGGCACAGCAGGGGAGTTCCCTGCCCCTGATCAAGATAGGCCAGCCGTGTGCCATCGGGGGCGGTAAAGAATTGGGTCATCGCGCGTCTCCTGCTTGGGCAAGCTGGCACGGGTTGGGCGCGGGGGGAAGGGGGTCAGACCAGGAAACCGCCGTCGCTGTCATCGCCGGTCAGTTCGGCCAGCGCGTCGAAATCCGGGATGATGACGTGGCGCTTGCCTTCCAGCTGAATCACTCCATCGCGTTTCAGTGCCGACATCTGGCGGCTTACGGTTTCCAGCGTCAGGCCAAGGTAATCGGCCATCTCTTCACGCGTCAGCGGCAGATCAAAGGTGAGGGCACCCTTGGCGGTGCGCAGTTTCAGGCTGGCATCGCGCCGGGCGATGATCGCCAGCAGCGAGGCGATCTTTTCGCGCGCCGTCTTGCGGCCCAGCAACAGCATCCATTCGCGGGCCGCGTCCAGCTCGTCCAGAGTCATCTCCAACAAGCGCTGGGCGACATGGGGGGTCTTGGCGATCAGGTCTTCGAACGGCTTCTTGCGAAAACAGCACATCACCAGATCGGTGGTGGCCGTCACGTCATAGGCGGCGATCGAGCGCCCCGGACGGCCCACGAAATCCGATGGCAACAGCAGGCCCACCATCTGCCGCCGCCCATCCTCCATGGTCTGGGTCAGCGTCGCGATGCCCGAGACGACCGAGCCCACGAAATCCATCCGGTCACCCGACCAGACCACCGTCTGGCCGACCTGATAGCTGCGGTAATATTTGATCTGTTCAAGCCGGGCGAGTTCATCCGAATCACAGCGCGCGCAGACGGCACGGTGCCGGATGGGGCAATCGCCGCATTCATGCGACAGAAGCTCTGTATCGTGATGCGACATGCGGTGCCCGGTTGATTTAGGTCAAGGCCCGGCGGGGGGCTTCATACCTAAATACGGGAATGAGCATTGAATCGCAACTGAAGCGGCTGGGGCTATTTGACGCCCGCGTGCCCAGATACACCTCTTACCCCACCGCGCCGCATTTCGCGGGCGGGGTGGCGCCCGAGGTGTTCACCTCTTGGATCGAGGAGATTCCGGCGGGGTCGGAAATCTCGCTTTACCTGCATGTGCCGTTCTGTCGGCGGCTGTGCTGGTTCTGCGCCTGCCGGACGCAGGGCACCTCGTCGGATGAGCCAGTTCGGGCCTATGCGCGGGTGCTGAAGGCAGAAATTGCCATGCTGAAGCGGCATCTTGCCCCGGGTGTGCGGTTAAGCCGCCTGCATTGGGGCGGGGGAACGCCCACCCTGATGCCCGCAGACATGATGCGCGATCTGGCCGATACCGTGTTTCAGGCGGTGCCAATGGCCGAGGGGGCCGAGTTCTCGGTGGAAATCGACCCGAACGAGATTGACGCCGAGCGGCTGGATGCGCTGGTCGCCTCTGGCATGAACCGCGCCTCAATCGGGGTGCAGGATTTCGACCCGGAAATCCAGAAAACCATTGGCCGAGAGCAAAGTTATGAGCTGACGCGGCAGGTGGCGGATATGATTCGCGACCGCGGGGTGCGCAGCCTGAATGCTGACATCCTCTACGGTCTGCCGCATCAGACACGGGAACGCATCGCCGATTCGGTGCAAAAACTGCTAAGCCTGTCGCCCGACCGGGTGGCTTTATACGGCTATGCCCATGTGCCCTGGATGAGTCGCCGCCAGCAGATGATCCCGTCGGACGCCATGCCCACGCCAGAAGAGCGGCTGGGCCTGTTCGAAACCGCCCGCCAGTTGTTTGCCTGGGACGGTTATGACGAGGTCGGCATCGACCATTTCGCGCGGCCAGGTGACGGGCTGGCAGTGGCGGCGCGCACGGGGCGGCTGCGGCGCAACTTTCAGGGCTATACCGATGATCAGTCCCCGGTGCTGGTGGGGCTTGGCGCCTCGTCCATCAGCCGGTTTCCGCAAGGCTATGCCCAGAATGCCAGCGCCACGGCCGCCCATACCAAGGCCGTGCGCGAGGGCCGGTTTTCAACCCATCGCGGCCATGTGTTTCAGGGCGAGGACAAGATGCGCGCCCGGATCATCGAGGCGCTGATGTGCGATTTCCGGGTGGATATGGAGGAAATCCTGTCCAGCTTTGCCATCACGCCCGAACGGCTGGACGGGATGTTCAGCACGGTGATGCGGGCCTTTCCGGGCATGGTGGCGCGCGATGCCGACGGGATTTCGATTCCCGTTCACGCCCGCCCTCTGACGCGGATGATCGCACGGGCGTTCGATGCCTATGACCAGACCAAGGCGCAGCATTCGGCGGCGATCTGAGCCCCTCCTCGACCCTCCCCCTGACAGGGGAGGGAGGCGCGGTTGTCAGCCCTTGGGCGCGAAACCCTCGGCAAACTCCACCATGCGAGGCAGGCAGATGCCGTGCAGGTCGTAGTTCTCCAGCACGGTCTGGCGTGCGGCCAGCCGCAGGGGGGCGAAGTGGTTTGGGTGGGCCAGCGCCTCGGCCAGGGCATGGCTCCAGCCCGCAATGTCGAAGAAATCGACCAGCGTGCCGTTCTTGCCGTGCTGGATCACCTCTTCTACCGGCGCTGTGGCAGAGCCGATCACATGGGCGCCGCAGGCCATCGCTTCGACCATCGACCAGCTTAGGACAAAGGGATAGGTCAGATAGGCATGGGCGCGGGAAACCTGCATCAGCGAAATGAACTGCGGATAGGGCAGTTTGCCGACGAAATGGACGCGGGTCATATCCAGCCGGTCCTGCACCTCGGCCAGAAAGCGTTGTTTCCAGCCGGTTTCGCCGGGCGGGGCCGCGCCATAGCTGACGCCGTCGCCGCCGACAATCACCACCTGCGCCTGCGGCCGGGCCGCCAGAACGTCGGGCAAGGCGCGCAGGAAGGTGTGATAGCCGCGATAGGGTTCAAGGTTGCGGTTGACGAAGGTCAGCACCTCATCGCCTGCGCGCAGGGTTTTGCCATCGGGCAGGGTGAATTGCGCGGCGGGTTCAGGGCGCAGGGTGGCGGTGTTCACGCCGTCAAAGATGACCGTGATCATCTGCCGCAAGCTGGGAGGATAGGTTGACGCCTGCCAGTGGGTGGGCGACAGGCCCGCATCGGCATGGGTCAGCGCCTGGCCCAGATAGGCGGCGCGGCCCTGGGCGATCATCACCTGATCAAAGTTGCGGCTGCTGAATTCGGGGTCAAACCCCACATCGGCCCCACGCCCGCGATAGTAGAACTCGGCATAGATGATCAGCCTGGCCTCGGGCCAGACCTCTTTCAGAAACAGCGTTTCGCCCCAGCCGGAATGGCCAAAGATCACATCCGGGATATACCCTTTCTGCCGCAATTGCAGCGCCGCGCGGGCCACGGTGACGCCGCGGTCGCTCATCACCGCATAGTTGCGACCCAGCCGGGCGACGGCGGGTTCGACGGGTTGGGCGGTGTGCTTGTAGCGCAGGGTTTCGATGCCGGTCTGGCGCTGGTTCGTCGCATCGGTCAGGGCGCGGACCTGATGGCCGCGCTTTTGCAATTCCGGGGCGAGGTACAGGAACTGGCCGGGAAAATTCTGATGGACAAACAGGATTTTCATGGGCCGAAAGCGGCGGCCAGCAGCGCGCGGGTATAATCGGTCTGCGGGTTGTCAAACAGGCTTGCGCTGTCGCCCGCCTCGACCACATCGCCCTCTTTCATCACCAGCACCTTGTGTGACAGCGCCCGCACGACGCGCAGGTCGTGGCTGATGAAGATATAGGCCAGCCCATGCTTGCGCTGCAATTCGCGCAAAAGCTCCACGATCTGCACCTGAACGGTCATGTCCAGGGCGCTTGTCGGCTCATCCAGCACCACCAGTTTGGGCCGCAGGATCATGGCGCGCGCAATGGCGATGCGCTGGCGCTGGCCGCCGGAAAACTCATGCGGATAGCGGTCTCGCATGTCGGGGTTCAGCCCGACCTCGGCCATGATCTCGGCCACCATCTGATCGCGGTTCTGTCCGGGGGATAGGCCGTGGATGCCCAAGCCTTCACTGATGATTTCCGTCGCTGTCATCCGCGGCGACAGACTGCCGAACGGGTCCTGGAACACGATCTGCATATCGGCGCGCAGCGGGCGCAGGGCGCTGCCGGTCAGGCCCTGAATATCGCGGCCCAAAAGGGCGATGCGCCCTTCGGACTGGATCAGCCGCAGGATGGCAAGGGCGATGGTGGTCTTGCCGCTGCCGGATTCCCCCACGATGCCAAGGGTTTCGCCAGCCCGCACCGACAGGCTGGCATCGTTCACCGCCTTCACATGGCCGGTAACGCGGCGCAGGAACCCGGCAGTGATCGGGAACCAGACGCGCAAATGCTCGGTACGCAGGATTTCCGGTGCATCGGCGGGCAGGGGGTCCGGCAGGCCCGTCGGCTCTGCCGCGAGCAGTTTTTGCGTATAGGGGTGCTGGGGCGCGGCAAAGACCTGCGCCGTCGGCCCCTGTTCCACGATCTCGCCACCCTGCATCACGCAAACCCGGTCGGCGATGCGGCGGACGATGTTCAGATCGTGGGTGATGAACAGAAGGCTAAGCCCTTCGCTGCGTTTGAGATCGGCGAGAAGGTCGAGGATCTGCGCCTGCACCGTCACATCCAGCGCGGTGGTGGGCTCATCCGCGATCAGCAGTTCCGGCCCGTTGGCCAGCGCCATGGCGATCATCACCCGCTGGCGCTGCCCGCCCGAAAGCTGATGCGGATAGGCGGTCAGGCGGCTTTCGGGGTTGCGGATGCCGACCTTGGTCAAAAGGTCGATCACGCGGGCGCGGGCGGCCTCGCCGCGCAGCCCCTGATGCAGGGCCAGGCTTTCACCCAACTGCCGCTCGATCGTGTGCAGCGGGTTCAGGCTGGTCATCGGCTCTTGAAAGATAAAGCTGATGTCATTGCCGCGCACCCGGCGCAGATCATTCTCGGTGGCGCCGATCAGTTCCTTGCCCTGATAGCGGGCCGACCCCTCGACCATCGCGCTGTCGGTCAAAAGGCCCACGGTCGAAAGCGCGGTCACCGATTTGCCCGAGCCGCTTTCGCCCACCAGCGCCACGGTTTCGCCGCGCCCAACGCTGAAACTGACACCCTTCACAGCCTGAACCACCCGGCCATCCTGCCGGAAGCTGATCTTCAGCCCCGAAACCTCCAGAACCGGCACGCTCATTTAAAGGTCTTTCGCGGATCGAAGGCATCGCGCACGCCTTCGAAGATGAAGACCAGAAGCGAGAGCATGGTGGCAAAGGTGAAGAAGGTGACAAAGGCCAGCGAGGGCACCTGAAGGTTGTTCTGCGCCTGCCGCGACAACTGCCCCAGCGAGGGCAGCGAGGGTGGCAGGCCGAAGCCCAGATAGTCCAGCGCGGCAAGGCTGCCGATGGTGGCGGTGACGATGAAGGGCAACATGGTTAGTGTGGCGACCATGGCATTGGGCAGCACATGGCGGAACATGATCACCCGGTCTGGCACGCCAAGCGCCTTGGCGGCGCGGACATATTCAAAGTTGCGGGCGCGCAGGAACTCGGCGCGGACAACGCCGATCAGGTTGGTCCAACCGAAGGCGACCATCAGCAGCAGCAGAATCCAGAAGCTGCGCTCGAACACCGCAAAGACGATGATGATGGCGTAAAGCATGGGAATGCCGGACCAGATCTCCAGAAATCGCTGGAACACAATGTCGATCCAGCCGCCGAAATAGCCCTGCACTGCCCCCGCCGCGATGCCGATGGCAGAGGTCAGCGCGGTCACGATCAGCGCGAAGGCCACTGACAGGCGGAACCCATAGATCACGCGGGCCAGAAGGTCGCGCGCCGCGTCGTCGGTGCCCAGAAGGTGCTCGGCATCCGGCGGAGAGGGTGCGGCCTTGCCGCCAAGGTCGCTGATGGTCTGATAGCTGTAGGGAATGGGCGCCCAGATCGCCCAACCCTTCTGGAATCCGTCCACCCCCGCGCCGTAGCTGCCGGATTTCACCCCGGCCATGATGTCTTCGGGCGTATCGAAGCAATCGACCACGCCGCCGGTGACGATCAGGCATTGCACCTCTGGCGCGCGGTAATTCGCCTCGGTCTTGAAGTCGCCGCCGAAGTCGGCCTCGGAATAGAAATGCAGGAACGGCATCCGCCATTCGCCGCGATAGCTGACCAGAAGCGGCTTGTCGTTGGCCAGAAGCTCGGCGAACAGCGACAGGCCGAACAGGATCGCGAACACGATAAGCGACCAATAGGCCCGGCGGTTGGCCTTGAAGTTACGCCAGCGGCGCTGGTTCAGGGGGGAAAGCGCCATCATTTCCTCGCCGCAAAGTCGATGCGGGGGTCAACCCAGACATACATCAGGTCAGACAGGATACCGACCACAAGCCCCATCAGGCCAAAGGCGAAAAGTGTGCCGAAGATCACCGGATAATCACGCTGAAGCGCCGCCTCATACCCCAGCCGGCCAAGGCCATCCAGCGAGAAGATATTCTCGATGATCAGGCTGCCGCCGAAGAACACGCTGATGAAAAGGCTGGGAAACCCGGCGATGACGATCAGCATCGCATTGCGGAAGACATGGCCGTAAAGCACACGATTTTCGGTCAGGCCCTTGGCGCGGGCGGTCATGACATATTGCTTCTTGATCTCGTCCAGAAAGCTGTTCTTGGTCAAAAGCGTCATGGTGGCAAAGCCCGAGATCGTCATGGCGGTGACGGGCAGGGCGATATGCCAGAAATAATCGACCACCTTGCCCCACGGCGAAAGCTGCGCCCAGTTGTCGGACACAAGGCCCCGCAGCGGGAATATCTGCCAGTAGCTGCCGCCCGCGAACAGAACCAGAAGCAGCACCGCGAACAGCAGGCTGGGTATGGAATAGGCGGCGATGATGATGCCGCTGGACCAACTGTCAAAGGCCGATCCGTCGCGCACCGCCTTGCGGATGCCAAGGGGGATCGAGATCGCATAGGCGATCAGCGTCGTCCACAGGCCAAGCGTGATCGATACCGGCAGGCGGTCGATGATCAGGCTGACCACGCTTTGCGATTTGAAATAGCTGTCGCCAAAGTCGAACCGCAGGAAGCTGCCCATCATGATGGCAAAGCGTTCGGCCAGCGGGATGGCCTCTTTGGCACATTCCGGGGCCTTTTGCGTTCCGGTAAAGCCGGGCGGGCAGATCCAGCGGGCAAAGCCGAACTCCACCTCCAGCCGGGCGCGGAAATCGGGGGGAAGGCCGCGGGCGCCGACATAGCCGCCTTTGCCCTTGTCCGCGCTGGAGGTGTTTTTTGACGATTGCGCCTCGGTGTCGGAGCCGCCACCCAAAGCCTCCAGCACATCGCCGTTGCCTTCAAGTTTGGCCTCGATCTGGTCGATCGGTCCGCCGGGAACAAGCTGGGTCAGGCCAAAGTTGACCACCATGATCCCGAACAGCGTCGGGATCACCAGGATCAGGCGGCGCAGGATATAGGGCAACATTACCGAAGAACGCCCGCCGCGCGCAGCGCATCGCCCTTGGCCGCGTCATACCACCAGAAGCTGGTTTCACCCAAGGCATAGGGCGGCAGGTTGGCGGGGTGATCGTACTGGTCGAAATAGGCGACGAAATAGCTGGGGTTGTACCAGCGCGGCACCATCAGGTGCAGGCTGCGCAGCACCCGGTCCAGTGCGCGGGTGGCACTGTCCAGCTCTTCGCGCGTCTTGGCGGGTTCCAGATTGTCGATCAGCTTGTCCACCGCCGGATTGGCCAGCCCAATGCGGTTGCGGGTCGAGTTGTTGGCCGTGATCGAGGCATAGGATTGCTTCATCTCGCCCCCCGGTTCCTGAGAGTTCACCATGCTGGTGGGCAGCATGTCGAAGTCGAAATTCGGCGGGTCGGCGCGGAATTGCAGTTGCGCGGGGTCGATGATGTTCAGGCTGGCATCTACCCCCGCCGCGCGCAGGTTTTCGACATAGGGGCTGATCACGCGTTCCAGTTGCGGGTTGGCGGTCAGGAATTCCACCTTCAGCGTCTCGCCCTTGGCGTTACGGCGCATCCCGTCATCGCCCACGGTCCAGCCCGCCTCTTCCAAGAGGGCCGACGCCTTGCGCAGATTCTTGCGGTCCAGCGCGCGGTCTGCGGTGGAAACCGGCGCCACGACGGCCTCATCCGTCAGGATCGAGGCGGGCAGCAGGCCCTGATCGACAAGGGGTTGCAGATAGGCAACCTCATCTGCACCGGGGGCGCCCTTGGCGGCCATGCTGCTGTTTTCCCAGATCGAATTCACCCGGGCGTAAAGGCCGTAGAACAGCGTCTGGTTCGACCATTCAAAGTTGAACAACAGCTCGATCGCCTCACGCACGCGCACGTCCTGAAACTTTTCGCGGCGCAGGTTGAAGATGAACCCGGCGGCAGGCGGCAGGTTGCCGTTCGGCAGTTCGGCCTTGATCACGGTGCCATTCTTGACCGCCGGAAAGTCATATCCGGTGGCCCATTGCTTGACCGTCGTTTCCTGACGGAAGGTATAGACGCCCGATTTGAAGCCTTCGAAGGCGGCATTGTCATCGCCGAAAAACTCGACCCGGATGCGGTCGAAATTGTTCTGGCCGATGTTCAGCGGGTGGTTGGCGGCCCAGTAATCGGGGCTGCGCTTCAGGATGATCTGCTGACCCGGCTTCAGGCTGTCCACCACATAGGGGCCTGTGCCAAGGAAGGGCTTCAGGCTGGATGCCTCAAGATCGCGGTGGTTCTTTTCAAAGTCGGCCTTGGAAAAGACGGTCAAAGAGCCGACTGTGGCCGGCAGGTCGCGGAACGGCTTGCCGGGGGTGAAGGTGAACTTGATGCGGTAGGGGTCCAGCACCTCGGCCGATTGCACCTTGTCGTTGAAGACGGCGCGAAACTCGGCAATGCCCTTTTCGCGGAACAGGTTATAGCTGAACAGCACGTCGTCAGCGGTCAGCGGGCTGCCGTCGGAAAACTTCACATCCTTGCGCAGGTTGAAGATCACCCACGAGCGGTCCTCTGGGTATTCCATCGTCTCGCACATCAGGCAGTAGGCAGAGCCTACCTCGTCCGCGGTCGCGCCAAGGACGGATTCATAAAGATACGAGGTCACGCTGGCTGGGGTGCCGGCAAAGGAATAGGGGTTGAGCGAGTCGAAGGTGCCAAGATCGGCCTCGGAAATCTCGCCACCCTTGGGGGCATCGGGGTTCACATAGTCCAGATGCTTGAACCCGGCAGGATATTTCAGCGCACCGAAGGTCGAGATGCCATGCGCGGTGATGATCTTCTGATCTTCGGCCCGCGCCTGCGACAGGCCCAGCACCAGTGCTGCCCCAAGGGCAACCAGACCGCCTGCCAGACGCATCGCCACGCCGTTCCGTTCCGCCGCCATCGCAACCGCGCCCGCCCGCTGGACCATACCGCACTCCCCTTGTTTCGCCGCCACGCGGCCTTGGTGCGAATCTAGGGCGGAACGGGGGGGGGCCTCAAGGCGCGAATGCGTGAAAGTGGGGCGCGACTGCGTGAATGGCAGGTGCCATCACGAAAAAGACCGCCCGGAGGGCGGTCTTGTCGGTCAGCGCGGGGCCCGGTTGCCGGGGCCAGCTTATTTCAGTGTGGCCAGATAGGCGATGACATTGGCGCGGTCTTCCACCTTTGGCAGACCGGCGAAGGTCATCTTGGTGCCGGGAATGGCGGCCTTGGGGCTGGTCAGGAAGGTGTTCAGGACATCCGGGGTCCAGACCTCGGAGGCATGGCCCTTCATCGCGTCGGAGTAGCCGAAATCGGCGACGGCGGCATGGTTGCGGCCGACCACGCCGTTCAGATGCGGGCCGGTGGCGTTGGTGCCGTCGATCTTGTGGCAGGATTTGCACTTGCCGAACACCTTTTCACCCGCAGCCGGATCGGCCTTGGCGAAAACCTCTTCGAACGAGGGGCCGGCATCGGCGGTGGCAGCCCCGCCCTCGGCGGCGCCGGTGTCGATGGTATAGGCCTGCGCCACCTCTTCGCCGCCATGCGACGAGGGTGCGGTGTTGTACAACGATTCAGCCGCCCAATTGGCAAAGAGGAACACGAGGAGCGAGCCGCACACCGCGCCCGTTGCCTTGGTCAGAGTCATCGTGTCGAACATGTCGCGCCATCCCTAGGTCTGTCTGGCGGCTATCTACCCGCTTCCTATGCCGGTTTTCAAGGTGTAGTAGCGCGACCAATCGCCCCGATAGGGCGTTTCTGACACGCCCACCGCCCGAAGGGGCGGTTTCTGACACGGGAGACCGCCATATGACCGGCCGTATCGCCTTTCAGGGAGAACTTGGCGCCTATTCGCATCAGGCCTGCGCTCAGGCGCGGCCCGATTTTACGCCGGTTCCCTGCACCACATTCGAGGATGTGGTCGAAATGACGCGCAGCGGCGAGGTCGATCTGGGGATGCTGGCGGTCGAAAACTCGACCTATGGCCGGGTTGCGGATGTGCATAGTCTGTTGCCGCGGGCCGGGTTGAATATCGTGGACGAGGCCTTTGTACGCGTGCATGTCAACCTTCTGGGGGTGAAGGGCGCCCGGTTGGAGGATGTGCGCGAGGCGCATGGCCATGTGGTGATCCTGCCGCAATGCGCGGGGTTCCTGAAGGACCACGGCATCAAGGGCAAGGTCAGCAGCGACAATGCCCGCGCCGCCCGCGAAGTGGCCGAGGCGGGCGATGTGACCCGCGCGGCACTTGCCAGCGAACTGGCGGCCGAGATTTACGGTCTGGACGTGCTGGCCCGTCATATCGAGGATCACAAGAACAACACCACCCGCTTTCTGGTGATGGCACGCGATCTGGATGAAACCCGGCGCAGCGACCGGATGATGACCACCTTTACCTTCCGCGTCAGGAACATTCCGGCGGCGCTCTACAAGGCGATGGGCGGCTTTGCCACCAATGGGGTGAACATGACCAAGCTGGAAAGCTATATGGTCGGTGGCAGTTTCACCGCGACCGAGTTCTATGCCGATATCGAAGGCCACCCTGACGATCCCAACGTCGCGCTGGCGCTGGAGGAACTTCGGTATTTCACCAAGGAATTCAAGATTCTGGGTGTGTATCCGGCAGATCGCCCGCGCTAAGGCGGGCGTGGGAACTGTGCGTGACATTACGCCCCCGCCATCGTTCCGTCTTTACGCTGGGTCGGCTGCGACGATGCCCCCACGGAAAAGACTTTCGCCGGATTTTCTGGCGGGGTTCGAACCGGATCAGCGCCTGTGGCTGCGGGCGCGCTGCTCGATTTCATGCGCAAAGGCGGTGATGCGGTCGTGATACTTGCGCTCTACCCGGTTGCGGGCAAGGCGCAACGATTGCAGGTAAAGACGTGCGCCCAGATTAAGCGGCTTCAATTCTGTCACCACATGCAGGCGGGTGCGGCGGGCGGCCATTTCGATCAGTTCGACATGCGCCTCGCCCTCCAGCGCGGCAGAGAGAAAGTGCAGCCCGATATGCTGGGGCTGATCCAGCCGGTTCAGTTGCACCTGCATCTTGCGCGGCTTGCCGCGGTATAGGAAGCCCAGCCGCCATTCTGATCCAAGGGTGGCCGGCCGGTGCGAATCGTCCCGCGACACATCGGCCCCCCTGCGCAGGGCAGCACGTTCCCAGCCGTCAAAATCGGCGACAATGGCCCAGACCTGGGCCAGTGGGGCATCGACATCCTGTTTGGTCGAAAGTCTCATGGTCCGGTGTCCGTCAGTCCAGCCTGTCCGCCACCCAGTGACGGATCAGAAAATATGCAATGGCCCCTGCGCGTCCTGGGCGGATACGGGGGTGGCGACCAGCCAGAATCGTGACCATTTCGTCCTTGGTGACCCATTGGGCATCCTCCAGCTCTGCCGGGTCAAGGGTGATCTCTTCGGAGGTCGCCTGCCCATGCGCGCCCAGCATGAGCGAAGCGGGGAACGGCCAGGGCTGGCTGGCCAGATAGCGGACCGCGCCAACGGCGACGCCGGTTTCCTCGGCGACCTCGCGGCGAACGGCGGCTTCCAGCGTTTCGCCGGGTTCGACAAAGCCCGCGAGAAGGGAGTACATCCCCTCGGGCCAGCCCGGAGAGCGGCCCAGCAGCAGGCGGCCGTCGCGCTCGATCACCATGATCACCACAGGGTCGGTGCGTGGAAAATGCTGGGCGCCGCAGGCCGGGCAAAGGCGGCGCCAGCCCGCCTGATCCATGGCCGAGGGCGTCCCGCATCTGGCGCAAAACCCGTGGCTGGCGTGCCAGCCGATAATGGCCTTGGCGGTCGCGGCCAATTCAGCCTCGCGCGGCGACAGGCTGGCCATGACCGCGCGCAGATCGTGAAAGGCGGCGCTGGCGGGCAGGGCGGGATGGGGCAGGGCGGCGGCGCTGAAGATGCCTGCGGGTTGCGGTGGGGCTTCGGGTGGCTGCCAGGCCGAGATGTCGGCGGCAAAGCGGGGTTGGCCATCGTCAAGACACAGAAAGACCGGCGGTCCGGCATGGTCCAGCAGCGGCGATCCGGTCGGCACCCAGACCAGACCGTCCGCATTGCCGGTTTCGGCCGCCGAATCAACCGGCACTTGCCCGCGCCACAGAGCCAGAATCTGCCCCTCTCGCAGCAGCTCTTCCATGCGCTCTGGCTGCCCGCGCAGGGTCGCAGCCCGATCAAGGCCCGATCCGCCGAAAGTGACAGTTTCTGCAAGTCGCATGATGTGATGCCCCATACCCGACTGTCTTCTGCCATGCCACAGCGGGGCTGCAAAGGGGGATGCAACTTTGCAACTATGGGGCGATCATTCGCGCCAAAGCTCTCCTGTCGGGTTTCCCATGCCGGCGACGGGCCTAGATTGGCGGGGAAGATCCCTCGGTAAGACTGAATGACAACGAGAAAACCGCGGTGGGGCGGTGATTCAAAGGGTCAGGGGCCGAAGGCTGGTTTGCGTCTTCTGGCGACAACCGATCTGCACGCGCAACTTGTCCCTTGGGACTTTTACGCGGATCGGTCGATACCGGGGCGCGGCCTGTCCTGCCTGGCCGTCGAGATCGCCAAGGCGCGGGCTGAGGCGGGCGGCGCCCTGCTGTTCGACAACGGAGATTTCCTGACCGGAAACCCGTTGGCCGACGAGATGCCCGATGCTGCTGGCGGGCCCCCGGCGAACCCCATGGTGCGCGCCATGAACCATCTGCGCTATGATGCAGTGGGTTTGGGCAATCACGAATTCAGCCACGGACTGGACTATCTGGGCCGCTGTCTGGCCGAAGCGCGCTTTCCGGTGCTGGCGGCGAATATCCGGCGGGCCGATGGCGAACCGGCCTACCAGGCCCATGCGATGATTGCGGCACAGATCACCGATACGAGCGGCGCCCCCCATGTGGTGCGGGTGGGCGTGACAGCGGCCTTGCCGCCGCAGACGATGATCTGGGAAAAGTCGCACCTGTCCGGGCGGCTGTGGATCGGCGATATTCTGGCGGCGCTGCGTTTGCAGGTTCGCCAGATGCGGGCGGCGGGGGCCGATCTGGTCGTTGTGCTGGCGCATTCCGGGCTGGCGCCGGAGGGCTGGGGCAGCACGCGGATGCGGGCCAACGTGGCGCAGGCGGTTGCGAGGCTGGCGGGAGTTGACGTGGTGGTGGCGGGCCACACCCATGATGCGCTGCCTG
>APMI01026191.1_pt1 | contig 14958 bp, 8 predicted proteins | sample 667938 | NCBI WGS metagenome assembly APMI01 (sample SAMN01084076, study PRJNA167559) | wastewater metagenome | biome: Wastewater | place: Denmark: Ejby Moelle, Odense | collected 2011-11-28 | reverse complement strand
GTATTTCGAAGTCACACTTTTAAAGCTTAAAAGCATTAAAATTAAATAAGTTCTATTGCCATTAACTAATTTATCATTTAAATTTTAAAATTCATAATTTAATAAAGAAATAAATTGCATAAATTGTTTATAATGTTCATTTGTCTTTCAAAAAAGTTTGAATAACGTGTTAAAAAGCATTCCAGCTTGTATTTGCTGATTTTATTATCTAGACTTAACAATTTAAGATATAATATATTTATTACATGGAATTTTCAATTAAAGATATGGCGAGATATTTAACCAGAGGCGCCTCAAAATAAGAAAAGTAAGAAATGTAAAAGTTAATGAAGTAGGGCGCGCAACACAACCGAATTTATAGTATTGATTGTTAAGATAAAGTTTCTGGCTTTATTCCCACATATTTTACAAAACCTTTGATTTATGCAAAATAAAAATATTTCTGTCCCAATGGATGGAGGAGATACAGCATCGATGTTGGAATGAGTAGGCAATAGTTTTCTGATCAATATAATGAGTGGCCTGTATGCTATCATGGAACTTCTTTTTCTTCCGCTAAATAAATCATTTTGAATGGATTCCGGGCTCAAAATAATGCAGCCTGTTTCATTAAACCAGAAGAAAAAGCCGTCTTTTTGACTCCGAGTATTATTTATGCAGGTCACCCACGCTATGCAAAAATCTAAAAGTATGAAGATATGTACATTCAAATTGTGCTACAAATGCGGGTAAACAACAAACTGATTTTTAGAAGACCTGGTACAGTTTAAAATACTTTTAAATCATGTGAGAAACCCGTTGATCCTAACTATGCGAGTAATGATTAGTTATAGTGGGTTTTTATTTGGAATAACTGGAGAAACATTAAAGCCAAGGATGGTCTTATTATTTATGGGTTAATGGCACGCATAGTTCCTAAAAACCCTCGATACTATCACTAAAATTAGTGGTGGGAAGAAAGCCGAGAAAGACTTAAATGGGATAGATATTAGAAAAGTTGATTATTAAATAGTCTATTTTACTACATATTAATCTATTAAAATTATAATGACTGACGAAAACGAAAACGAAAATAGTACATAAAAATACTAAATACTCAAAAGACTCAATAAATAAATAAATGTTCAGAAAGAAAGAAATTAACATGATTATATTTTTCGAAATAATATTTAAATGACTCTATGAATTAAATTTTGAGCAATAAAACAATCAATTATTAGCACTAAATATTTTGTTATTTATTTTTGTAATAAGAAGCAAATTATAAAGTAATCTTACTTTAGTTTATAAATGCTGGATAAAGTAATAGACATCTATTTAACCCCTAGGTTTTGGAAGGGCGAGTTAGTTTACGACGGCAGAAGACCAATTCTCGTTTATGAACAACCAGATCAAAAACTACACATAAACGAATAAAAACCATACCCACCGCAATTCACGCGTAAGCTAGGTCCCTAAGACGGGATCATATACGAACTATCGCAATTGAAAAACGTAAAGAACAAAGAGAAGAGCGTTGGGATTAAAATGCTGATCTGCGTGACTATGTACAACGAACGTATTCATCACCTTTATGCCTAGCCTTGTAATTTTTGTAAAGAACCCTAACTGGAATTTATAAGAATTTTGTCAAACTTGTCAAAGAGAAAGGCATGTCTTCCAAAGATATTGCTGTTGTTATTATTCAGGACGGTATTCTTAAATTAGTCACTGATAAACTGGAGAGAAAAATGTCATCGTCTGTGAGATTTTTTTAGAAAATCGATTATAGTTCAGGCAAAAGCTAATGTAAGCTAGTCTCCAGGATAAATGAAATATTAGATTAAATCGATGAACTATAAAGAGCTGGATTATCAAATTTTACTGATAAAAATGGAGGCATTCCACCAAGTGTACCAAAGAACATTAGCTTATTATATCAATTTTAGTGGAAACCATCTAAATAATTATAAGAGACTTACAAACTTGGTGAGATTTCACTTGATGATCCTGATTTGCGAATTATGGCATGTTTCAAACATTTAAATGCTAAAAAACTGTCCTCACATCTCTGGTTCTTTGAAGGATTTTGTAGATTACTTAGCCCTGAATTTTGCGTACTTATGGACGTTGGAACTGAACCATATGATACAGGTTTGATTAAATTTATGGAAGCATTAGAAAGCGACGAGCGACTTGGAGGAGTATCGGGATTTATGACACTTGATATCAATGTAAAAAGCTCTTAGTCTTTGCAAAAATAGAAGAATGGAACTGAAGTAAAAAAATAAAGTAAAAAGTATCCACTTTAATCGATTTGCTCTCCAATTCCAATCATCTCGACAATATTTTTCATCATTCGCTTTATTGTATCCAAAATACTATCTTGCCTAGGATTCTGTCTTGTCAAATTTTTTGTGGGATTCCATTAATTATTCTCAGCTCAAAGGGCACAATTGTTTGAATACAATTTCTCACATATGTTTGATAAAAATTTTGAATCATTTTTTAAATACTTAAATGTGCTTCCAGGAGCTTGGTCAGCTTATCGATATGAAGCAATCAGTCGAGGCAACAGATATGAACAAAATTTACTATAGAAAAATTATTTAAAAATGGTACTAGATCCTGAATACACTTAAAAAGACTACAAATAAGCCAATATTTACTTGGCTGAAGATCGAGTATTATGTTTAGGTATTTACTGCCAAAAAGATGCTAATTTCAATCTTGAATACATTCCTCAAGCTTTGGCAAAAACAGACCCAATGGACAACTTAATCGATTTGCTCATTCAGCGCAGAAGATGGATTAATTCTTCTTATTTTGCCTTTGATTTCGTGTTCAAGAACTACGATTTCGACGTAAGATAATCATCACACAATTTTTGTGATCGTAATGTGATGTTGCCTATGGTAATGCTTTTCTCCAAACTCTCAATGATAAATACTTATTTCGGACCATCAATATTCCTATTTGCTCTATACACATCGACACATGAGACTTACCTCAAACTTAAACCGCCTAAAGATTTTATTCGCTCTTAGCCATGGATTTTGGTGCCTGCGTTCATTTGTTTGTGTTATCTGGCTGCAATATTTGGATTAATTGTGATTTCTTTGCACAAGAAAGCCAATGAGTTTAAGAATGCTTTCGTAGTACTTAGTGCAGTTCTAGGTCTGTACAATATTTTCTTAATCGCAATCGTTGTTATTTACTTAGTATTCAACTATTTCCTAGCAGACAATATCCCGTAATCAGCCATACTGACCCGTTAGATCATAAAATACTTAACAATAATAAATTTCGGATGTTTGGTAATCCCAATATTTTTCCATATCTTCACACACCCAAAACGAGTACTCTAAATGCTAGACCCACGCACATTTCTCTCGTATTTGTATTACCAAGCTGCATATACTCACACTTTTGTGATATATGCTTTTAGTAATGTTGACGATGTGACTTGGGGTACCAAAGGAGTGCAGCAAGATAAATCATCAGCTTTGAAGACTAGTCAAAGGCAAGAAGATTATTATAGGTGCAAATTGCAATTTTTTGGTACTTGGATCGCTGCGAATGCTATTGTCAGCTTTATTCTTATCATTGTCAATTAAATATTTGTATAAGAGCAGAACAAAGCCGTTATTCTTACTGCCATTGGAGTATATTCTACTTTCAGTTTAGCAGTTAAATGCATTTTTGGTATGTTGCATCACTTTCGATGCATATTTTTAGACTTGTTCTGTCTCAGAAGAGTGAAATACGATAAAAAATAAAAATAGAATATGGAAGACAGACTACAAAGAAGAACTTTGCTCATTAACAAACACAAAAATAAATAAAAAGATCCTTTACGACCATCGAATGCAATTTTACCTCCGGATTTATTTTAAGACATGTACAATGACGTTAAATTGAATGGCGGAAGCGGACGTAATTTGTTCAGAGATCCTTATAGCATGAACAGTGATTGATAAGTTTTATTAGTGTAATATTATTTGAAAAATCTAAATTTAATAAACTTAATAAAATCAGTGTCTTTTATTTGCATTTCTTTGAGCCCATCTTCTTTGGTCAACTCGGTATGGTTTATTTACATAATTATTAATAATCTCATGATCCATATTAGATTTGTTGTGCTCAGCCATAAAATTTTACTCTTTATTAGAAGTCGTCCCACAAAGCCATTAAATAAAAGAGAATTTATTATTAATTTTTTAAGAAATGGACATAGTTTTTGAAATTACAGTTATTTTCTTCTTCTTTTTATTTACATCTAAAAAGAAAGGTTTGTTTGATTTAAATTTTAGATTAATCGAATTGAATTCATTTTTTATAAAATCTCTTTTAAACTTTGAATCAACTTAAAGAATCTTGCGAAATTCAAATTTAGAATTTGAGTTATCTAATAAATTTGGTGGAATTTATGAAGCTAATCTTGATTTAATTTGATCAGGTTCACTTTCTATAATCGATAATGGTATATTTTTGTTTTTTTAAGGTGTTAACATAATGGTTACACTATTTTTTCTAGAAATTTGAGCAGATTTAGATTGACTCTTACTTGTTCTTTTCACAATTGAGCTATAAGAGCGACTAGTAACTCGATCAAATACTTCTTTCTACAATTATTTTTAAATTAGATGATCGACAATAAATAAAAGTCTGTCTCGATTACCTAATTCAACACAATCATAATGATTCACTATGAATTATATACGATACTCCTTGTCTCTGTCTTAAATCTATTTAATATCAATGCATTTGTCAGAGCTATCATGTTTTATTGAATATTTGGAATGACTCTCTTTTATGAATAAGTGAACAATGATGCATTTATTGTTGGACTACCTGATAAAATTCGACCACTACAATAGAAATGTTGGTACTTCCAGTTGATATTAAGACTATTCTAAATGCCCACCGAATAGGTCTCGTAATTTAGTAAATTCTTAACCTTAATTATTGTGATGAACAACAATGGCAATATTTTTGTTCCTCAGTCCCATTCGTAGCACATCAGATCCAAATTTGAGCCCATGTGTATGCCTGTATAATAGTAATATAAAATACCAGACATTGATATTCGTGTCTCTTGTAATATCTTTCCTCATTTTTGTGCTAGTATTATTCGACATCACAGACACCTCATTACTTGGTAATTCTTGAAATCTATCTAAGGTAAGAGGGCTCGCATTATTACTTGGAGAAGCATCAGGCTTGTTTATAATCGAGTAACAGTGCAATGTTTTATTGTGACGGAGACGTGTATTAAGAGGGGCTGGCAGCGATCGCGGAGCAAATATCTATTGATCTGATCGATATTTCACTTATTTTTGTCGATCAGGTGAACATTATTGATTTTATTGGTAGACTATATTATATTTTTTTGAGTGAGTCTTTGAATTTTAATCCCATAAATATCTAAATTAACAGAAATTTTACTTTTGAATTAAGGATCTCTCAGTTAAATAATCCGACATCTTCTATGCTTCCATATTGGTCCACTAAATACCAAAAATAGGACTGACTTCCATGTCAACACTCATTCTTCTCTTCACCTTTTTGTCTTGTTTGGGCATCTCCTTTGTGTTATTTTTGCTTTTGCCTATCTTAGCCAACATATAAGTGTAGTCAGGTATCAAAATTGCATTAATCTTTGAATTTGCAGTCAAACTTGAACATGTTTGAACTGGTGAAAATAAAGTCGGCTGAGTTTGTTTGAAATCTTCATCAACTGAAATCAGAGAGTTAGGTAGTCTATAAAATTAAGCATTCTATTATCTAGTAAGCTCCAAACTGGATGCCTGATTTACTCTCATTTGCTTTTTATCTAAATTAGTATACCCTAATATATACAATATTTAAATAATACTATTTAAAAAACACAAATTTTTCAGTATATCGCAGCCATCTGATTAAGTAAATTTAGCAAATATCCATTTTTATGATTTTACATTAAATGATGCAGAGACTTTCGTAAAACTAAAAATCAGGGTTAAATTTTACGTAAATATTTAGATTTCTTTGTCTTTATTGCCGAAATTGTATAAAAAATCTTTAATCTATCAATAATTTGAGCAGGTTGTATTTTAAAAGAGTAAAATATTTGAATATAGACATGTAATAAAAATATGGAGCAGTGGGGAGTTGAACCCCAGGCCTCCTGTATGCGAAACAAGCGCTCTACCAACTGAGCTACTACCCCAACTATCCCTCACTCGTCCACTTTTCATATATATCCACGCCAACAATCGTCCCTATGTTCATTAGCATTAATGTTAAATATAAAGTACAATACTATGAAATAAGTTTACAATCATCACACAGGAGTGTTGACGGGTCTGTTTTTAAGGAAGTTGTAGAACATCTGGTAAGACTACTTTGGCTTTGTCTGTGGCACCATGTGTGATGCTCCCTTCACTGTTACCAATACTAAGTTCTTGTATGTCTGGTAGAATCCGGCATGATGAACTCCTGAGAACCAGGGTTCCCATTCTCCGGTGCGTTCCATGTGCATAGCATCTAGATTCTTTTCAGTGTCTCTGTATGGCACTACATCATCCCAGTCTCCATTGAATAACCAAACTCTGACGCCTGGGTTCAAGAAAATAGAAGCATATTGTTTCATGGAACCTTATTCGCTTATAGTATAGTGCAAATTTGTGCATGGAGACCAAGCTTTACCGACTTGGTCAACATGGTAATGGAATTTATTTTTATTCCAATATGAAATAGCACCGAGATCGTTTGGACATTCTTGAATTTCTTTCAATTCAATTTCGTTTACTGAAGAAGATTATGCTTCAGTTTTTTCGACATCGCTGGAAAGATCTAGGGTTTTCTTTTTGTTGTTTCTAAATTTGCGGACAGCTTCAATCATTCTTGCTGCTTCTGATGATTTAGCATGTTTACAAACTTAATAGACGTCTAAATAAGCATATATTTACTGTAGGGGTTGACCATTTCTTGATCAAGCTCGAGTTCTAGTCTGAAATACTTGCATCTAGGCGAATTGAAGTCAACTAAGCAACTGCTTCTGTAAATACCATGAAGCCTATCATCCACAAAATCATGTTCAATCATGTACTCAATTTCGGATTTATCCAAAGAATTGTCTTTGAAATTCATGACCCCATTGCCGACGATGAGACCTTTAAGGTTGATATATTTTGACATATCCGAATCACGATTGTTGACGATAATTCTGACAGCGATATCAGGGATGTATTTGCCCGCATAACTTTAACCAGCAAGCTTAAATATTAAAAAATGCTTACATAAAGTTCAGAAGCTCTGAATTCAGTTCCGACATGGTTGAAGAAATATTGGATGGCAGCGAATGCATCATTAGCAGTTGAATCATCATTATATCTAAACTCATAATCTTTGTCTGTTGAAAAACCAACAATTGCAGGCGATTACAAGAAAAGCAGATTAGAAGCTTCGTTCCAGCTGTAAGGATTTCGATTCAACATATCGCCTTGATTGTAAGTGTTGCCTACCAAAAAAGGGCCAATTTCTTGAAGCATACCGATCAAGCTAGAGCACCCAGGACCACCATTAAACCAAATAGTGAGTGGAGCTCTACTAGGTTAATTTCTAGACGCAATAAAAACATAATGGATTCTTCTGCCTTATACTGTAGTATTAAGATAGCCGGAATAAACAGTTTCGCCAATCATACCCTAATTTATAGGCAACAGTTACAGGTGCGACAAGCGAATCATTGGTGGGCATGGAAAGTACAGCCGCTACTATCAAAGCTAGACACACGATGGTTTTCATCTTTATGCGAGATCTTGCTGTATGATATATAATATCGAATGTATGATAGATATTTATTCGGGTAAGGAATACTAACTTTATGCTATTTTTAATATATTTTTAGTTCTACTCATACATTATATTCTATTATCTTAAAATTTAGATTAAGAATTATTATTTAGGGTTCTAAATTCTAACAAAGTTACAACGCATACCATTGAACCATCGGTGAGGGTTCAAGACTTTTTCAGTCGATCAAATTATGAGAACTGATCTAAGATACGCGAGGAACGATAACAGCTATGACCAAAATTGAAGACTAGCAAGACATTTAATTATCAATAGCAAATTAGTCAGACCGTCAGTTTAATAAAGTTCGTAAGCAAGTTTAATAAATTTACTTAATGCAAAAAAACTAGTATTTGCAAACCCAGTTCGCTTCAATAATAAATGCATGATCAATGACAATAGAATTTTGAAAGGGATCCGTTCAAATATGATCTATCTAAAAACATATCTTTAGTAAGCGTTTCTAGTAGAAAACCATAACGAACATTCAAAAATGCGGAGCAGGAATAGCAAAGTCAAGCAGATCACATCGCCACAAAAATCGAGATATTTAAAAAATAATCATAATAGGTAAAGGCCACTATAAAGGAGCACAATTTGTAAAGTGACTGTGATTATGTGTTATCGAACTTCATTATATTTTGATATTTGTTTCCCTTTCATTTCCTGTTACTGTTTTATAAAATTTTTATCCAATAAAGGAAACCGACAAAAAGTTTGAACAAACATAAAAGGGAAAGCAAATAAATTCTATATTCTCAAAAAGTAGAAGATTATCAGTTTTTGGTATGGATCCAGACGAAAAAGTTGCAATTTAAGATTAAAATTGAATCTTTCAAGCAATGAAAAATAAATTTTGGGTTTAAGGCACAAGCCAGCCTTCTTCACTTATCTAAGTATTTGTTTGGCCGGCTTTAGCAGAAATGTGAAGTAGTTTTCAAAAGACCAGTTTATTTGGTCTTTTAACGAGATGACAAAAAATCGATACGATGATAAACTTTAGATCTCACTTCCAGACGCGGCAAGATTAAGTTAAATAAGCCTAATTGTACCATTATCGTGTCCTTTGAAAGATTGTATTTAAAAAATATTGTATCTCTTCCAGATGGACAGATCCCGAAAAAAAACATCCCTTAAATCAAAATCTAAAACACTGTAAAATTAAAGAGGACTAGTTCAGGGTACTGTTTAACGGTTAAACATTTTTTCAATTTTTTCAGATTTACTGGAGCTGAAATAAGAAATCTCAGAATCTTGAGTAAAGTTAAAAACTATAAATCAGCCAAATGATTCCCGCCCATATGTAAGTTCTTAACTCGCCATAACTATTATGGAGCCATAATTTCAGGAGATTATATTTTAATTTAGGGACATAACCAACAAAAAAAAGTGTTCAATTTTATTTATGAAAATCCGAGACTGAAGAGAATGACTCCGTTCTTTTGCACACACGCTCTCAGGGCCAAAATTAAGGTATCAAAGATGGCACACAGGAAAAGAGCAAAGTTTAAAAGCAAAACGATAATGGTTATAAACAAAAAAGAAACATTTTTCCTGCTGTTATATAAGCGTAAACAAATAAATTTGATTATCAGCTCCTTATGTAGGAAATTAAAATATCATTCATATATAATTTATATAATTTTCGTGATTGTTACATGTGCGAGAGAAAATCTTGGACCAAAATGGTACATTTACACTAACCTGCAGGAAGACAAAATCCTAAAACTTCTTTATGAGTAGCAAGGCCAGAAGAAATGGAGTGACGTCGCTGAAATTATGCGTGCTGAGTATGGGATTTTGGGACGCAATGGCAAACAATGTAGAGAAAGGTAAATAAATTTAAATTCAGATATCATAATCACCTCGACTAGAAGATTTCCAAGGCAGAATGGAGTACATAGGAAGACTAAACATTGTTGGTTCTTCATAACAAGCTTGGTAATCGTTGGGCACTTATTGCACGTTAGATCAAAGGCAGGTATATAATAAGGTTAATATAGAACCGACAACTGCGTCAAGAACAGATTTTACTCTAGGTTTAGACGTAGCATTAGGAATGTGAATGGATTGATTAAAATATTTTGGAAAAAACAGTTTAAGCAACTCAAACCAAATTTTATATCCAAAGTTATATAAATTACCGAAGAGTACAGGGCCACCCTTGATGAAACCAAAAAAGAGATATTTGACACATGCGAAGGTACTTCATAATTTAGCTCAGATTTAAAGTGCAGGCTGATGAATTTTAGTGATTCCACAGAACAATAACTGAAATAAAATAGAGAGCTCTAAATTTCACTTTTTGAGCTTATCAAGCAGATCAACACATTCAACAGGAAGAACAAAAGAAAAGGGAAGAAGAAGAAAGCAAACGAGTTCGAGTTTGATGGAGAAGAAGATTTTGATAGTGAAGACAAAACCAAAACCAAAACCAAAAATTTATAGTTAAATTTAGTCAATTAGGCACCAAAGAGAAGAGGGAGGGCCAAAGTAGCGAATAAGACGAGTTCTGTTGTTAAGAAGGAAGAAGTGTAGGTCCAGTAAAGTTATTATAGAAATCAATATAATGGACATGAAAATCCGGTATTGAAGAGCACAGAATAAAATGACTAATCTTAGATCTAATAAAATGATGGAGCCGTCTAGTAGTAAAAAGCGATATGTTACAATAAGATGCCACTCTAAATCTACGAGTAGATAGAAAAGAAGAAACCGGAAACACAGGAACACATCGAGGCTCAGTTTGAAGACGGCTTCGATATAAACTAATTCTACTATATGGAAGATCTAGGGCATAACCATCCCCCTTACTTCTATTGACCTTCCTGCTGTTTTCAGTGATCTTATATAAATATATATATAGAACAATATATAATTGAAAACCAAGGCCATTACACGAAGAAATTTATATATCATTGTTTATGCTGAGACAACTTGCTCTTATTTGTTGACGGTGTTTTAGTAGGGATTGTGCTGTAGGATTTCAAATCGAGTATTTTCAGTGTAGAATAATTCTTCTTCGGTTAGTTTGAGTAAAATAACAATAATTTCTGCAGAAAAACAATTATCAATCTTAAGTCTGGATCAGATCAAGACTAAAACACAACCAAACAATCTATTTCATTCATTAATTCTCTATTTCAAAATGTTTGGTTTGGTAATGACCTACGAAAATAGACAAGTAAGGCATAAACTACAAGCAAGAAGAACTTAGATATAGACAAAAGTCTTTTTATTATTTTACTGGCTTTCTATACAAAATTTTTTAATATTATTCTCACCGCGTAGTTGACTTATAGAAATGATTTATTGCACAATTTAAAATTTAATATTCTAAAATTTATTAGACCATAAAAATTGTCTTTTTAAACTCCACATTTGCAGTACTTAATAGATATAAGAAATAATTAGAATAATAAGCTTTAATCAGTTCGCTGGACATCATTTACTCTTTCTTTTATTATATCATAAACATAATCATCAGAAGGATCAGCGCTTAACAATGGCATGCTCCAAATATGAATACGTGAAGCAATACTAATAACACAAAACAGCATTACCGCAGACTTACATGCTAGTGCGCATCGATGTACATGTGTCATGAATTAGGGTAAAGGATTTACGAAATTCTGTACCGCACATAAATTTGAGAAACCTAATGATTTGAGAGCCATTGAACTTATGAACCAAGCAGCAGAGCATGTCTGTGAGAAGTTCAAAGATATATTTATTGCTTATGGCCAGTCAGACGAGTACTCTTTTGCATTAAGCAAAGACTCATAATTATTTAGTCGCAGAATTGACAAAATTCAAACATGTATAGTATCGACATTCACCTCTGCTTATGTATTTTACTGGCCCAAATATTTCAAAGAGATGCCTATGATTTAATTACCTTCTTTTGATGCTAGACTCGTACTGTATCCAAACTTGGAAGTCCTCAAAGATTATTTCAAATGGAGGCAAGTTGACTGTCACATTAATAATCTTTACAACACTGCTTTCTGGTGTCTAGTTAAGAAAGGTATGAAGAATACGGAAGTTTAAAATTTGTTAAAAGATACAAACTCTGGATAGAAAAATTAAATATTGTTCAGTCAATTCGGGATTAATTATAACTCTATTGAAGAAGTTTACAGAAGAGGAACAATCTTCTGCTACAGAACAGTATAACCTGTAAAAAAGACATAAAATTCTCAAAAATTTCCTACTAAAATATCAAAATAGCTCAGAGTATCAATTCGCTAGCTAAAGGACACTTGTTTGACAACAGATAGAATTCTAAATAAACTTTCTACCTCAGAAATATAGTAAGATAAGGAAACTACTAAACAATTAGAATAACTAAGAAAATAATTGGAAACTATCAAGATAAGGTATTAACAAATTGAAGAAAAAAGTAAGGGTAAGAATAATACTACCAAAGTGAAAGAAGGTAAAATTTAAAGAGTTATGTGCTATGATGACTTAATCAAAGATTAATTTTGGGATAATCTTAAAATAGACTGATATCTGTGTAATTTATTATTTTCTGGCTTATTAGTATATTCAGCATTAACAATCCTAGTATTTCAACAATCATCAATGGCTAAGAAAGTAAAAATACAAAAGCTCTTAAAATCGCCAGGAGTGCAATAATCACAGTCAACATCATCAAAGCCGTCGTACAAGTCAGCTTTCAGTTCTCACTCTGAGAAACTTCAACGAGCTAAATAGAAAAAGATAGAGAAAGTTAAGGAGACTCGCGATCGTTTGATGAATAAAAATAAGCATAATGTGAGCGTGAAAATGCAGAATAGTCGGCTAGGTCTCAAAAGTAATAAAATTAACAAATTTGCATTGCTTGATGATCGTGATGGTCAAGCATAAGCTCGATATGAGCCACAAAATAAACTTACACATCGAGGTACAGAGGTTGGCAAGATAAAGCACTTTAACGATATGCATTTCGATAATGACGATCAAAACGAAAATTATGACAATGAAGAATTTGATTAAATGCACGGTGAGGCTAACTTTCATGGTTTTGATGACGAAAACAATGCCAACTAAAATCGATAATAAGGAAATTCTAACATTCGGAAGTCAAAAAATGAGATATATAAATAGATCATCCAGAAATCAAGAAGTCATAAACGTGACAGACAATAGCAATATGAATAAAACTTCAACAAGGCAGTAGAACTGGACTAAAAATTCTCATAATTTGTATCAAATCTAAAATTCCGAAACAACGATGCAAAAGTGCGATAAAAATTAGCAAATCGAGATCTATAATATTAACGTCTTCTCAATTAATTAAAGGATGAATAAAGAGTTGTAGCCAGCAGAGTGGCAGATAACAGTAAGAAAGGAATATAGAAAATAAAGAAGAAGAAAAATGTGCAACTTGGACAACTCATGAAGCAAGCCAGTGATGATTAAGATGAAGAAGATATCAGAGGGTGGGTCAAAGGATTAGATTAAGATTAATAGTAAAATGATGAAGACAACAGCAATTAATAAGCTGAAGAAAATGATGGCTAATAGGGTTAAGATGATGAGAGTGAAGATTAAATTGATGATGTACAACTTTCATCTGGTGATTAAGAGGAAGAGTAAAACTCAGGTGAGGGATAATAAGATGAAAACGATTAAAATGATTAGTAAGGGCACGAAATAAAAGGCTAAAATTTTGTCATCCAGAGCGCAAGTTAAGATAGTAAATTAGAATAACCATAATAGGATGATGACTTGAATGAATAATAGTAGTAATAGTAAGAAGACTAGTAATAAGAAATTGTTAAAAAGAATAAAAAAATAGTAAAAAATACACAGAATAAATATCCAACTCAATCGAAAGCAAAGCCATCTCATCAAAATCATAATCAATAAAATAAAAGACAGCCAAATAAAAGAGGAAAGCAAAATGGCCGAAAGCATAAGTGAAATTGACTATGTATATTTATTTATATCCATATAAGTTTTTAATAACTTAGCTTGATCAGATAGATATAAATATTACAATGCTCACTTATTACTTCTTTTGGTGTTAAGCTGCTATCTTAATCTACCAAAATTAACTTATTTCACATAATATTAGTGCAAGGCTTGGCATATTTCATTATCTTCATAGCAAAGATTGTAAATTTGTTTCAAATCTATCCTCCAGTTTTCTTTGCATGTATTTTACTTCACTTATTTGATCTCTATTTTTAAGACTGACATCTGCGTACTTGCTAATTATTTCTATAAGAATGAGGAAGATCGTGAGGAGTGAAGCTTTTTATTTGTAAATGCTGGATATATTTGGCGAATATGCTCACTGCGCTTTTATTTTAGCTTTTCAAACATTAAATTTGTTATTTGCACTGTTTCCTATTCATTGTATCGTTTTCGAAAGGCTTCAAAAATTTCATGATCGCTGATTAAAACATAATCTGACTGCAATTAAGAGTCATCACTTTCTTATTCTTCATCTTCGTGCATTCCTACATTTATTTATTGTTTCTTTTTTGTTTTGTTATCTGTGCGATTTCTTAATTTTCGTCTCTTTTCTTCATGTTTTTTCATGATTACACTTCCTAGTATCGTCTCTAAGTAGTCAATAATAGACTGTTTAAAATAGTGTCCTTCGATAATTTTAAAAAGTTACAAGAAACTATCAAAATTGTGAATCTTTTTCAAATTTTACTCTAATATTCTTCTAACATTGATACCGATATTCTTTTTGGTACTTCTGTTCAAGCCTTCATTATTAGCTATCGACTTAAAAGTTTTTATAGTAGTGAGAAATTATTTCGTTTTTGTTGGCTCCCAATTGTTTTTATGAGACTAACTTAATTTTATTGTTGCTGTTCTTTTGTGAAAAGATGAAGTATTTTTCGTTATTACTTTTTTCGATTGTAACTTATTTTTTAATGTACCGAGACTTTCAAGTTCAATATTCATTCGATCAAGACTGTCTTCTTCTATTAAAATACCCGAAAGATTTAACACAATAACCAAGCTTCTTTTGAGAAGTTTCAGATCCCCTTGAGAATACTGAAAAATAGCTTTGTGAAGACTTTTAAACTAGTTAATATTGTATCTTGTAAAATTCATACCAATGTATTTACTAGTCTCCTCAGCCCTTTTCTTTTGATCTTTGATAATTTT
>APMI01018696.1_pt1 | contig 14960 bp, 8 predicted proteins | sample 667938 | NCBI WGS metagenome assembly APMI01 (sample SAMN01084076, study PRJNA167559) | wastewater metagenome | biome: Wastewater | place: Denmark: Ejby Moelle, Odense | collected 2011-11-28 | reverse complement strand
AGGCAAAACGAAGACGAATCAGATCGCCGATTCGTTGGTCTCGCCGGTGCGGATGCGGACGACCTGCTCGACAGGCATCACGAAGATCTTGCCGTCGCCGATCTTGCCGGTGCGGGCCGACTTGATGATGGCTTCCACGGCCTGCTCGACCACATCGGACGCAACCACCACCTCAATCTTGATCTTGGGCAGGAAGTCGACGACATATTCGGCACCACGGTAGAGCTCGGTGTGGCCCTTTTGCCGGCCAAAGCCCTTCACTTCGGTAACGGTCAGGCCGGTAACGCCCACTTCAGACAGGGCTTCGCGGACTTCGTCCAGCTTGAAAGGCTTGATCACGGCTTCGATTTTTTTCATCTACGGTCTCCTTGGAACGAGCCGGCATTCTAGCCGGAATAGGTGGCCCGGCGCTTGCCCGGCCACTCTTTGTCATGCATCCCTGTAGCGGGATGTGATCGGATAACGCCAGTCCTTGCCGAAACCACGCTGGGTGACACGGATGCCTACGGGCGACTGGCGACGCTTGTATTCGTTGCGCCGGAGCATGGCCACGGTACGGTACACCTCGGCTTCCGGGTAGCCACGGGCAACGATCTCGCGCGGCGACAGATCTTCTTCCATGTAGGCGGCGATGATCGCGTCGAGCACCTCGTAAGCCGGCAGGGAATCCTGGTCGCACTGGTCGGGCTTGAGCTCGGCCGAGGGCGGGCGGGTCAGGATGTTGTCCGGAATCACCGCCCCGCCGGGCTGGGCATTGCGCCAAGCGCACAAACGGTAAACAAAGGTTTTGTAGATGTCCTTGATCACCGCAAAACCGCCGGCCATGTCACCGTACAGCGTGGCGTAGCCGGTGGCCATTTCGCTCTTGTTGCCGGTCGTCAGCACAATGGCGCCGGTCTTGTTGGACAGCGCCATCAGCAGCATGCCGCGGATGCGCGACTGGAGGTTCTCCTCCGTCGTGTCCTCGGCCAGGCCGGCAAACTGCGGCGCCAGCATGGTCGCAAAAGTGTTCATGGCCGGTTCGATGGCGATCTCGTCGTAACGCACGCCGATGCGACGGACCATCTCGCGGGAGTCGTCGAGGCTCATTTGCGCCGTGTAGGGCGAGGGCATCATCACTGCCCGCACCTTGTCGGCGCCCAGCGCATCGACGGCAATCGCCAGCGTCAGGGCCGAATCGACACCGCCCGACAAACCAATGAGGGCACCCGGAAAACCGTTCTTGCCGAGATAGTCGCGCACGCCGAGCACCAGCGCGTCATACACGTCGGCTTCGACCGGACGCAGCGGAGCACTGCCGCGATCCTGCCAGGCGCCGTTGGCAAAACGCAGCGTGCTGAGCTCCTCGGCAAACACCGACCCCTGCCAGGCCAGCGTACCGTCCGGGTCGAGGGCGAAAGAGCCGCCATCAAAGACCAGTTCGTCCTGTCCGCCCACCAGGTTGCAGTAGGCTACCGGCAACCCGGTATCGGCGATGCGCTCGCGCAGCACTTCGTAGCGCAGGCGCTGCTTGTCCATGTGGAAAGGCGAGGCGTTGAGGACCAGCAGCAGCTCGGCGCCGGCATTGCGCGCCACCTCGGCGGCGCCCGACTCCCACACGTCGGCGCAAATGTTCACGCCGATCTTCACGCCATTGAGTTCGAACACGCAGGCGTCGGTGCCGGGCTCGAAGTAACGCTCTTCGTCAAAGACTTCGTAGTTGGGCAGGCGATGCTTGAAATAGGTGGTGACGACGCGCCCGTCCTGGATCACTGCAGCAGCGTTGTAGCGACGGCCACCCTGTGCCGCCGGGTAGCCGACCAGCACGGTGATGCCGTGCACCTGCGCGGCCAGACTGGCCAGCTCGATGGCGCAGGCGTCGAGAAAGGCAGGACGCAGCAGCAGGTCTTCGGGCGGATAGCCGCACAAGGCCAGTTCGGGCGTGAGCACCACATTGGCGCCCGCGGCCTTGGCCCGGGCCACTGCATCCAGGATCCGGCGCGCATTGCCGGAGAGATCGCCCACGACACAATTGAGCTGGGCGACAGCGACGGTAAGAGGGGTTTTCATGGGGCAACACTATACCGCGAAGCCGCCGAAAGCCGCGCAACCGGCGGCGATCCAGCCCGCCGTTGTGTCAGTATCGGGCCTGCACCTCCAGCCTCCATCGCCATGCCAAGCTTCCGACTTCACCCGACGATTGCCGAAATACCGGCCGACCAGTGGGATGCCCTCACCGACGGCCAGCCCACCCTCGCCCACGCCTTCCTCGGCACTCTTGAGGCAAGCGCGTGCGTCACCGCCGCTACCGGCTGGGCGCCCCGTCACGCCGCCCTGTGGGACGGCGACACGCTGCTGGCCGCCATGCCGCTCTACCTGAAGAGCCACTCCTACGGCGAATACGTCTTCGATTGGGCCTGGGCCGATGCCTACCAGCGCCACGGACTCGACTACTACCCCAAGTGGCTGGCCGCCGTGCCCTTCACACCGGTACCCGGCCCGCGCCTGCTCGGACGGGACGCAGGCAGCCGGCGCGCCCTGATCAAGCACGTGATGGACGAAGTGCGCCAGTCCGGCACCTCATCCCTGCACGTGCTCTTCCCCACCGATGAAGAAGCCGGCTGGCTCGAGGAGGCCGGCCTGGCGCTGCGCGACGGCGTGCAGTTTCACTGGCACAACGCCGGCTACCGGGACTTCGACGACTTCCTTGCCCGCCTTGCCCAGCCCAAACGCAAAAAGATCCGCCAGGAGCGGCGCAAGGTGATTGACGCCGGGGTCACATTCCGCATCCTGCGCGGAGCGGAAATCGGCGACGTGGAGTGGGCCTTCTTCCATGCATGCTACAGCCGCACCTACGCCGAGCACCGCTCGACGCCTTACCTGACGCGCGCGTTCTTCGTGGAATACGGCCGCCGTGCCGGGGATGCCCCGGTGCTGATGATCGCAGAACAAGGCGGAGCACCGGTGGCCGCGAGCTTCTTTCTGCGCGATGCCGATACCCTGTACGGGCGCTACTGGGGCGCTGCCGGCTTCATCCCGTGCCTGCACTTCGAGGCCTGCTACTACCAGGCCATCGATTACGCCATCCGCGAAGGCCTGAGCCGCTTCGAAGGCGGCGCCCAGGGAGAACACAAACTGTCCCGCGGGCTCGAACCGGTGCGCACCCGCTCCGCCCACTGGATCGCCGACCCGCGCTTCCGCGATGCCGTGACCCGCTTCCTCGCCCAGGAGCGCGGCGGCGTCGAGGCTTATCTGGATGAACTATCGGAACGGCTACCGTTCCGTGCCGACGACTAGATCGCCGCCACCCGCCGCGGCGACGCCTCGCGGATTGGCAGGTTCACCAGTGCAGCGAGGCTGGCCAGCACGATATCGGCATACCACATCAAGTCATAGCTACCCAGATTCACTAGTGCCAGCCCGCCCAGCCAGGCGCCAAAGAAGCCGCCGATCTGGTGTGACAGCAGCGTCAGGCCGAACAGCGTCGCCAGGTAGCGCAGGCCGAACAGCTTGCCGACCAGCCCGGCCGTCGGCGGCACGGTCGCCAGCCAGGTCAGCCCCAAGCCGATCGAGAAGGCGTAGAAAGTCCATTCGGTCTTGGGCGCCATCAGGTACAAGGCAACCAGCACCGCCCGGGATCCGTACATGAGCGCCAGGATCCACTTCATCCGGTAATGCTGCCCGAGGGCACCGGCGCCCAGGCTGCCGACGATATTGGCCAGCCCGATCAGCGCCAGCGACATTGCCGACACATTGGCCGGCAATCCGCACAGGTCCACCGCCCCCGGCAGGTGAGTGACCAGGAAGGCGATGTGGAAACCGCAGGTGAAGAAACCCGCATGCAGGCACCAGTAGCTGCGGTCCTTCAGGGCCACCCGGAGTTGCTGCTTGAGGCCCAGATCCGCCCCGGCAGTAGACGCCGGATGCTCCACCTTCTTGCGCAACGGCCACGACAAGGGAATGGTCGCCAGGCTGATTGCGGCCAGGCTGAACAGAGCCGTCATCCAGCCGAAGCCAGCAATCAGGAACTGCGACAGGGGTGCGAACAGGAACTGGCCGAACGAGCCGCCGGCATTGATGAAGCCGGATGCAAAGGCACGCTTTTGCGGCGGCAGGCGCTGGGCCATGGCACCAATCAGGATCGAAAAACTACCCGCTCCGGCCCCCCCGGCCACCAGCACACCCAGGCAAATCGTCAGGCCGAACTCGGTGCTCACAAAGGGCGTCAGAGCCAGGCCCAGCACGAGCATGGCGGCACCGGTAAACAGTGACCCGCCCGGGCCATAGCGATCCGCCACCGCGCCAAATATCGGCTGCGAGGCGCCCCACATGAACTGCCCGATGGCCAGCGCGAAGCTGATACTGGCAATACCGAGCCCGGTGGACGTGTTGATCGGCGAGATGTACAGCCCGAGGGATTGACGCACCCCCATGGTGATCATCAGGATGGCCGAGGCGATCAGTACCATCGGCCAATAGGAAGCCGGAGGCGGGACGTGGGATATCGGGGAGACTGGGGTCATGGCATTCACCCTGGATGCAAGCTTTTTCAGGCCGGCGAGGATCCCCCGGAACCGCCCTCGCGGTCAATCAGGATTTACGTGCACGTAAGGTTCCCAACGCTGCTGGAAAGTCATACGCAGCCAGTTCCCGTTCGAAGCGCGGCCAGTCTGCCCCGAGAGCCACCTTCACCACGTCGCCCAGTTCCCGCGCGACCCGCGTTGCTGCCACGTTGTCCTCGGCGAGCAAGGCTTCCAGCTTGATCAGGGCTTCGTTAGCCGCGGCGGTGTCGCGGAGGTGTTCTTCTTCAGCCAATGGCGAACTAGCGACAGCCTTCTCGTCCGCTCCCGGCAAGGCCAGGATGGCCGTCACGGTGGCGCTCTGGGCCTCATCCACGCGGGCAACCAGGACTTCGATGCTCGTCCGGTCCTGTTCGTCGCGAATGGCCATTTCAAGCTCGGCAGCCAGAGCCTGCACCCCCGGCACCCCGATCATGCCTGCCACGCCCTTCAGGGAATGGGCCAGACGACGGGCCTCCGTCATATTGCCCGCCACCAGTTCGGCAAGAATGCGATCAGCATCCTTGCCATGGCCATCGGCGTATTTGCGCAACAAACGCAGGTAGTTGGGAATGCGCCCACGCAGATTCTTTAGCCCGTAAGCCACATCCAGCCCGGGCACGTTCTCGAGCGCTGCGCGGATATCCGGCACCACCAACATGCCGGCATCGGTCTGGCGCGCGTGGCGCGGCAGCCATTGCAGGAGCTTGGCGTAGAGCATCGCGGGATCAACAGGCTTGGGCAAGTGATCGTTCATACCGGCTTCAAGACATCGTTGACGGTCTTCGCCGAAGGCATTGGCGGTCATGGCGACAATCGGCACGCTGTTCCCGCCCTGGCGGATCGCCTTGGTGGCGGCCAAACCATCCATCACCGGCATCTGCATGTCCATCAGAATCAGTTCGTATCCACCGCCAGCCACCTTCTCCACCGCCAACGCCCCGTTGTCGGCCAGATCCACCTTCAGACCCACGCTTTCCAGCAGGGACGTGGCGACCTCCTGGTTGATCCGGCTATCCTCCACCAGCAGCACCCGCGCGCCGCGATAATAGCGGGCCAGCGTGGCCTCGTCCGGCTGCTCGCCAGCCCTACCCGGCACAACCCGGATCTCCCGTTCAAGGCTGGCCTGAATCACATCATGGAGACTGGAGAGCGTCACTGGTTTGGCCAGCACGGCAAGCGTGCCCAGCCGCGCAGCCTCATCACGCTGGACCGGGTCATCGCCCAAAGTGAGCAAGATGCAGCGTGGCGGACAGGTCAGGTTCATCGCGGCAAGCCGGCGGGCGGTCTGAAGGCCATCCATGTCGGGCATCCGTCCATCAAGAAGCACCAGCGCAAAGCCATCGCCTTCACGCTCGGCCGCCGCCAGCACGGTCAGCGCTGCCATACCGGACTCGCAGGTAGTGACCTGCGCGCCAAGGCGCGAGAGCATGGCGGCCAAGGCATCGCGGGACGCCTGCAGATCGTCCACAATCAGCACGCGGATCGAGGGCATTGTCACGGCAGGCGGAACAGGGCGATCGGCCTTGTGGAGTCTGGCGGTGAGCCAGAAGGTACTGCCTGCCCCAGGCTCGCTTTCCACCCCGGCCTGCCCGCCCATCAGGCGAGCCAGATGACCGGTGATCGCCAGGCCCAGCCCGGTGCCGCCAAAGCGCCGCGTGGTAGAGCCATCGGCCTGCTCGAAAGGCTTGAAGAGGCGACCCATGACGTCGGATTCGATGCCGATCCCCGTATCGCTCACCTCAAAGCGGACCACCACTGAGTCTGGGCTTTCCTCGTCGGACCGAGCCCGCAGCAAAATCACCCCGGCGTCGGTAAACTTCACCGCGTTGCCCAGATAGTTGACCAACATCTGTCCGAGTCGTGTCGGATCGCCGCGCAACATGGTCGGCACGCCGCCCATATCCACGACGAGTTCCAGCCCCTTCTGGTGAGCCCGGTCCGCTACCAGCGCGCAGGCCTTGCGCACCACATCCTCCAGGTTGAATTCCGACTCGTCCAGACTCAGCTTGCCGGCCTCGATCTTCGAAATATCCAGAATGTCGTTGATGATCGACAGCAGATGATCTGCGGCATCACTCACCTTTTGCAGGCGCGCCTGCGCCTCGGGATCACCGACACTGCGCCGCAACAGGTGAGTCAAGCCGATGATGGCGTTCATTGGCGTACGAATCTCGTGGCTCATGTTGGCCAGGAAGGCACTTTTCGCCCGGTTGGCCGCATCGGAGGCCTCCCGGGCGGCCTCCAGCTCAGCCGAACGCAGCGACAGGATCAGGTTGGTTTCTTCCAGCTGGCGGGTCCGCTCGGCCACGAGCTGCTCAAGGTGATCCCGGTGGCGGGCCAGCTCCTCCTCCACCTGCTTGCGCCGGGTGATGTCCTCCTGCACGCTCAGATAATGAGAGATTCGGCCGTCCGGCTGAATAATGGGCGAAACCCGGGCACACTCCACCCGCAGCACGCCGTCGCGGCGCCGGTTGATGAACTCGCCTTCCCACGGCTGGCCTGCGCGCAGTGCTGCCCACATGGCCCGAAAAGTCTCCGGCGGCGTCTCGCCGGACTTGATGAAGCCGGCGCGCCGCCCGAGCACCTCGTCAAGGGCATAGCCAACGCCATCCAGAAAGGCGCGGTTCACGTATTCAATGTGCCCCTCCAGATCGGTAATGATCACGCTGGCCGGACTCTGCTCGACCGCCAGCGAAAGTTTGAGCAACTCTTCGGCGGCCTTGCGCCTGTCACTGGTGTCGCGCCAGATGCCCGCCAAATAGCTGCGACCGCGAATCTCCACGGCCCGATAGCTCAGTTCGACGTCCCGCAAGCTGCCATCCGCACAGCGATGACGGCTGTCGAACGTAACCGCATCATGACTGAGTCTGATTTCATGCACTTGCCGGACGATTGCCCCGGCGGCAAGTTCAGACTGGATATCCTGCACGGTCATCCCGGCAAAAACGTCTCGGGAATACCCCAGCCCATGACAGGCAGCATCGTTGAATTCGACAAAGCGCAGGGTTTCAGTGTCAAGCAGCACAATGCCATCGACCGCCTGATTGACGATGGCGCTGAAGATCTCCTCGCGGGCGCGCAGCGCCTCTTCATCACGACGCAGCTCAGTGATATCCCGCGAGATACCGAAAACGCCGATCACCTCACCGCCTTCGCCGCGCAGAGGCCCGCGAGTGGTCAAAAAACTGCGCACACCGTCCACTGTGGTGAAGCACTCGACCTCCGTATGCACTGCACCGGAAGCCATTACCGCCTGCTCGACAGCACGCAACGTGCGCACCTCATCGGCTGGGAAGAGCATCGAATTGTCGTGGCCGAGGACCTGACCCTCGTTGATGCCGGTGATGCGCGCCGCGGCACGGTTGAAGAAAAGATAGTGCCCTTGCGCATCCTTGGCAAAGATCGCGTCGGAGGAGCCATCGGCAATGGCATCAAGGAGCTGAAGCCCACGCAACTGCTTTCCCTGGGCCTCCTCGCGCAGGCGCGTCTGCCGCAATTCGCGGCGCTGCAGCAGCAATGCCGCAGCCCCGCCAATCGAGAACAGGGCAAAGCCAACGGCCATCGCAATCCACCACACCTGCCGGCGGGATCCCTCGTACATTTCCTCCGCATCGACCTTGGCCACCAGCGTCCAGTCGGTTCCCGGCACCCCGCGCCCCACGCCAACTACCGGCACACCACGGTAGTCGGCCGCTTCGAAGGCGACACCGCGCCGCTCGGGGTGTTCGGTGACAATTACAGCCAGCGCATCGCGCCGGCTAAGCGGGATGCGCACATTCAGCGGCGGCCCTGCCATGTGACGCAGGGGTGTGATGAACAGCAAATCATTGCCGTCACGCCTGAACAACAGTGTCTCGGCCGTGCGGCTGGGACCTGGCCACCCTTGCAGATAGGCAAACAGGAAACGGGCCGGATCGACTTGCAGAACGATCGCCAGCGGCGCGGCGCCCGCCGTGCCCTTCAGCGGCGCTACAAAATCAAGACGCACCGGCACATCCCGGTCACCTTCGTCCCGGTAGAAGCCGGTATCAGCCTCACGTCCGTCGCGGATGACCCGCATGACCGTCTCGCGCAGCACCGTCGCAGGTACAAAATCGCTTCCCGACGACAGAACAAGCTCGCCGCGGCCATCCAGAATGGCCACCCGCGCATAGCCGTAAGCACTGCGCAAGGCGTCCATGCGTTCAAGCACTCCAGCCCGCAAAGTCGGATCCTCGTGGCCGGTCCACTGTTCGTACATGGTTCCGAAGTACAGATTTCCGGCTGCCGCACGCACATCGGCACGGCGTTCATCCAGCCACATCGAGACCTGCCCCACCTTCAGATCAGCCACCGCTTCCAGACGGCGCGACTCCTGGGTCTCCCGCTCACGCACCGTCAGCGCGGCCCCCCCGTAACCCACCGCAACAAGCGCCATGGCCAGCAACAAGAAGGGCAGCAGGTGGGAGCCGAGACCTTCCGTGAGCAGCAGCGATCTGGACGAAACGGACGCCTCCACGTCCGCCTGACTCTGCGCAAAGCGCCGCAACGCAAACCACAGCAGCAGGGACGTGACCGCGACAAAAGCCCAACCCTTTGCGGTGCTGGCCGTAACGACGAGCTCCGGATCGGCCCACAACTGGCTCACCAGCCGGTCGGAAAAAAGGATCCAGGCTGCTGCGAAAACCGCATAGAGAAGGACGATTCGGGCAATTCGGCTATGCACGAATCGCCCCTTCTGCAGCCTCGTCTCCGTAGCGGCTGGCGATGTCGCTGAATTGCGGCAAATCGCTCAGAAACGCGTCCACCACGTCGGGATCGAAATGCGTCCCCCTCCCGGCACAGATCATCTGCCGGGCGCCATCGAGGGAAACCGGCGCCTTGTAGACGCGGCGCGAAATCAGCGCATCGAAAACGTCGGCGAGGGCCATCAGCCGGGCAGCAAGCGGGATCGCCTCGCCCGCCAGCCGGTCCGGGTAGCCACCGCCGTCCCAGCGTTCGTGATGGTGACGGGCGATTTCCTTGGCAATGGCAAGGAAGGGCACTGGCCGCTCGGCATCTTGCTCGGCATGCTCGATGGCCTCCGCGCCCAGCCCCGCGTGAGTCTGCATGATCGTCCACTCTGCCGGCGTCAGCTTGCCGGGCTTGAGCAGGATGTAATCGGGAATGCCCACCTTCCCGATGTCGTGAAGCGGCGCCGACTTGACGATCAGGTCGATGGTGCCCGGCGTCAAGGTGGCTGCATGACGGGGATCAAGGGCCAGACGGCGGGCCAGCACATTCATGTAGGCCTGGGTACGGCGCAGGTGATTGCCGGTTTCCGGGTCACGGATTTCCGCCAGCCGCGCCAGGGCGCGGATGCTCACTTCCTGGATGAGCAGATTCTCGCCCATCCGGCGGCCGATCTCGGCTTCGAGAATACTGTTCTGGTCGCGCAGGCGGTCGCGGGCCTTCTTAAGTTCAAGCTGGGTATGCACCCGCGCCAGCACGATGTTCGGACGCAGCGGCTTGCTGATGTAATCCACCGCCCCCAGCTCCAGCCCTTTTTCTTCCTCGCGCACCCCGTCGAGAGCAGTCACGAAGACCACCGGAATGTCACGGGTCCGCGGATCGGCCTGCAGGGCTTGGAAAACAGCGTAGCCGTCCATGCCCGGCATCATCACGTCAAGCAGGATCAGATCGGGCACCGGACTGGAACAGGCCACCTGCAGGGCCCGCACGCCGCTTTGCGCGCCGCGCACGCGATAGAGGGGCTGCAGCAGCTCACCGAGAACGTCAAGGTTCTCCGGCACGTCATCAACGATCAGGATCGTGGAACGGGTGCTGCCAGGGTCAGGGGCAAGGATATCGGTGGTCACCTGGAACAGGCTCAATGAATTGTCGGGCACCAAAGCGGAGGCCCAAAGCACACAGGGGCTCAAACCCGGGTGCGCACTATTCTGCTTATCGACTTGCGGCACGGCTTCTTTAGCCCGACCCGACCACCACTGTCACGCAAGCCGGGACAGTCCCGATACTCCCCCCGCGCGCTAAACTGCGAACCCTGCCCCGGAACCTCCGCGCCCGCACATGCCGCCAGCCCTTGTCCGCCTGCTGCCCTTTCTTGCCTGGCGCCGCCAGCTCGACGCCGCCGGTCTGCGCGCCGATATGCTGGCCGGCTTCTCGGTTGCACTGGTGGCCATTCCCCAGGCGCTCGCCTACGCCCAGCTCGCCGGCCTGCCGGCCTACGTCGGGCTCTACGCGTCTCTGCTGCCCTGCATCATTGGCGCCCTGTTCGGCTCGTCCGGACAGCTCAACACCGGCCCGGTGGCGCTGACCAGCCTGCTCACGGCAACCTCGCTGGCGCCGCTGGCCCTGCCGGGCTCCGCAACCTACCTGTTGTTGGCAGTGCAGCTGGCCATGCTGGCCGGCATCCTACAGGTGGCCTTCGGAGCCCTGCGTCTGGCCCATTTTGCCGACCTGCTGTCCCACCCGGTGCTGCACGGTTTCATCAACGCCTGTTCGCTCCTGATCTGCGCCGCCCAGTTGCCAACACTCCTCGGCCTCCCCAGCGCCGGTCAGCAGCCTTTCTTCCAGGCCATCTTCGACCTGGCCCTGGCCCTGCCCGCCGTGCATCTGCCGTCAGCCGCCCTGGGTCTGGCCGCAGTCAGCATGCTGATTGCCCTGCGCCGCTTCCTGCCGCGCTGGCCGGGCGTACTGATCGTGGTGGTGTGCCTCACCCTCGCATCGTGGTTCGGCGGCTTCGAGGACAGCGGCGGGCGGGTCGTTGGCGCCCTGCCGGAGGAAACCCTTGCCTTCGCCCTGCCCCGCGCCACCTGGGGCCAGATCACCGACCTGCTGCCCTCGGCCTTTGTGCTGGCGCTGGTGAGCTTTCTGGAAGCCATGTCGAGCTGCAAGGTGGCGTCCGCGCGCACCGGACAACGCTGGGACGGCAACCAGGAGCTGATTGGGCAGGGCCTCGCCAAGCTCACCGCCTCGTTCTGCCAGGCCTACCCGGTAAGCGGCTCCTTCGGCCGCTCGGCCTTCCTCCTCACCCACGGCGCGCGCACCGGGCTGGCCTCGGTGATCGGTGCGCTGATGGTGCTGGCGGCGCTGTTCACCATCCCCGACCTGATCACCCACATCCCCCGTCCGGTGCTGGCGGCAGTCATCCTCGTCACCCTCGCCGCCCTGCTCTCGCCCAAGGCCCTCACCGACGCCTGGCACACCAGCCGCGACGACGGCCTGGCCGGCACGGTGAGCTTCGTCGCCACCCTGGCCTTCTCCCCGCATATCGAGATCGGCATCCTGTCCGGCCTGATCCTGTCGCTGGCGCTGCTCATCTACCGCAGCATGAAGCCACGCGTCGCCGTGCTCGGCCGCCACCCGGACGGCACATGGCGCGATGCCCGACGCTTCAAGCTGCCGGAGCCCCATCCGCAACTCACGATCCTGCGTTTCGACGGCCCCCTGCACTTCGTCAACGCAGCCACCTTCGAAGACGCCGCCCTCGCCGCCGAGCGCGAACACCCGCAGCTCAAGGTGCTGCTGCTGTCCTGTGCCGGCATCAACGACATGGATGCCAGCGGCGTCGAAACCCTGCGCCGTATCCAGCGCCAGATGAAGGACAGCGGACACACCCTGGCCTGCTGCGGCCTCAAGAAGCAAGTCATAGACGTACTCGAGCGCACCGGCCTGTGGGCCACCCTGGCCACCCATGCGGCCTACCGTACCGAAGACGACGCCCTGCAGCACCTGCTGCCCACCCTCGAGCAGATCAAGCCGCCCCCCGCAATGCGCCGTGGCTTCGAGTGGTGAGCGCCGGTTTGTTGACCTGAGTCGTTGTTCCGGCGTTTGCACAGGCAGATACTTTCCTGAAACAGCGATTCCGGCCTTCAGAACAAACAACAAGGGAGCAACACATGACACCCACCTCGGTCCGCGACATCCGGAACCTCAGCCTGCTCGGCCAGTCGGGCAGCGGCAAGACCACCCTTCTCGAAAAGCTCCTCGTCACCGCCGGCACCATCGGCGCCCCCGGCTCGGTCGAAAAGGGCGACACCGTCAGCGACTACGACCCGCAGGAAAAGGCCCTCGGTCACTCCCTCAACAGTGCCCTCGCCCACCTCGAATGGGCCGGGCACTGGGTGAATATCCTCGACACCCCGGGCCTGCCGGACTTTTTCGGCCGCGCGCTGGCCACCCTGCCGGCCGTCGAAACCGCCGTCGTCGTCATCAACGCCACGGCGGGCATCGAAACCGTCACCCGCAAGATCATGGATGCCGCCGCCGGTCAGTGCCGGATGATCGTCGTCAACCGCATCGACGCCCCGGGCGTGGATTTTGCCGCCCTGATGGAACGCATTACCGGCAGCTTCGGCAAGGAATGCCTGCCCATCAACCTGCCCACGGCAGGCGGCACCAGCGTCATCGACTGCTTCTTCAAGCCCGATTACGACGCCGTGCCGGCCTTCTCCACGGTGCGTGAAGCCCATGAGCGCATCGTCGACCAGGTCGTCGAAGTGGATGAAGAACTGATGGCCCTGTACCTCGAGCAAGGCGAATCCCTGCAGCCGGAGCAACTCCACGACCCCTTCGAGCAATCCCTGCGTGAAGGCCACCTGATTCCCGTGTGTTTCACCTCGGCCCGCACCGGCGCCGGCATCACCGAGCTGCTCGACATCATGGGGCGCCTGCTGCCCGACCCCACCGAAGGCAATCCGCCCGCGTTCCTGAAAGGCGAAGGCCCGGCCGCGGTGTCGGTCAATTGCAGCACCGATGCCGGCCAGCACGTCATCGCCCATGTCTTCCAGGTCAGCAACGACCCCTTCCGCGGCAAGCTCGGCCTGTTCCGCATTCATCAGGGCACCGTCACGCCCAATACCCAGCTCTTCATCGGCGACGCCCGCAAGCCCTTCAAGGTCGGCCACCTGCTGCGCGTCCAGGGCAAGACCCAGACCGACATCGAACTCGGCATCCCTGGCGACATCTGCGCCGTGGCGCGCGTCGATGACATCCACCGCGACGCCGTCCTGCACGACTCCCACGACGAAGACCACTTCCACCTCGTCCCGCCACGCTATCCGCAGCCGGTATTCGGCCTCGCCCTGTTGCCCGAAAAGCACGGCGACGAACAGAAGCTCTCCGAAGCCCTGCACCGCCTGCTCGATGAAGACCCCTGCCTGTCGGTCGAACACAACGCACAGGCCAAGGAAACCGTCATCCGCGGCCTCGGCGAAGTCCACCTCAAGGTCGTGCTGGAGCAGCTCAAGACCCGCGGCAACATCAGCCTGGCCACCAAACCGCCGGCCATTCCCTACCGCGAAACCATCGCCGCCACTGGCGAGGCCCGCTACCGCCACAAGAAACAGAGCGGCGGCGCCGGCCAGTTCGGTGAAGTGGCCTTGCGGGTCGAGATGCTCGAACGAGGCGCCGGTATCGAACTGACCGACGAAGTGAAGGGCGGCACCATTCCCACCCACTTCATGCCGGCCGTCGAAAAAGGCGTGCGCCAGGCTCTGGCCGAAGGCGTGATGGCGGGCTTCCCGCTGCAGGACATCCGGGTGGTGGCGGTGGACGGCAAGCACCACGCCGTCGATTCCAATGAAATATCCTTCGTCACCGCCGCCCGCCATGCCGTGCAGGAAGCCGTGCTGGCCGCCCGCCCGGTTGGAACCGCTGATCACGCTGACGGTACGCATCGCCGACGAGCACTTCGGCGGCATCAGCGCCGAGCTGGCCGGCCGCCGCGGTCACGTCACCGGCACCGACAGCCCGCAACCGGGCGTAACCGAAATCACCAGCCAGATTCCGATGGCCGAGATGGAAGGCTTCGAGTCGCGCCTCAAATCGATCAGCGGCGGTGACGGCACCTGCAGCATCGCCTTCAGCCACTACGAAGCCGCACCCGCCGAGGTGCAGCAACGTCTGGCCCGCGAGCACGTCGGCAAGCGGGGCGGCGAGCAGTAATCCAGCCCGGACTCACTGAAAACGCAGAAGGGAGGCTGTGACTGAGGCCTCCCTTCTGCGTTTCAGGCGATCGTTCCGGCGCTACCGCGGCCGGCTCTCCCAGATCTTCTGCAGCCGCTTCACCGACACCGGCATCGGCGTCCTGAGTTCCTGTGCGAACAGCCCGACACGCAGCTCTTCCAGCATCCAGCGGAATTCCTCCAGTTGCGGGTCGGTGACACCGGCCTTGGCCTTGGCGAGCCATTCGCGCTCGAAGGGCTGGGCGAGGCACTTCCATTCGGCCAGCAACTGGGCGTCGCGGGCCGGGTTGGCGCGCAGCTTGTCGATGCGCACGGTGGCGGCCTTCAGGTAGCGCGGGATCTGGGCGATGCGCTCGTAGGGCAGCGCGACGAGGAAGTTCTTCGGCATCAGTCGGGCCATCTGGGCGTTGATGTCGGCCACCACGTCCGGGAAGGTCTTGAGGCCGGCGAGACGCTTGGTCAGCGTGGCGTG
>APMI01003192.1_pt1 | contig 14963 bp, 14 predicted proteins | sample 667938 | NCBI WGS metagenome assembly APMI01 (sample SAMN01084076, study PRJNA167559) | wastewater metagenome | biome: Wastewater | place: Denmark: Ejby Moelle, Odense | collected 2011-11-28 | reverse complement strand
CCACCGCTGGGCAAGCGTACGCGCTGGCTGAATTCAAAAGAAATTGAAGTGGATAGGTGTCCACGCCATTTGGCGTGGACACGAATACGCTATTGCGGCTGCCAAGGGTAGATGGGGTGGCTGAACGCTTACCGAACACCTGCACCACCGCCCCCTGGGCGAGGATCGTGTCCGTGCCGGCCCGCATGTAGAGGGGCGCCACCGACAGCCACAGCGCATCGACCCGGATCACCCGAGCCACTCGCACAGCCAGGCGCCACAGGCGGCCGCCGAGGACGCGGGCCAGTCCACCGTGACCACTGCGGTGCCCTTGCGCAGTTCCACGCGGATAGGTGAGTCGGTGTTGCGGGGAAGCTCTACCGGAACGAACCCCGCCGCCACGTCAGCGACCGGACGGGCCAGAAGGCTGGAGAGCACTGGGGGCTCGATGCCCCGCTCGCGCATCCAGCGCCGCAGTTGGTTGGCGTTGATCCCATTGGCCAAGGCCACGCCGGCGACCGAGGCGCCGGGCACGCCGCAGGCTTCGATCAGGGACTGCTTGAACGCCGCGGAGTGGGCGCGACTGGTACGGCGGGGGCTGCTCATGTAAGTGTCCACTTCTATGCGTAGTGGACACTATGGTTAGCGAGCTAAGCGGCTGGGGGAAGATGGGTTGGCCGGGCGCTTACACACAACGCGTAACGCGAGCATCAAATCCAAGCGCATGCAGGCCGCGATGATCGATGAATTTCGCGCCGAATTGCTTGGGGGTATGACGTGAAGGTGCGATTGCCCTGGGAACTGGCAGGCCACGACACTTGAACAATTCATTGAAACCGTGGACTCCTACATCTGCTGGTACAACGCGAAGCGGATCAAGATCTCGCTGGGCTCTCTCAGCCCAATCGAATACCGACAGAGTCTCGGACTGACGGCGTAAACCGGTCCAAGTTTTCGGCCGCATCCCCACCTGATCAGTTTTAAACCGGTACGGACAACCTTAGGCGAAGCAAGCAAAGAACTGCTGCAAGTGATCACCAATTTCGAACTTGATCCGGCCTGGTCTCGCGAGAATTGCGGTTATGTCATTTGGCCGCAAGCCGCTCAGCAAACTTGATGAGGTAGTCATGTCGAGGTTTATCATAAATCAGTAGGCTTCCGTTGCCCAGGTTGATCAGCTCCTTCACGGATTGTGCTTGCTGTTCTGCGGTGCCCCAAATACACCGTCCAACCAATGCGGCTAGCTTCGCGATTACAGTTCCATGGTCATATACCCGGCTCAATAAATCGAGCCTACTCCAACGAGACAATTCGGCAGGGCTGATCTCACTCTCACAACCGGCAATGACAAATTGCGCACACTGCAAACCGCACAGCTCCATTTGAGTGCGAATATAGCTGCGAATTTTTTCCAGTGTCGTGTTATCTGATCCGGGAGAGAGAGATTGCAACTCGTCCAATCGAGTCAGACAATCCACAACTCGGTTGATTAGATCAGTGAAGTCGCCTATTCTTGCAATCAGTTTCCCGGTCGTCGCTTGATGGTCACTGCCTGCAAAACAATCAAACATCATTCCAGTGAAATCGATAATCACTTCGTCGACGTCAGCCCGTAATTCGTGGAGAGGAAATTCATCCTCTGGATTGAACTTATGTAATTTAAGATGAGTATCGTAATTTCGGCGATTCTCCTCATTCAGCCAATCGCTACGTTCCTGCTCTACCTTTTGCCTGAAATCTTTCAGCGCCGATCTAGCAATCTCCAGATCATCCTTGCATTTTGCTTCCAGTCTTCGACTGTACGCCTCCAATAAAGCAGCCTCGCGGCCGGTGACAAATGCTGGGGTGCCATCTAAAACATTGGCAACCGCCTTAGCATGTGTGGCGAGCACACGCGACGCATGCCAGTCATCCAATGCAGCAAAACGCGCGGCCAGACACAACAGCAGCGGATAGTTAAAATTCGCAGACTTCTCGGAGCAAAATTTTCGTTGCTCGTCCTTTACGTGCTTGAGCTCCGCCGCCACTCGAGACAGATCGATTGTGTTGTCAGTGCCCCAAAACGCGCCATCAATTACATGACAAACAAATAGCTCTGCCTTTGGATAAAACGCTAGTCGGAGAGGCGGAGCTTTTCGCTTGACCGCCGGCGGTTTCGCATCGCGATGTGCGAGTAGCCCCAATTCAGCCGTCACGACAAAAAATTCACTCAGCGCCATGTAGATCCAAATGTCAAGTGCATCCCCTGCTTTCCCCTCAAAAAGCATCCTCGCCACTTCTCTTAGAGATGGCAGTGATGATTGTGCGGGAAGATACGGCAGAGCCATGCGCTGCACTGAATCCCACTCTTTGGTCAGCCCCTCGATGTTCGCCTGCAGACTTGGATTCGATTCATCGAACTCAGCCCCGAGCAATTTCAGGGCACCGGTGATGCGCTTCCAGCGCGCATCGTGATCAGAATTGAGTACGACCTTTCCGTCTGAAGCATCCAGTTCAAACAGGCGCGGATTTCCCAGAAGGTCACGGGGTCTAACGGCGTAAAGTGGGTGTGCCCTCCCGGGATTGTTGCGCCGAATGATGCCATGCAGAAATTCATGTCCAGAAATGATCACGTAACGAACTTTGTCTACCTGCTCTGTCTCGTTAAGCACTTCGAGCTTTGCAAGGACTTCTGCGTCTCTCAGGTCCCTGACGACTTCGTTGGACCTGACCGGACTCTCGTCCTCGTCTGCAGAGTAGGCCCCGGATTCGCGTGCAAACAAACGAATTTTCTCAAACCACTTGTCCGTCAATTCATGAATCCTACCCACGAGGACACTTCCGGTGAGTCGAGCGTGCAAGGCCTCATCGTCCGCTTGATATAAAAAAGCCTTTCGTTCCTTTAGCAGGTTTCGCGCACGAGTGAGCTCTGAAAGCGGGCCATCAGGCAGTATCAACGAGATGCTGGATTCGACTTCTCGCACGAGCTTTTTGGCGAATTCATGATTTGGAAGCTCTTTGTGTACTTTGCCAGTCACATAGTCATTCAAGAGGTCGCGTATACGCTTCTCAAGGTTACCGGAAGTCGCATTGCGGGCAGTTGCAGCGGCACTAGAAACCTGCCTAGCTATGCTCTGAATGGTGTCATCCAACTCCTCAACGTGCGGCTCCAACATCAATCTCGAAACCCTGCCGGCTACTGGAGATTCAACTCCATATTCAGCCGCGACGAATCGATCACTGAAAATAAAGTCTGCCAAAAGCGCTGCTAAGGCGACGAGTGATGGTTGCTCTTCCGACCGCGTTTCAGCGCCAAAGATGTCGGCGTAGCGCTGCTTGGATTTGGGATTGAGAAATAGATGCACAACATCTGTATCGATCACCCAGTGAATCTTTCCCCCAGATTCAACGAACTCACGCAGCCTGCGCAGAATGACATCACCCTCTTCAATTCGTCGTATCGAGGTACGCAGCCCCTTCGCCGAGATGGTGTGGTGGGCGCTAGATTTGACTTTTATTGACATAGGATGCCTGGATTACCTGCCATTAGCCAATAGCCCGCTCGATAACATCAAGCGTATTTTGGACATGAAGGCCCCGTTTGCCTGGCCTTAGATAGTTGCGCGCGAACGAGCAAATGTCTTCCCAAACTACGTGCCATTGCCGCATGATGCTAAAGCTGGGGTCTGGAGCGAGCCAAATGGGACCAGCGGTCTCGATCACGTTATTTTCTCGGTTCAGTCGTTGTAACTTACCTTCCAATAGGCCAGCGTAGACTGGCTGACGCAAGAGCTGAGAAATGATCTCCGACTCATTCGGCGCACGAAGTAGTGCCTCTGCAAAGTCAGACCTGAATTTCTCAAACTGTTCGTGATGGCTTCGTAACACCACCAGTTGTTGCTCGAGCTTAGAGCGTATCGCTGTGGCGTAGCTAGTCGAATTATCGAGGTCATAAGTGCACAACGCAATCAGTAGCTGGGCGCTGATTTCGTATGGAAAGTCGACTTTGTCCAATATCGTCTGAGCAAGCCTCAATACCTCGGTGGCAGCATGACTCTCCGACAGGAAAAACGCAGACTCCAGACAAATCTTTGATCGAGCTTGAGGATCCAACACGCATAGTTTACGGGCAAGGCTGTCGACGGCGTGGGCGCTCCTTATTTCCAAAGCCAGTTCAATCAAATCGCGCAAGACTTCACAGGAGCCATTGTCTATAAGTGTCAGAAGATCTATCGAGCGTCCTACTGCCCGGGAGAACTTGTTTTTTTTCGCAGCACCCAAAGCTGCGTAGAGCATTGTTAGATCACCTACGGCAGTTGAGTAATAGCCGTCGCGGCCGAAAGACAGTGACGCCCACTTAAATGCCAATTCGGATCGGCCGTGTCTTTCTGACTTATGATCGTGATAAGCTGCAAGCCCATCGGAAATCCATTCCTCAAGTTCGTTGTCGTCGAGGAGCGAGATCTTTTGAACAAAACTATCCAGCAATTTCATGTCAGGCTCTTAAGCATAGTCAGCGCCGCTGCTAGCGACGTCTTGATTTCCATTTGCTCACGGACTTTTTTGTGGAAGTTTGGGTCCGCGCTACATTGAGTATCAAGGGGCGGTCCGAGGAACTCCCAAGCCACCGATGTTGCATCCACCACCAACGGATCGCAGAGCCACTCATTTTGCCCATCGACGTTGCCCGATGGGCTGCTGACGACAAGCAGTAGGTCCAACGCAGTACCAGGTCCGCAGGGTGGGGCAGTTTCTGAATCAGTGCAAGCCCTGAATGCGGGATTGTCTATACCATCAAGCGCGGTTGGCCTAAATAGTGGGAACCTCGGTTCCGCGAGCTTAGCAGGAATTAATGCGCGCACTAAGCGCTGGTGGTTGCCTAAATGGCATAGACCAAATGCCTCCCATTGATACTGACACATCCCGTTGGCAAGTCTCGAGCCCTCGACCTTTGAAAAGTCTATGGGTCTCGCCACCCAGAAATACATCCGGTCTTTCCCAAACTCCCAGTTGGCCCCATCGCTAAGCCATACCTGCAACGTCGCATTAAATTCTGACTCAGACGAAATTTTTCGCTTTGAATAAGTTACGTGCTTCGCGGAAGAAGCATTTCGAGTAAATACGTCAACCGGGATAATCGTCGCGAACTGCGCTGGTTCCTGCGCGCAAGTTGGGGACTTATAGCGATGACCGGCAACCAGCGACGACCTAACAGTCCACGTCGTCGCCACGCGTATAGCAATTTCTGTGGTGGGTTCTGAAGGTGATGCAGCAATTTCGGCGGTGTGGGTCGATACACAAGCGTCCAGAAAATCGCGCACCACTTCATTGGTAAGCGTACCGAGGCTCAAGCTGCGATATAAATTGATGCAGACGATCTTGCCAAACTCTGTGAACGCTAGGGTATCGAGAAAAGCGGCGCAGGACATCTAATTTAAGCCCGATATGAGTCTGTCTAAACGCCAAGCTATCAGCATAGTGGATGATTCAATCGACAAAATGGCGAATTAATCCCATATTGATAGCATGTCATTCAAATCGCACAACACATAAGAATTGCGAGCCACACTGGGCGAGCTGTCGGCAATGAACCGCCATTCCAGGGCCGCGTAGTGGAACCCGAACGTTCATGCCTTCGTTCCAGCACTGCTAGATTCGCGCGTCCGTGGGAATGATAGCAGGAAGCCAGCAGGGCTATCGCAACTACATGACATAGTAGCACCCTAAACCTCGTTCGCATTCATGCATTGTAGGCACCCGGCAAACCCACCTTGACCGTGGACCTCAGGGTGCAGCTGCGTCAGCCCGCTTTCACCGATGTGGCAACAACTCCCCGCTCCGGCTCTGCGGCTGAGCCGGCAGGGACAATGCGGCCGCTATCTCGGCGTCCGGCGGCAAGGGTCGGGTGAGCTCAAGCCAGCCCTTCTCCCGGGCCAACGCCCGGAACCGGGTAAGCGTCCAACCGGCCCACCTTGCGGGGATCAGCGTGGGATGATCCGAGTGTCGATGACGTCCTTGGGGGTGGCATTGACGTCAATCACCCGGCTGCCCAGCGGTAACAATTCATCGATTCGGCTGTGGGGCCAGACCGGAAGTTTCTCCAGGGTACTCCGTAGCCAGGCGTAGGATTCCAGTCCATTGAGGCTGGCGGTGGCCAGCAGGCTCTGGATAGCCGCGGCGCGCTGGCCTGCCCGTTCGGAGCCGGCAAACGAGCTGCAGCCATCATGAGCCTGATCCAGTCCGCCCGCCTCAACGGGCATGAGCCCTTCACTTACTTGAAGGATGTCCTCACCCGCCAGCCGACTCAGCCGCAGAGCCGGATCGGGGAGTTGCCGCCACACCGGTGGAAGCGCGGGTTGCCGGGGGCTTCAGACGTCTCTGTCACGCCTCAGCCCTGTAGACGTTCGGCTTGTGGGATCACCTGCTCTCCCGCTTGACACACTGAAGCCCGGCCCCCTACGTGAATTCAAATCATCACACATGGATGTGTGCAGGTGACTAAAAGCTTGGACAAGCGAATGTAAGTTGGCTGGCGAGTATGTAGAAAGGCAATCTCGAGCGGAAAAAAATGTATCTCGTGTTTCGGCGGTCAATAGTATTCCACCATCACGATAGTACCAATCTGTCAATTTCAAGGCGAGTATAGCCGCAGCCTCCGGCGATAGTCGCGATGCGTTCTCCCGTGATGCCCCTTCTGTTAAAGCCCAGAGGCTCTTATAACCTGGAAGTCGATTGTCGAAGAGCGGCTTTTCATAGGTCGAGATCCATAGCTTTGCACGCTCAATCTCATGATCCAGGCGTTTTCCTCGCAATGTTACCCATGCTGCAACGGAAGCCGATGTCAGTGCCCCAACAATCCCAAGTACCGCGCCGATTAGTGTTATTGCTTCCATGGGTATTCAATTTACCTTTCGATTGGCGAATGCCTGTGCGCTGGTACCGGATTGCCAACTCCCCTCAACCAGCATTAACCCCAAGTAGGTTTCAAAGGCTTCTTCAGTAGTGGTGGTCATAGCGGCCCCTCAACCGCCTCTGGTGGAACAGAAACACGGAAAAGATCAGCCAACAAATCGAGCTTATCAACCACTTCTGGCGAAATTGACTGAGGATTGACGAATTGCACCAGCCGGTGCAATTCACCCTTTTTCAGCAACATTTGACCACTGAGTTGCTGTGCCAGCCTGCGAAAAAACTCCTCGGCAAACGCGCTAAGTTTGCGCCGCTCCGTCTTGGCCTCCCAGAGCACACGCGCCACTTCAAGCGCTGCATGCTTCCATGCTTGGAAATCCGCCTCCAGGCCGTCAAAGACCTGCTCCAAAATCAGGCCATCCACTACCGCATCAATCTCCTGCTGGAATCCGCCAAAGAGTTCCAAATCTGCATAGTGGGCGCGCGCATAAGTGCGCAACACATCGGGTGTAATGAAATAGTTTTCAGCCTCGTAGCGTTTCCAGTAGCAGATTTTGAGCGGGCCGTCTGGGGTGCCTTTGCGATCTCGGCCATCGTTATCCAGAATTGCTAGGCCTTTGAGTTGTGGCAACAAGTTCCGCAACCCATTGAAGTGCTGCTGCGGCGTCACCCCAAAACCGCCCTCCACTCGCTCCAGCTCAGCATTTAAGTCTTGATCCGGGTAATTGTTCTGCACATAAAACGAGTTGATGCGTTCATCCCACAACTGAACTGTGGGGTGATTCAACCTTTCAGCTAGGGCGCGCAACATATCCACATCGGTGCCGCCCTCCACATACAGCACATAGCCACGTTCACGCGCCTTTACATAATGTTCGGCGCCAAAGTGCTTGAGGCTGTTGCGTATCTCGTTCTTCTTGGCCAAATCATCCGCCCTGCCATCCAGCAGCAAGGTCAGGTTATTGTCCAGCGCCTCGTCCAAAATTACCTCGGAGTGGGTAACCATGACTACCTGTGAATCGTTCTCACTGGCGATGTCGCGCAGCAGTACATACACCTGCTTTTGCCGCAATATCTCCAAATGGGCATCGGGCTCGTCCACCAGCAGCACGCTGCCTTTGTGCGAATACAGATAGGCAAAAATCAACAACATCTGTTGAAAACCACGTCCGGAAGAAGACACATCCAGCGTCTCCTTCACACCGGGCTGGCGGTATTGCAGTTCAATACTGCCGCGCGTGGTTTCCTTGGGTGCCGAAAGTTCGACATTGAACAGCCGCTTCATCAGGCTGGTGACACGGTTCCAATCCTCGGCAGATTTCCCCAGCACCATCAAACACAGGTTGCGCAACACCTGCGCCGTTTGACCCTGCCCCAGCAGAACGTCGATACGGCCCGGTTGAAGCAAGGGCTCCTCTGTTTCCAGCCCGGACATCGGGTACAGCAATTCCACTTTGAGAGCGGCCGCATGACGCATCAGATCAAGGTCCACTGAGACGGCTGGATCGGGCATGCAATACACCAGTTCATCACCCTGATTGCGAAAACGCATGGGCAAGGCCATCACCTCACCCTTGTATTCGACCCCTACGGTAATGACCAGCGGAATGTCCTTGTTGCCGGTTCGCACCTGCGTGTTGTGCCAGAAAAACCGGGTGCGCTGCACTGGCACTGCCACAATGTTCAGCCGGTTGATGGACGTGGCGGTACGCTCTTTCGCGGAAGAATCCTTGCGCACGTAGTACCAGGTTTTCACGGCCTGCGACCACAGGGCCAACGCCTGAATAGCACTGGTCTTGCCGCAGTTGTTCGGGCCAATCAGAACGGCTGGGTGATCCAACTCAATGCGTTGCCGGTCACCAAAGCGCTTGAAGTTTTCGATTTCAAGGTAATGCAGTAGGCGCATGGTTCAAGGTTCCATTTTGTGGTCGAAATTACACACGTCGATCTTGCCGGTGACGGCGGAGGTGATGAGGGCTTGGCGGTATTCGCTTAGTAGGGATATTGCATCAAGAATCTGTGCGACCAAGGAATCAAGTTTTGATATCTGATCGTCGATGAACGCAGCGATTGCGATTTGCTCGGCCAATGGAGGCTCGACCAGGCGCGCAGCTTCGTCCTTCTTGGCGCTGGTGGCGAGGTTCTTGAACGCGCTTTCGTCTTCAAGCCGGGCCAGGCGCTCGTGTGTGGCGTGGCAACCTTGCGTGGGCGCGAGGCTCCTCGCTTCTTGAGGTCGGCGAGCTCCAGATCAATTGCTGACGGGTTTCCGTTGGTCGGTGGAAGCGCTGCCTTGGGAGCGGTTGCCGCAGGTGCAGGACCAGGTGGCGGCGCAGGCTGTGCACAGGCGTTGCTGGGACACTGGAAGTTGCCGCGCTGATTGAGGACGATCTGCATTTTTTCCTTGATCGACTTCGAGCCCAGCAGGTGGTTGAGCGCCTTGCAACAGGCCACGCAGTTGCCATCGTCGTTCGTGCCGCCGTTGGCACTGGCGACCAGATGTTCGACTGAAGCCTCGGCTTTGAGCAGAGGCTTCAGGCAGAAGAAGCACTGGCCCCCTTGGGCAAACAGCAAGCGATCGAGATGTGTGGTCATGTTGGTTGGCACTCTGGATTGGAGTCGATTATCCGGTGGCATTGTATCGGGGGGCACCGGTTCGACGCTCTCCTCACCTTGCAGCACAGCGAGCCTAGCAGCGACATCAGTTCGACTCTACTACTCGCGAATACTTGGCGAAAAAAGTGCCGCTTCAGGAGTACATCAAGAACGGGCTACGCATCTCGCGGGTGCTTCTCGCTGACTAATTAAACCAGGTCGCCTCACTGAACAGGTAAGGCGACCCGGCTATCAAGAACGCTACAATGCGCCCGCCCCTTGAGCAACCTGCTTTTTTGCTTGAGGGCAGATGCGGGTGTCCATCCGCTACCCCGCCGAGTGCCAGACACGATTTTTGATGCTCAAATTGGGACGCATGCCACCTTTCGAGGCCGTCCCCGCTTTGTCGTTTTCGGCGTAGGTTTCTCGCCCTTCTGCATCAGCCGCATCTTCCCGCCGCCCTTGGGACGAACATACGAGTTTGACTTGCACAAGTAACCAAGTACCCGGGACAAAAGATTCTCGATCTTGAGGCTATCGGATTGCGTGATGTTGCCGATACCGCAGATCCCCCGGGCCTCCAGCTCCCGAAAATCTCGATTGCAGTTGTAGTAGAGCCCTTGGCCTTCCGTGATCGTGGACGCCCAGTACAGCCCAACGGATTCGGCCAAGTGTGAATGGTGACGCCCGTCCCGCACATCCCCGTCGTAGAACAGGATAAGGTGTGCATGCGGCCCCTTCAGAAGACCGAACTCGAACTTCACGACAAATCCCACCTTGCCTTTGAACACCGTATCGTTTCGTCTCGCGTTATCCATCATCCGCGCGAAATCAGCCTTCATCTTTGAGAATGGTGGGTACCAATCTAGGCTGCACCGGTAAGCCAGATCAACGCGAACCACGACCAGACGCCGGTAACATTGGATCAATGACGCTACGTAGTCCGTGAAACTCACATCGCGTGCCGTCGCGTCCAACAGCATCTTCCGGTGCGCCTTCCGGGCGTTGATCTCCTTCCCAGTCTCACGCAGTACGCTCACAAAACGGTTGAAGACAACCATCCTCTCCCGTCTTAAGTCGTTGAGCGGCGCCCTATGGCAAAGGCTCAATTTATCAAGACGCGCGAGGATCTGTCGATCGTCACCCGTGATCTTCGCGTAGCTGCGCCGAAACGTCTCGATGAATGGATCGAATTCATACCACTCTGGCAGCTTTGTTATCAATCCGATGTACTCATGCATGCGCTTGAGATGACGGCGCGCCATGGGTGACATCTCCGCACCAAACTCAAGCCGATTCAGGCTAATGGGAACGATAGGGACGATATCGGTTGTCAACGCGTCCTCAACAAATGCCAAGAGACTGTTCAGCACCAGTTTTAAACTGGCCGAATCCCTTGCCTGATCTATCCCCTGCGTCAGCACGTTGGTCGTCACCACGGCCACGTCTTCGCGCTCCAGGATCAGGCCTTCATCGGCTTCCAGTTTCTCGGTTGTAGCTCGGAGACGATCAAGTACGCTAAGCATCTCTCACCCCCACCCCTTTGATTGTCACAAAGTAAGACGACACACTGCTGGACGAGAGGGAAAAGACCTCGTTTCTCGCCACCATCGCGGTAAGGCTTGATATCAATGCCTGAGCGTTCTTGTGCAACGAGCCGCATCCGAATGATCGGTAGCCACCGCGAACCGCTGCGCTGTAGCTTGCACCGCAGTTACCAGTGACAGCCTTCCAGCTCGCCTTGATCGCTTTTTCAATCTCGCTCTGGTCGATCCATGTTCGATCTGCGAAGTACACGACGTGTGCCTGCCAACAAATTCGGGGGGCGTAGCGCACATCGGCCTTCCACATCACAGCAATGAAGGCGTCCGGGAACTCGCGATTGAGCTGCTTCACATGCTGCTTCATGCACTCGACAAGCTTTGATGGTCCAGAGTGCTGCATGTCTCCGAGTAAATGATCGAATCGCACCACATACGCTTCGGGTGACGTGCTCACCAGCTCATCGCAGGATCGCTTAAGCTTAGCCAGCTCCCGCTTTAACTCATGCTTGCGTTTGCTCTCCAACTTCTGCAGATGCGCGCTATTTACGGCTTCACTGACACGCGCAACGATTGCTTCAAGACGCTCATCGTTTGTCAGGCCCAACACACCCAAACGGTCAGCATCTTGACCTGTTTGGAATGGATCGATACGACCACCCATCTCGTCGATAATGCGATCGATTATCGCCACCGTAGGCCCTGCTGCGTGATAGACGTGCAGGGCAGTATTTCGCACTGCCATGAGTTGCTTTATCAGTTCGGATATCGTCGCGTTCTCATGCTTGAGCACTGAAAACCCACCGGTGCCGAGCAGCTTTCTTCGGATCCGCTCTGCAAGCATCAGCCTCAAGTAGCGCTGCTCTCTAAACACATCCGGTTTGGAAATCGCCGTTGCGTCCACCTCCCCTGTCTCTAGCGTTGAGAAGTCGATCTCGAGCACATGCGCAAGATCAGCCATCCGAGATACACACTCGCGGTTCATCTAAGCTCCCCAAGAGAAGATCAAAGGTCAGGAAAGGCTGGCTGTCATTGGTCGAGACGATTGGCGCTATAAGCGCCATCTATCGCCGTGGTTGGGACTAGCCTTCCCCTTTGAACCCCTTCTATTTGTTTGGTAATTCCTATTGAAATTAAAACCAGAATTAATTTAACCAAAAACTCCTTTAAGCCCAGGGCGTTTTCCATCAAAAGTATCGACAACCGCGACTACTTACCCTCCATGATATATCCGTAGTTATTGATTAAAAATCAATAACCTAGAGGCACGTAACACTACGCTTTGCCATGCGCTTTGCCATCCATGCTTCGACCTCTTCAAGATCCCAGCGAACTGCTCCCTGCCCAGTCGGCGACAGTTGAATGGGCCGCGGAAACTCCGGATCCGCGTACTTCGTTTCGCCCAGTCGGTTATATATCGACGAACGCCCGAGCCCCGTTAGCTCGCACAGGCGCTGCAATCGGATAAAAATTCTCGCCATCTTTGATCTCCTTCAGATCCAACGCGTGGCGGCTCCTCATCGAACCAGCAAATTGTTCAACATAGCGAGTGCGCGTTATCAGACTCCACCCGAGGATTCCTGAGGTCGAGTCGACAGGAATAACGATGGGCCGCGCAAATCGCACGTACAGCAAATAGGAATCTTCCGCGACCATGCAATCGCGCTCGGTACAGCAGGCTCTACATTCGTACGTTGATCATGTACGCGTAGGCAGATGAAGTGGCAACTGAATGCCTTTTGATCTTCCCTCTTGCGCCCCGCTAAGCGTGACACTTGGGATCTCTTTGCCCCTCTAGGGGGCCCGGTAGAGCGTTCGGTCCCTAGAACGCGAAATCGCATTCCGTACCGTATCTTGTCTTTACTGGCTGGTAAAAACGTAGCCGTCGCGCCACTGCTATGAGCGTAACCCGGAGCCACCGGTGCAGTTGGCACGAGCAAGGGCGCCTACTTTCGTACCCTTACGGATACCGCCTTGTGAAGTGGGCTCAGTCTCGCTACATGAGACAGCGCACCTGTTAAGTATCTGGGGCAGAACAGAGAGGTAGTAGGCCCATCTCTTACCCTTGGTGTCTTCAGCACCGATGTAACTAGCTCATCCCAAGAACTCCACGAAGAAGGGTGGTGCGGTTTGCCTTTGTTATTTTCCATGGAATAAACAAATTCGCAAGCCCTTGGTACGGGGGTGCTAAACAGCCCGGCGCAGACATTCTTGCGAAACTAATGGGCACTCACTTCAACGGGACTGAGCCGCTACGGCGGCTAACTTTGGCGAACGTGGTCCATACAGCCATGCCGGGTTCGACAAGTCCGGATATGCAAAAATCGCATTCAGCATAGTCGTAAAACACATAATAAAACCCATTTTCAATACTTGAGCAACCGCCCAAAACGGGTACTCTGCTTGAAAATAATCTCGGCCATGTACATCTCCCCTGATCACCAGTCCGAGGTCGGCTGAAACCACCGTCTCAGCTTCACCCCTCTTCTGGCTCAACTGCCCCGCCCTCCTAGGCTTCTTCATCGGAGTCGGTGGGGTTTCTTCACCCTCATTCAGGAGCCCCCCCATGGCAATTCAGTGCCCTTGCTGTCATTCCCTTCATCTTGAAACCCTCGATCGCGCCCGCAAGGTCGGCAGTGCCGTCGGCTTTGTCGGTGGCGCGGCCACCGGCGCCATCGGTGCCATGCGCGGTGCGCGTATCGGTTCTGCTCTCGGCGCCTTTGCCGGTCCGGTTGGCCTGACCGTCGGTGGCGTGGCCGGCGCGCTTCTCGGCGGCCTGATGGGCGGGACCGCCGGCGGCATGGCCGGTGCAAAGCTCGGCCAGGTGATCGACGAGTCGGTGCTGTCCAACTATCACTGCCTTACGTGCGATCACGTCTTTACTTTTGATGAGGCAGCGCATCTCGAGGTCGAGGTGCTGCCCAATCACCGGTAAGCGCTGTTCATTTGTGTTGATGCGGATGCCCCCGCTTGGGTGCATCCGCATTTTTACGTCAGAAAGGAGAAATTCATGGCACACCTCATCGAAAACATGGCCTACGTGGGCGACGTTCCCTGGCATCAGCTGGGCAACGCGTTGCCGCCCAAGCAGCCGATTGAAGTCTGGGCACAGAAGGCCGGCATGGACTGGTCGATCCTCGAGACGCCGGTCTGCTTCATGGCCGAGAAGGCCGGCGCCCTTGGCTCCATCAAGACCTTCCCGGATCAGAAGGTGCTCTTTCGCAGTGACAGCCATAAGCCGCTGTCAGTGGTCAGTGAGCGCTACCAGGTCGTGCAGCCCCGAGAGGTGCTGGAGTTCTACCGGGATCTCACGGAGATCTCGGGCTACGAGCTGGAAACCGCCGGGGTCATGAAGGAGGGCAAGAAGTTCTGGGCCTTGGCACGGACCGGCAAGGAGACGGTCCTGAAGGGCAATGATTGCGTAAAGGGCTATCTGCTGCTCGCCACGTCCTGCGATGGCACCCTGGCGACGACGGCGACGCCAACGACGATCCGGGTCGTCTGCAACAACACGCTGACGGTGGCCTTGAACGGCGCCAGTTCGGCGATCAAGGTGCCGCACCGGACGAGCTTCGATGCCCAGGCGGTGAAAAAGCAGCTGGGCGTGGCGGTCTCCCAGTGGGACAGCTTCATGTATCGCATGAAAACCCTCACCGAGCGGAAGGTCAGAACCCATGAGGCGATGAACTACTTCCTGCGGGTGCTGTGTAACAGCGACACGCATCTTGATGCCGGCCGGGGTCTGGTGAATGAGCGGGCCTTGAAGAAGGTGCAGGCCATGTATGAAGGGCATGGCCGGGGCGCCGAGTTGGCCGCCGCCAACGGGACGGCTTGGGGGCTGCTGTGCGCAGTGACCGAGTACGTCGATCACGAGAAGCGGGCCCGCAGTGATGAGTACCGCCTGGATTCGGCCTGGTTCGGTCAGGGTGCGCTCCTCAAGCAGCGTGCGCTCGATGAAGCCCT
>APMI01025369.1_pt1 | contig 14965 bp, 6 predicted proteins | sample 667938 | NCBI WGS metagenome assembly APMI01 (sample SAMN01084076, study PRJNA167559) | wastewater metagenome | biome: Wastewater | place: Denmark: Ejby Moelle, Odense | collected 2011-11-28 | reverse complement strand
AAATCATCTATTATGCTTTAATAAGCCTCGAAATCGCGTATTTTTAGCTAGAATGTGATATGCAATGATGAGGACACAAAATCAATAATACAGTCAGTAACTTGTCCAATTTGCTTATTGATCCTTCAACCTCCCTATTATGAGTGCGAGGGATGTTCCAATAACTATTGTGTGTAGTGTTTGTAAAGTTGGTGGAAAAAGAGTCCTCAAACATGTGTATTTAACTGCCCAAATGGTATAAACAATATATATTTAGCTTCTTTTAAGCAAGTCAAGCGATCGAACACATACAACGCAGTCGCAGGCATGCTCAAACTGAAATGTCAGTTCTGTGAGTAAGATATTACAATTAATTAATATGCTAATCATATGACTAAGAATTGTAAATAAGCCCCATCATAATGTAAATTCTGTGATAAATAAATGAAACGTAAATAAATATAACAACATGAGTTAAATTAATGCGTAAAGAGACCATGGAAATGCTAAGATTGTAAAATTTAGTACTGTTTTGGTGACAAAGATAAACATAGCTAAGTTTGTCAATAGAAGCAATTTCCTTGTCAATACGAAGGATGCACATAAAAAATAAAACGCCGAGATCAAACATAACATAATAAAAATTGCCCACACATGCCATGTAAATGCAAATGGTGCCAAAAATAAATGAAACAACAATAGATAACTTCTCATGAACTTTCTTGTGAATTGAGAATCGTTAACTGCAAATTTTGTCGTTCTTAACAGACCACAAATTAAATATATGAGCATGAACTAACTTGTTCACTGAGAGCTTATTAATGCAAATTATGCAACAAAATGATTATCCATTACGATGTCGATCGGCATAAAATGGAATGCGTCTTTGATCAAATTATTAATATGAGGGAGAGAAATTAGCGTATTTAAATGGAAAATGTAAGGCTTAAAGAGAGAGTTATTCTGTTAGAAGGAATTATCTAATAGACTATATCCAGTACTTTTGAATTAATATAGATAATAAATCGAGTACCATCAAAGTAGTTACTCAAATTCGAGACCAATAGAAAAAATTAGTTGAAAAAGATCTGCTCAGATTAGACAACAGTATTAGAAGTGTCTAAAAATTGAGAAAATAGTAAGTTTCAGCTCATATGAAATTTCCTCATCTAATACAGTCTTGGTGTCCAATCTGTCGCGATTTATAAAAGAAATTTAAAGCTATGCTAGATCCTTTGTTTGAGCAGAGAAAATAAGTTTTACATAAAATATCATAAATAGAAAGATTTTCATACACACCTGGCGAATGATTTTTATATATGATTAAGTAGTAATATGATAAAGTGTATTAACTTATTCATCATGATTTTTAACCCTCTTATGCGTTTTATGCTGCTTCTTCTGCCTTTTTTCTCTCTTACTCTAATTTTTAAAGGTATACTTTTTCTTCTTGCAAGTAATTCTTCATGTATTTTTCCTCTTATTTCATATTTTTACGCTACTGTTTCTCTCTTGCCATTTATTCTCGCTTTTCCACAATTTTATTCCTTCTAGTTTTCTCAACTTCTCTGCTCCACTTGTGTTCCTTCATCACCATCTCCATAGCTGCATTAAATAATTCTATATTATTAAAATTGTTTACATCTGGCATGTTATTTTAGTTTGTCATCGCTTTCTTGCTATTTGATACTTTCCTCATAAAATGTTGGTAGAACTTTTTATATCAAGTGGTTGTCTATTTCGTTACGGAAGAATCCTTGACCTTCAACATAGTTTATAGTGTTTTGTCTCAGATCGCGTAGATAATTTTTGCCTATGACTCTTGAAAATAATCGTTGATGAGACACAGTTTTCTTTTACTTCTGTTTACGATAGTTTTATAATCTTTTAGCCTAAAGTTATAAATATTTTTACATTTTATTTTTACATTTCTTATTACTTCCTATACATCTCCTTAACTTTGATAACTTAGTCCTCATTGGCAGCTAGCTGTAGCTCCATTTGCCTGAGTTTCATAATCGATAATTCTTCTTCTTGCAGTACTTACATTCTGCTGATTTCTAGTGTTCGTGCGCAAAGTACACTTAAGAGTGGTTCTACTTCGTAATCGAAATCAAAAAGTTCATTGTCCCAGATTTGAGTTTACCTTTAATTAATAGCATATTTACTCATCTACCCCTGTTTTAGCAGGCATTCTGTGCCGAATCACAGGCTTCTACATTTTGAAATCAGTCTGCGCCGCATATTCGTAACGAGGTGGCTTATCAGTCAAAGTCTCCACATGCTCATCAGTGAATATCTCAATATTTGATCGCTTGCTGCCTGCATCCATCGCATCCTCTGATTATGGAATGGGTGCTATTTTATTGCTCTGTTTTGACACATTAGCATAGGGTATGTCAACATTTTTAGAAGTAGTCACCAATGCTGAGTACGTATTGCCTCGCACTACACGCTTATCCCACATCAAGTTGTTATAAATAAGTTTTCTGCATTACATGTCTCAATTACATTTCGTCTTCTTCCTGCTCTTCGGGTTATTTCTATTTGTATTTCTTCTTGGGTTTGACTACTTTAGGAGCAGCTGAAAACTCGCCTGTTTCAGTCATCCTGTTTTGTAATGTTATAAGTTATATTTTCAAATCATCATAACAAACAAAGGTGATAATAATATCTCCACAAGTGATGAATATAAAATAAATTGTAAACATTATCAAATTTTGAATATGTTAGAGCTAATTCCTGCTCCATCTGTGTTTCTTTTAATAATATCTCCAAGTTGAGTCGATTATATTTCATTGATAACAGATTTAGGGAAAGCCTTCTCATACCAGAATCGATCACCGTCTCTCAAATTTCTGAAAGTCTGGCCAACAATTTAGACACCAAGTTCTCCAAGGATACCATTACTGACTGGTTTTTCACTAATGATGCCGACAAACAGTTCCATATTATCAACAGATCCGTATACAGATTTCAATTTCTTGCCGATAGCAATATCAGAACTGGGTAATACTTCCTCAAATGTTGATATTCTGGACAATCCGAATGCTTATCTGGCGTCGTTGTAGGTTGGCAGTCCATGATCTCTTCCTCTTTGAACATTCAGCGAGTATAAGTCAAGTTTTATCTCTCGATGAGTGGGATCAAGCACTAATAAGTTTCGTACATCGTCAACCAATTGGGAGCTTTTCTCTTTTGTTGTGGTTTTTGATGCTCCTCTTAGAATCTCATGCACGAAGTTGGGACTTGTAACAGCGTCTTGGTTGAAGAAAAGTTCATTCAGTGAGTATTATTTGACAGTACTACCAGATTTTGAAACAGCTGGAATTTTATTCACTAAAAGCGAATGACCTAATCTGTAGCTTGCAGTGGCGAATTCGGTTGGAATATTTGGATTCACGTTTTATTGATATCCTCTGTAATTTCCAACAATATCATTGTATCTGTCTCCTAAAAGAATGGGAACAAAGTCTTTAAGGTATATTTTCTGAAGCAGACCAATGACATAGTTTCTAGCGATCTGGAAAACAGTTTCGTCATTGAACTTAGGATTTTTAGCAAGCACTCTGTCGCATATTCTATTGTGCTATCTTAAGAATATGGTCTGATAAGTTGCCAAAATTGAGTTTTCTACAGCTCTCACGTCACCAGCTCTGAAGAACCCATTGAAAAGAGGCAAGAAATCTTCATTATTCTTGACATTAACTTTAAGTTTTCCATTTTTAAATGTTCTTAACGCACAATTAGTATCATTATCAGATCCGTATATTTGACTGCCATCAATCCAAGAAGTAATAAAGTTATTGTGTCTTCTAACACTATTACTATCAGTTTTAGCAGACTGAGATCTTGTAAATGTAATAGAATCCTGATTTTTGAAGAAAGGATCATTTTTAGGAATAGAAATGTTCATGAATTCAACTGCTGCTCCATTCTGACTGAATGTTAAGTCAATATCATGATCGATAAACTGACCGAAAATAGTAAATGCAATAGTCACATTAAGTCGACTTTTCTTGATAGGATTAGCTTGAGATCCAACAGCATTGCTGATAACTCTTGGGCTTGGTAGATGATCAATAGGTTCACTAATCCCATCAGCATAGAAAGCATCGCATCTTCTTTAGAGCAGACTGCCGGCTGATCCCCAGTCTGGGAAATTAGCATTATTTTTAGAACCGTCATATCTTCTAGAAATGAAAGCTAAATCTTCAATCCCTCCTGTTTTCTGTTTATTGTTTATTTTCAACAAAGGGCACTATACTTGGGCTGGCGGAGTTGTCGGATTTGATGGGTTTGATGGGTTTGTTGGGTTAGTGGGATTACTAGGATTACTGGGATTACTGGGATTTGATGGGTTAGTCGGATTACTAGGATTACTTGGGTTAGTCGGGTTAGTCGGGTTAGTCGGGTTACTAGGATTAGTCGGGTTACTAGGATTAGTAGGACTTCCTGGGTATCCAGAGTCAGATGGGTTGGGATTTGTGTTACCATTATTGCCATTATAGTCATCGGGGGTTGCTCCAACACATTTGCCGAAAGCAAACTTCAAAAATCGAGGACACTGACACTGCCCTTGAAGCAGAGTAAATGGGAAAACACAAATAGATGAAGCAATTCGTGCGACTTGCTCGACAGTAGAATCGATTCCAAACACAGATTTAAAACTGGGAGCTAAATTTAATTCATTTTTACCTTGTTTGAAGGAAATATAGTTGTCAATAGCATCGGTCGCATCGACTGGTGTAATGAAATCAGTGGGTACTCCCAACAAGTACGAAGGTACAAAGCTAGAAAATTGTGCGAATGATAGTATTAAGCATAGATTTAGTATCGCGATAGCCTTAGAGTTGACCATTTTAGATCCTGTGAGATAAATTATTATTAATTGGCAAGAATTCAGTGAATTTATAATAAAATTTTCAGTATAATTGGATTTTCATTGCCATTTTAGTATTATTTCAGTAAACGGAAATGTAAATATATTATATGAAGTTAGCTTCCATTTTGTTGATTTTTAATATATTTAAGTGCCTACGATTATAATTGAATTTACTGAAAATCAGACAATTATTGCTGGTGACTCCTAAAACTTGCGTATAAAAACACACAGATTATTAATATTCCTCTTTTATCAATTTAATTACGTCCTAATTGAATAAAATTGATTTGATGTGAAAAATAAAGCTGCTTATGTTTGATAGTAATTTGAATATTTAGTGTGGTTTAAATTTGTACATTAACTATATATATTTATTCACATTATAAATACAAATTTAATGATATTTTATAAGACATATTTTTACAGAATAATGAAACTAATAGAAAATAAAATCAAAGTTAAGTATAAACTTTCGCTAGGCATGACTCCAATTGATTTAAAATTTAGTCTTACACATCATTTGTTTAGAATGGCGAAATTTGGAATTTAAACGGTTCCTTTTGCTAAATTTTATCCATTATGATGGCCCGGAAGTTGATATCATCATACATCTAAAAATTGTCTATTAGCGAGCAGCTACTCTCACTGCCTGTAGGAAGACGCGCCATGAACTAAAATTCTCTCTAAAATTATTCAATGCATTACCGCTGCTTTCTTCTTGAGAAATTCCCTCAACTGTTTCAATATTTGATCCATGAGTTCTCTCTGAAATTTAGTTTTCTCTTATATTGACATATACTTCTTCAAGTTATGCATCGTAAAAAATTAGATTAGTTTATTACTCGCTGCGATATAGTACTCTTGGTATTTCTGCAGTGAGTACGGCTTCTATGATTATTGTTGGGCAGGCTGCACTTATTTTGTATTTCTTCGTTAATTTGATTAGCGTTGCATGTAAATTATTTCCTTTTTGGCTCTTTGAGCGCGCTTTGAATATTATATTAAATAACAGCTATCATACACAATAACCCTCTTAGATCAGCTATTAATAAGTAAGAATTTCTTCCTTAAATTACTACGAAATCATGCACATTTTTTACTAATTAACTCCAATTTCTTGCCTCTCTTAACCATTTCCTAAATCTAAGCAATTTCAATATTTTTGACAATATCAACAGCCAAACTCTTCGAGGTAAGTAAATTCGTTCCAAATTATTTCCATTATGACTGCTTAATCCAAAAATGATTAAACACATCAAGTCCACATATGATACTTCCACCAATCCAGCTCAAACTGTTATTATTCGATATTTGGTTGCCTGTTGTCTTTTCTTTGTTGAATTATAATGAGGGTTCGATTGTTTAGCCACCTCTTTTTCGGATGCCTTGAGATATTTTCCATGATAAATCGTTAAAATATAAGTTACCGCCTGTTAATATTACGTTATTTAGCAGATCCTAGTGTGAAAGTTGATTTTTACGTCTATTAACATCATTATTTTGCCCATGACCTGAAGAGATAACAGTATGATTTTTGTGATCTAGGTTGACAAAATATTCATCGATGGTATCGTAGACTAGTTGTTCGAGACCTCGATAGTAATTCGCAGTTTTCAAAAAGAATGGGTCAATACAATCAGGAAGAGTTTATTTTATTTACCTCAAGTACAGCTTCCAGAAACTAGGGTAGTTCACAAAGGGATCATTAATTTCGCTTCTTTTTATCTTGATGTTTTGACCATCTGGTAGAGTATAGCTTACTTCACTATCTTCACCAGGCATCGATGATCTAGTAGGAACGTGACTAAATTTATTAATTAAATTCTAGAGTTCTAGGCTCCTATGAAATCGAACATCGCTCTCTTTAAATGGCTATTGAACATTCTCAATCGCAATTTTAAATCCTTTGCCACTCTTTTTCTCAATATCTTCTTTAACCATTCGATGCAGAGTCGATCCGCCAAATCGAACAGTCTTGTTATAAACACAGTATCCATCCTCAACGATACTACAATGCGAGAAACTATGCCCAGAGTCGAGCACAGTTGAGCTAGTTCTACCGACTCCAAAAGTACTAAGAATTGGTTTTTTAACAAATGCAATATTACTAAGTTCCATTCCCTCTAGCAAATAATCTAGTATTTTTTGACGCTGCTTCAATATCTAGTTTTGTTCAAGTTCTACTGACATGTCCTCAGCGATCAACAACGAAATACTGTAACCATCTAGCTATAAGTTGTCCATCAGGATTGTCTAGATGAACTTATCGAACTTATCAATGTCGAAATGGAACTTATTGACTTTGCCATACGGATCGATATTCTAGAACACGCTATGGATTTATTTTTGGACGTTCTCCGAATTTAGTGCGTCTTTTCCTGCTTGATATTCACCCTTCTTGAATGAAGTATTCTACACCACGTACGAATGTGATGCGAATCGAGGACTCTCCAGACCTGCCAGTCCCGCAAATGTATGGTATGAGCCAATATCGAGAACTACGTTTGCAGTTTTTGCTTAGACGTGAATCATTTAGCTAAACAATTAAATCTAATCTTCAATCTAGATTTAAGCGCCTATAAATATTATAGAGATAAGGACTCTTGTTATCGAGAGAATGGCGATGATGAGAGTTATAATTAATAAGTTAAAAATAATATTACTAAAAATATTTAATAAATCATTAATTAATGACCATTACTATCAGAGCGAAAAGAATCAGAGTGAATAAGTTGCTCGCCAGAAAATAAGTCGTGCTTGAAATTTTCCACGAAGGAAAGCCCAACGTTTCTCACAAAGAGTTGAAAGAACTTCTTTCCGCTAAATACAAATGGGACATCAAGAATATTGTTCTCTTCGGATTCAGAACCGCTTTCGGTGGATGCAGATCGATCGGCTTTGCTCTTGTGTACGATAACCAGGAATCCTTGGTTAAGTTCGAGCCTGACTACAGACTCAGAAGACTTGAAATTCTCCCCAAGAAGAACCCTAAGAGAAAAGCCGAAAAGTAGCTCAAGAGAAAGATCAAGAAATCTAGAGGAGCCGAGAAAATTAAAGTTCTAGCAACCAGAAAAGCTGAATCTAGAGCAGACATTAAAAAGGCAAAACAAGACTTCCTCAAGAAAATCATCGCTGCCTGATTATAATGTATAACCTTATTTACGAATCTATTACTATTTTCTTATCTCTAGACTCATATTTTAATTTTATACTACAAGAATCAAAGTATATAAACATGAATTAATTCAATCTCGTTTACGAATTGTAATTGGCTCATTATCATCTTCCCAAAGCATAAAGCTGTTGGTTTTTTCGAGAGGTGCAATGACCTCGACTTCGTTGTTACCACGTTCTGAAAGTAAATGATAGATTTCCATAAATGGGCCAGTTTTTATTCCTTTTTCACTGATATATTTCTGCATTCTGGGATAAACTTTAGCTACGACCAAAAATATAGATAGGATGTTCACATAAGGGTACCTTGTTGAGATACACGGAGTCTTTGGCAGCACAGTTGTTTGGAAAGATGGAAACTCTTTAAAAAATTGATCAACTTTTTGAAGCTCTCCTTAATTTACCATAATGCCTATTGTCGATCTGCACATCGCTTTATCACTCGTTTCTTTCGGATTGTCATAGTAGATGCCAAACATTTTTGAAATTTTGAAATGTAGCGAAAATATATTTTTCCCTCTTTGGAAAGCATTTCCAATGCCATCATAAGGTCCACGATGATTGAAGTAGATAACTCGACAATCTTTAAACCATTATTGTTAAAAATTGACGTCGTGGAAGACTGCAAATTTGTGAAGAGTCCATACGATTGCCAGTATCAAAACTGCAGCTATAAGCGACCATGAGATAACTTTAATATGAAATCGGGTCAGTCCAGCAATTTCTAAAAAATGGTCAGAGATCAAGTACTACATAGATTGCTCAATTTCTGATGTTTTTTGTAATTGAAGTTATAAATATTAAGGCTTTATATATAATACTAAGTTATTTTCTTGGTGATTTATCGGCTAATAATGCAATCAATGCTAAACTGTCAATAAAAACTAAGTTTTTCATTATGCTCATTTCTTAATTTTGAACCTGCTTAAAATTTCAACAATTACAATATTTCTAAAGTATAAGCATTGACCATGAGACAGCATTCACCAGTTATAAACAAAAAAGCGATAAGACAGTTAATCAATCATAAATAAACATAAACATGAAAAGTGGAGCAACAAAAAGTAGACATTAATGACAGTAATGTTATTAGCTTATTGTTAATTAGATAAAAATATCAAAGACGCTTAATCAGTAAGAGTTTGGCATGATCACCATACAGAAATTGAGTCGAAAGTCAGCAAAATATTGACGATGGTGTGCTTATTCATCTTTTTTAATGAGATTTAGTAATCATTAATAGTTTTGTTGTGCTTAGCGCACGATTGATCACTGCTTTCTAATTTTAGAATTTATATCTCATTTTTTCGCTTTATGTGGTCAATAATTTCTCGCACGGTTCCTTTTTATGTAGCCTTCCTCATTTTCTGATGGTGGCTCTTGCATTGAGACGGAGTTCTCAATCCTTGCATTTTCTCTGAAAGCAAAGCGAAAATTTGTCTAACTCTCCGGACTGACTGGTATCGAAGTAAGTTTCCATGATCTTATAGAAATTTAAGATAGATTTTATTTTATTTGATGCTCCATCTCCGCAATTTCTTTTCTACTCTTTTTAATTTTTAGTTTTAAGAAAATTAGTAAGGCTATTGTTTTTCTTAGCTATCGCAAGTCTTAGCAACTTGCTGTAATTTCTGTTCAAGCACGCAATTTAATTCAATTTGGGGATGCCTTTGGATCTAACTGTTCATTGATTATATTATATAATAACAAAAAACTTCCTCATTTATAGCATCAAAAAATCATTAAAAACCTCGTTTTTTAAATAATAAACCCTTTATTAGATCAACATGATACTTCTGATAGCTGTCAAGCTCTCCTATATAACTCATTAAGTATTTCGAAATATAAATCGGCTCGAATTGATGGATGGCTGTTTATGGAATATGAAAAACTAAGCAAGTCATCATCAAGGGAATGAGAATTAATTTTTCTGCCCGATATAATTTTAGCAAACGAAATCAGTGGAAAAATACCTTTATTTTAAAAAACTTTATGATCTTTGACAAAAAATTAAAGGTAAAATCCTAATTGGTATAAGCCCGACTAGGAATCAATTTTTGCTAAATATTTTTTGGGTACACAAACAAGACCATGAATTCACGTACAATCAATCAATTTGTTGAGTTTACTAGACTGAATATTAAAATTCAATGGTTAAACATTACTTTGCCATACTTTCTACAAGCTAAATATTGCCGAATACGGATTTTTGTCAATTTAGGCTAAGAATAATCTTTGAATTTTTACAAATATGTTATGTTTAGCTATAAGTAAGGTCATCATTCATTAAAAGCATCAAAAAAGTAGAATGATATTGGTCTTATCTATTTTCTATAGGTAACTTTTCTTAAGAAGCAATCGATATTTTTTTGACAGCTAAGCTTTAAAATTGAAATTTCTTATATATTAATTAAAATTGAGATATAATATGAATGACAGGTAATGCTAAATGTGAGTCATAGTCTAAAAACTACGATATTATATACTTTACCTGTATATTGGCTTTCAAAATCCTATTTTTAAATAATGTAAAAGTACAAATTAGGGAAAGCCTTGGGTGATGGAGGATTCGGTAGTGTAACCAAGGCTATCAACTAAAACACTGGTCAAGTCGTGGCCATTAAAAGGATGAAGAAAAAGTATGCCACTTGGGAATAGTGTTAGGACCAGAATGAAGTCAAGGTATTGAAGAAATTACATCATCCCAACATAATCAGTCTCTTTGAACTCATCAAATTTAAGAATGAGCTCTACTTTGTTTTTTAGTACATGGAAAGAAATGTATACGAAATGCTTAGAGAATAGCAAAAATTATCTTAGATTAAAATACGAAACATTTTGTATCAAGTCTTCCAAGCTCTAGCTTACATGCACAGACACGGTTATTTCCATCGAGATCTTAAGCCTTAAAATTTTCTATAAATGAATGGAACCGTCAAATTGGCTGACTTTGGACTCGTGCGCTAAATTAGAGCAAAACCGCCCTTTACAGAGTATGTTTCTACACGTTGGTATCGCTCGCCTTAGGTTCTGCTTCACTCTCGAAACTATAACTCTCCTATGGACATTTTTGCTATGGGGGCCATTATGGTTGAGCTGTATACAGGGGCTCCGCTTTTTCCAGGAATTAATGAGCGAGACCAGCTTAATAAAATATTCAGTATCTTAGGATGCCCAAGTAAGGATGATTGGCCAGATGGCTATAAACAAGCATCTAGCATTGGCTTTGAACTTACAAAATCATCTGGTCAAAACCTAGAGACATTAATTCCAAATGCATCCTCAGAGGCTATAAGTCTAATTTCAAGCTTACTGCAAGTAAACCCTCAAAAAAGGCCGACAGCTCAACAAATAATCCAACATGAATACTTTCAAATCAAAGCCCCATATGAAAAGCCGAACATAAAGCTATAATCCCACGAGCACAGCGGACAAATGCAAAGCTTATTTCAGAATGTTAGATACAAACCGGGGACAGTTTGCCATTAATGAATGTTATTAATAATTTTGTACAATTCATCTAAAATAAATTTTCGATAATAATAGTAAATTGATTCCATTTTTAAAACTATTAAATTATTGAACAATCTCAAATAAAGTTTGTTTGAATCTTTTCACCGGTTTCCTGAACGTGTGATTCTGGCAATCAAATAAGTACTTTCTTTTAATTAATTTGATACATTCTGCTAAACAATTGTACCCGTGAAGGGAGTCCATAAAATATTCATTGTTGATCCAATCAATGAATAATAAAAATAGAACATTTCATAATCACAAAGACCGACAAGAAGGCGAGGAAGTAAAAAAGATAGTGTATACCCGTATATTTTGATTACAATATCATTTATTTGTTTAACTTATACATTTAATTAGAAATGGGTTAGTATTCCAATCAGTTTGATATCTTCAATTATTCTTCACAAAGATCCTTGTTTGCTGATGAAGACTAGGTCAGCCGGTACAGACAGGACAGCTATTTGCAAATTGACTGTGAAGAAGCCGTAGAAACTTACCATACTGATATTTTAACGAAAAAAGACAAAAAAGACCCCAATTTAATACGCAGTTTGGAGCAAAAGAAAGACTTAAGCTTCGTTACATTTTCTCGAACGAGTGAGAAAATCGAGACTTAATTAAAAACCTTACTGAGAGTACAAAGCTCAAAGAAAGGTAGAGAAAAATAGGCTAAGAATATACTCCAAATTTTTAAAACAGAAACCCTTTATTATTTGACTATGCTGGGGGATTTTAATATGCTCAGCGAGAGAGAAAGCTTAGAGGTAAAAAGATTCAAGTAGGAAACGTGCTCAGCCAATAATTTTGTCACCATACTCTCAGACTAGGAGATTCGGTCAAAATTATTGCAGTTTTACCTGTCGCCTGAGTTAATGCGCAGAATTTTGAGTAATTCTCGCTTGCCCTTTTATCGTAAGATTTAAACAATTAAAAATTTTAAACTACTAATTAAAATTTTGCTGAGAAATAAGTAATTTTGAGACTAAATTCAATTGATTTTTTCTATTGTTGACCAATTTTATTTTTTATCCGTATCACTGACGGAGATTAACTTATATTATATGGAAAAGGTATGAAGTTCAGTTTTTCAAATCAATCATAAAACTGGACTAAGATGAAGCAAGAAATAATTCTACTTACTGAGAATATGTGCTTCGTGTTTAGGGTGCTTAACTTTGTTTTATTCACATGATATTATATATAAGCTATGCTTATTATTTATAAACTAAAAAATGTAAGTTTAAATACGCAGGCGAGCATACAACCCCAAAAACTTAACTGCTAACTTCTAATGAGCAAAAGTCTGTCATTAACCAGGCCATCTTGCGAAATATATATAAAATTATCAATAATTGCAACTTTTGCAATTTTTCTATTAACTTGAGGGATTAAGAACATGCGTTTTTTTCAAAAATGAAGACAAACTGAATATAGTTAAGTCGGTTTAATGGAAATTCATTTACTTATTTAATAAATTTTTGTTATTTTACCCGCCTCCATATTTTCTAGATTGTTGTTAACTTGAATTATAACAAAGAGAGGGCTCAATTTGCAATAGTTATAAATAAACAAAATAAAATAATAACAATAATAAATGCCTCACTTTTATCGCGATGATCTACGCTTAGGCAGATCTCTTCTGCTTGACCGTCGGGAATTAGTTACCACAATTTATTCACTGTCTTCCTCTTTTATCGTGTCAGGGCTCTGGACTTTCTGGATAATGTTGCTGATTCCTATATCGTGAACATCGGTGTCTTTTGTTTTCTTTTGAACTAGCTCTTCAGACTGTTTTATTGCTTGTTTCTTTGTTTCAACTGACCCAGTTAGCTATCTTGATTACGACATCGATGGTGTTGATGGTCGTTCACTATTTGGCGGTTTCGGTGGAGGGAAGAAACTTGTCTGGCTTTTACGTCCTACTTACTCACTAATCATTTAATGATTTAATGTCTCCAGACCAATTGCTGATTTGGGTTAAACTGGAATATATTTTATGTTTTCAAGTAATTATTGCCATAAAGTTTTTTGCTTGCTATCATCTATACCAACTGGTTTGCTTTAACGTTTCTCTGTCATAATGCTGTTGGTTTAAAATGATGACCACATCCGATATAAATTTTATGGAATGTCAAGAACATACCGAAGTGCTAAATTTTTAAACAGCAATAACAGAGTATTAGCAAATATTTGCTATCCTGCTCCGCTGCTGAACTCTATACTCATTACTTTCTTCTCTCCCTTGGTGGTACAATAATAAATTTTAACTTATTTGATAATTTTAACACTATTCTCAGTCATATGCACAACTCGTATATCGTATGTATATCTCCAAAGCAAGGCCTCAACGTAGATAACCTTGCTAATAAGTACAAGCCCATATATTGTTATTAATATTTATCGGTAGGCTGTTACACTTGTCAGTTCGGTTGTTGATGTTATCAACCTGCAATGCTTATCGAAACAGTGTAAGAAATATTTAAGTGTTTCCATGTATAACTAGGATCGTCTTTACGATACATTATTGTTTATTTTGTATAATTTATTTAGTGCTTACTATAGATATTTCTTAAGTTCCATTTTGATATACATTTTCTAAGGATTCGACAATGTGGCAGCAGTATCTTTAGGACAATATGACTCCAAATGTTCTCCATATAGCTAGCACATAGACGTGATATATGATTAATGCTATCCTTAGTCAAGCACATGCATAATTTGCTATTTCTCCTTAATGAGCACATCGCAGAGCATGCACTGCACAATAATATCGACAACTTGCCCTCCCTATTATTGGTGTTATATTGAGGCTGTGATCATGGGGAGGCAGCCACCGTATTAGCGGAACCCAGCGTATACTCGTAAGTATTAATATACAATATAGTCGTTTGAGAACTAATTTTGAAGACATATTGGATCGGAGAATAGGGGTTTAATGACAATAATGTTTTTAGGAGATTGTAACTGCGGGGTTATTAAGAAATTCTTTAGTAACGAGTATAAAGTTGTTGTCTATGTGGTAGATGGCATCAACAGTGAACATTTATGACTATCTAAATTGTATATAAACAACCCAAAGTTCTTATTGCTCTTGACTTGCTAGCTAAGACTACCAATACTACGCCATTGCTTAGTAATCTCACTCGCCTCGATATAATCATAAACTTGCGAAATATTGGTCAAAATGTGCATATTTACTTATACTTTACTGTAACCGTCAAGTAGTTCGTGTTCTGTTGCACTGGCCGTTCTATCAGGGTAGTAAATTCGCAGTGGAATATGTAGAATATTACTACAGTCTCCCTTAGGATTAATATTACTAGTGAATAGATAAGTCACTATTTCTGCTGGCAATTGGTCTTCTTTCTTGCTGAATCTCTAAACATATTTATGATCACTATGATAATGATC
>APMI01003857.1_pt1 | contig 14967 bp, 11 predicted proteins | sample 667938 | NCBI WGS metagenome assembly APMI01 (sample SAMN01084076, study PRJNA167559) | wastewater metagenome | biome: Wastewater | place: Denmark: Ejby Moelle, Odense | collected 2011-11-28 | reverse complement strand
GCTACGATCCCGAAGCCCTCTTCGATACGGATGGCCGCCTGAAGCCGGAGCTGCGGGCGCTGGCGCCGACAGGCACACGCCGCATGGGCGCCAGTCCCCACGCCAATGGCGGCGTCCTTCGCAAGGAGTTGCACACGCCCGACGTCGCTGCCTATGCGGTCGCGGTGGAGCGGCCCGGCGCGGCCGAGGCGCAGGCGACGAAGGTGCTTGGCGACTACCTGCGCGACGTGATCCGGCTGAACGCGGCGGAGCGCAACTTCCGCGTCTTCGGGCCGGACGAGACGGCCTCCAACCGGCTCTCCAGCGTCTTCGAGGCGACGGACCGGGTGTGGATGGCCGAGACGCTGCCGACGGACGATCATCTGGCGCCGGAAGGCCGTGTCATGGAAGTGCTCAGCGAGCATCTGTGCCAGGGCTGGCTGGAGGGCTACCTGCTTACCGGCCGGCACGGCTTCTTTTCCTGCTACGAGGCTTTCATCCACATCGTCGACTCGATGTTCAACCAGCATGCAAAATGGCTGACGGTCGCGCGCGAGCTGCCCTGGCGCAAGCCGGTTTCCTCGCTCAACTATCTGCTCACCTCCCACGTCTGGCGGCAGGACCACAACGGCTTTTCCCATCAGGATCCCGGTTTCATCGATCTCGTCGCCAACAAGGGATCGGACATCGTGCGTGTCTACCTGCCGCCGGATGCCAATACGCTGCTGTGGGTCGGCGACCATTGCCTGAAGACCTGGAACCGCATCAACGTCATCGTGGCCGGCAAGCAACCGGCGCCGCAATGGTTGACGATGGACGAGGCGGCCTCCCATTGCGAGGCCGGACTTGGCATCTGGGACTGGGCGGGCACGGAGGAGGGGCTTGGCCCTGACATCGTGATGGCCTGCGCGGGCGACGTGCCCACCCTGGAGACGCTCGCCGCCGTTGATCTCCTGCGCCGGGCGCTGCCGCATTTGCGCATCCGCGTCGTCAATGTCGTGGACCTGATGGCGTTGCAATCGCCGCAGCACCATCCGCACGGTATTTCGGATGAGGATTTCGACCGGATATTTACCCGTGACCGGCCGGTCGTGTTCGCCCATCACGGCTATCCCTATCTCATCCACCGGCTGGTCTACAAACGCACCAACCATCCGAATTTCCACGTCAGGGGCTTCGTCGAGGAGGGCACCACGACCACGCCCTTCGACATGACGGTGATGAACAAACTCGACCGCTACCACCTCGCCATCGAGGCGATCGAGCGCTTGCCGGTTCTTGGCGGGCGGAAGCCGGACCTCGTCGCCGCGCTGAAGGCGAAGCTCGACGCGCATCATGCCTATGTGCGCGAGCACGGTGAGGACATGCCCGAGATCCGCGACTGGAAATGGCCCTATGCCCGGCAATAGGCCGATCCGTAGGCAAAGCGGCCGTGAGGGGAGGAAACCATGCTGTCACTGAAATCGCTCGGCGGTGCCGGAACCGTTACCGGCTCGAAGCATCTGCTCACCCTCGGGGGACACCGCATCCTGATCGATTGCGGCCTTTTCCAGGGCCTGAAGAACCTGCGAGACCTCACCTGGGCACCCCTGCCGGTTTCGCCCCGCGATATCGACGCGGTGATCCTGACGCATGCGCATCTCGATCATTGCGGATATCTGCCGCGCCTGGTGCGCGAAGGCTACCGTGGCAAGATCTACGCGACGCCCGCCACCCGCGATGTCGCCGAGCTGATCCTCATGGACAGCGGCCATCTGCAGGAAAAGGACGCGGAATTCCTCAACCGGCACAAGCTGTCGCGCCACCAGCCGGCTCTTCCCCTCTACACCGTCCATGATGCGCAGAACGCCGTGGAGCACTTCTCGACCGTTGAATTCGACCAGACCGTGCGGCTTTCCAACGGAGCGTGGTTCCGGTTCCACCGCGCGGGCCATATTCTCGGCGCGGCATGGGTGGAAATGGCCTGGGGTGGGCAGAGGGTCGTCTTTTCCGGCGATATCGGCCGCTACGGCGATCCGCTGATGCCCGATCCGGCCCGACCGGTCGAGGCGGACTATGTCATGATCGAATCCACCTACGGTAACCGCATTCACGACAAGACCGACCCAGAAGATGCCCTGCGGGCGGTCGTAGAGCGCACGATCAAGCGTGGCGGGACGCTCGTCGTTCCGGCCTTCGCCGTCGGACGCGCACAGGAATTGCTCTATTATTTCTGGAAGCTGAAACAGGCGGGGGATCTCGGGGATGTCCCCGTGTTCCTCGACAGCCCCATGGCCATCGATGCGACCGGACTCATAGGCCGGCATCCCGGGGATCACCGGCTTGATCTCGAAAGATGCCGGACGGTGTTCGGCATCGCGCACTACACGGACGACGTCGAGGCCTCGAAGGCGATCAGTTCAAGCCGCGTTCCGAAGATCGTCATTTCCGCCTCCGGCATGGCGACGGGCGGCCGCGTGCTGCATCATCTGAAAGCCTTCGCGCCCGATCCGCGCAATACGATCCTGCTTGCCGGCTTCCAGGCCGCCGGCACGCGGGGGCGTGCGCTTCAGGACGGTGCGAAGGAGCTGAAGATCCATGGCGTCTGGATTCCGGTCAATGCGGAGGTGGCCCATCTCGACATGCTCTCGGCCCATGCCGATGCCGATGAGCTGATGCGCTGGCTTTCCGGCTTTTCGCACCCGCCGCGCAAGGTTTTCATCGTGCATGGGGAGGCTGAAGCCTCCGAAGCCTTGCGGGTGCGCATAGGGCGCGAGCTTGGCTGGGCAAGCGTCGTGCCGCGTCTCGACCAGGAATTCTCGTTGTAAGCCCGACATGCGGGCTCCCGTGGGATGGAGAACCGCAAGCACAGGATCAAGAAATTCTCGTTGCCACGCTCGGGGCTGCACGAAAATCGCCTTGCTCTCGGTGACAATACTCCCTTGCGGCGTGGCGAGCCGATGAACGCCGAGAACCGGCGTGCCAATATCCAGCGAGCCGCGGCGGTGCTGGCCCCGGAGGCCTCGGTGGAGATCGTCAAGGGCGTTCGGGGACATGGATAGAGCCGGTCGATGTCCGGACATCGGACGCAGGTGCCCTTGATCCGCGTCAAGGTTTCCTTCGTTTCAGGCACTATCTTTCTTGCGAGTAGGCAAATGGGACGGAGGAAGGTCCAGTGAGCTACAAATCCATTCTCGTGAATCTGGATATCGATGGGCCGATCGTTCCGGTCGTGAAGGCGGCGAGCGAACTGGCGCAGCGCTCGAACGCCAGGTTGACCGGTTTCTGTGCGGCAGATGCGTATTTGCCGGTCACCGGGCCGGAGGGCGCAGAGCTTGCCGCGCAGGTATGGCGCCAGATGCGCGACGACGACGAGCGGCGTTTCAAGGAACTGCGAAAGGAATTCGAGGTGCTGGTCGCCGGCGCGGTCGAGACCGATTGGCGTGCCGCGCAGGAAAGGCCCACCTACGCGCTCGTGCAGGCGGCGAGGATCGCCGACATCGTCGTCACACAGGCGGCCGACGGTGCGGCGACGAAGGATACGGCTCGCCGGGTCGATCCGGGCAGTGCGGTGCTGCAACTGGGGCGGCCCGTTCTGGTTTTCGGTAGCGATATGGAGCATCGTGTCGGCCGGAAGATCGTCGTTGCCTGGAAGGACACGCGCGAGGCGCGGCGGGCGGTCGCAGATGCGATGCCGCTATTGCAGGCGGCCGATGACGTCATCGTTGCTACCGTCGCTCCCGCCATCGACGAGTGGATGCGCGAAAGCATAGGCGACGTGGTCTCCTTCCTGGCGCGTCATGGCGTGACCGCGCAAAGGGAAACCATGGAAAGTAGCCGCGAAACCGAGAGCCTTGTCGAGCTGATCGACAGGCACGACGCTGATCTCGTCGTGTCCGGCGCCTATGGGCACAGCCGCCTGAGGGAATGGGCCTTCGGCGGTATGACCCGGTCGCTGCTCGATGAAATCCGGCTCAACCGCTTCATGTCGAGCTGACAGGTTCTTGAACGGGGTGGCCAAGGGCGGAGGTACGCATATGCAACCGGAAACCTCCTCGCCGCTGGTCATGAAAGCCGCGTCGGCCTATTGGTCGGTCCCCGTTGACACGCTCCTTGCCTCGTTGGACACCAGTGCGAACGGACTTTCCAGCGAGGCGGCGAAGGCGCGTCTCAACGATGTCGGGGCCAATACGATCCGGCAAGGGCAGGGCGCTTCCGCGTTTGCGGCTTTCGCGCGGCAGTTCCGCAGTCCACTCGTTCTCATCCTCATCTTCGCGGCGATCGTATCGGGCATCGTTGGCGAGGGAAGCGAAGCCGCCATCATCGGCGTTATTGTGCTGGCGAGCTGCTTTCTCTCGTTCACGCAGGAATACGGCGCTTCCCAGGCGATGCAGGTGCTCACTGCCCGTATCGCCCGCAAGGCGCTCGTGCTGCGCGACGGGCGCGAAACCCTGCTTCCCGTCGAGGAGATCGTGCCGGGAGACATCGTCCGGCTTTCGGCGGGAAACCTCGTTCCGGCCGATGGCATCCTGCTGGAGACGCGCGATCTCAATGTCAGCGAGGCGGCGCTGACCGGGGAGACCTTCCCCGTGGTGAAGACGGCGGGCTTCTGTGCGCCAGACGCTCTTATCGGCCAGCGGGCGAACATGGCTTTCACCGGCACCTCCGTGCGCAGCGGCACGGCGACGATGGTGGTCGTGAAGACGGGCGGGATGACGGAATTCGCGGCCATTGCCGCGACCATTGCCCATGTTGCGCCGGAGACCGACTTTGCGCGGGGGATCCGCCGCTTTGGCTATCTCATGACGGAGATCATGCTGGTCATCGTCATTCTCGTCTTTTTCGCAAATCTTCTCCTGCATCGGCCGGCGGTGGATTCGCTGCTGTTTTCGCTTGCGCTCGCCGTGGGGCTGACGCCGGAACTGCTGCCGGCCATCATCAGTGTGACGCTGGCGCGCGGCGCTCGCGCCATGGCTGCGAACGGGGTTATCGTGCGCCGCCTTGACGCGATCGAGAACCTCGGCAGCATGGACCTTCTATGCACCGACAAGACCGGCACGCTGACCGAGGGCGTCATCCGTCTCGATGCCTGTCTCGATGTCTCGGGCGTCGAAGCTCCGCAGGTGCGGCTCTGGGCATTGCTCAACGCGACGCTGCAGGTCGGCATGGCAAACCCGCTCGACGAGGCCATCGCTGCCGGCAAGCGGCCGGAGAATGACCTCGCCGCCTACGCCAAGGTGGACGAAATCCCCTACGACTTCATCCGCAAGCGGCTCACGGTGGTGGTCCGCCGTACGGGCGGGCCGGAGGATCTGATGATCTGCAAGGGCGCGGTACAGGCCGTGGTCGCGGCCTGTACCTATGTCCTTGGCGATGGCGGCGCGCCGGTGCCGATAGATGCGCAGCAGGCCGCGGCGATCGATGCGAGGGTGCAGGCGTGGAGCGGGCAGGGCTACCGCGTCCTGGGACTGGCCGTGCGCCGTTCAAAACCGCAGGATGCGTATGGTCGGCAAGACGAGGCCGACCTTGCCTTTGCCGGCTTCTTGCTCTTCCTCGATCCGCCCAAGGCGGGTATGGCGCAAACATTGAAGGCAATGACTGCCCGTGGCATCAGGGTGAAGGTCATCACCGGCGACAACCGCTATGTCGCCGCCCATCTCGCGGAAACCATCGGCCTGCCGCATCGCCGCATCCTCACGGGAACGGAGGTGAGCCAACTGACGAAGGAGGCGCTGGTGCGCCGCGTCACGCAGAACGACATCTTCGCCGAGATCGACCCGAACCAGAAGGAACGCATCATCGCGGCGCTGCGCAGGCACGGCCATGTCGTCGGCTATCTCGGCGACGGCATCAACGATGCGCCGGCCCTTCACGAGGCCGATGTCGGCATCTCCGTGGACGGTGCGGTGGATGTGGCGCGGGAGGCGGCCGACATGATCCTTTTGGAGCGCGACCTCGGCGTGCTGCTGCGCGGGGTCGATGATGGCCGGAAAACCTTCGCCAACACGATGAAATACATCTCCATCACCACCAGTGCGAATTTCGGCAATATGATCTCGATGGCCTTCGCCTCGCTCGCCTTGCCCTTCCTGCCGCTGCTTGCGCCGCAGATATTGCTCAACAATTTCCTGGCCGACATGCCTTCGCTTGCCATCGCCACCGACAATGTCGATCCCGATCAGGTCCGAACGCCGCGGCGCTGGGACATTGCCTTCGTCCGCCGCTTCATGGTGACCTTCGGGCTGGTCAGCTCGCTGTTCGACTTTGCGACCTTCGCCTTCCTGCTTCTTGTCGCGAAGGCGACGGCCGAAATTTTTCAGACGGGGTGGTTCGTGGAATCTCTGGTCACACAGCTTGCCATCGTCTTGGTGGTGCGCACCCGCACCCCATTCTGGAGCAGCAGACCGAGCGCATTGCTCTCCGGCCTGACGTTGGTGATCGCTCTCCTGGCGATTGCGATCCCCTATCTGCCCGGCGCGGACTGGTTCGGTTTCGTGGCCTTGCCGCTGCCGGTCGTCATCGGCCTGATGGCGATCACGCTCGCCTATCTGGCGGCTTCGGAAACGGTAAAACACTGGTTCTTCGCGCGTGAGCGTCACCATGGGGGCGCAAAGCGCCGCATTTGACGCGCATCAAGGCGCGCATGCGGCAAGGGCGTTTGATGGTGCCCACAAGGAGATCGCCATGCCGCGCCGTATCCTCATCATCATCGGCCACCCCGACTCTGAACCGAAGCGTCTGTGCAGAGCACTTGCCGCCAGCTATGCCGATGGCGCCCGTTCGGCGGGCCACGAGGTACTGCTCGTCGATATCGCAACGATCGATTTTCCGCTGCTGCGTACGAAGGAGGAGTTCGAAGATCGCGCCCTGCCGGTGACGCTGGAGGACGCTGCCCAGGCTATCGGAGAGGCCGAGCATATCGTCTTCGTGTTTCCGCTTTGGCTCGGCACCATGCCGGCGCTGCTGAAGGCCTTTCTGGAACAGGTGATGCGGCCGGGCTTGGCTTTCGCCTATCCCGACGATGGCAAGGGCGGCTTCGGCAGGGCGTTGCTCAAGGGCCGGTCCGCTCGGGTGATCGTGACCATGGGAATGCCGGCATTCCTCTACAAGCTTTGGTATCTCGGACACGGCATCGCGTGCATGCGCCGCAATCTCCTGAATTTCGTCGGTATCAGCCCGGTCCGCGAAACGCTGTTCGGTTCGGTGGAAGGCGCAAGCGAGGCCAAGCGCGAAAAATGGCTGGCGGCAATGCGAGCGCTCGGCGCGCGCGCCGCGTAGCTGGCCTCATCGTCAGGGAACCAGTACCTGCGTGCCATTAAGGCGCCCATCCCTGAGTCCTGGGAAGGCCTCGTTTGCAGCAGCGAGGGGATCGGCTTTGGTGGGTGTACCGGCGGCGCGCGCCATGGAGATACGCTGTCGCTCTTCCCACATGACCGCATAGGGCATGGACGGGATGTCGCTCATGTAGATGCCGCCAAACATAAAGCGGCCGCCTTTGCTGACTGCGCGCAATGCCGCGGGCACGAGTTTGCCCATGGGCGCGAAGATCAGGGCGGGATTGAGCGCATGGGTGAAGTTTGCCGAGACACGAGCCACAAGCTCCGGCCTCCTGGGTGGTTGTATCGCCGGCCTGAGCGCTCAAGCGCCGCTTTCACCGGCAGCGGAATCAGCGCTGATCAAACCGGGTTCGGCGACGGCGGCAGGTCTTCTCCTGCCGCCGTCGCAACCGCTCGTTTACAGGAGGCCTTCTTCCTTGAGGGCGGCCTGTGCCTTGGGGCGGGCCATGACACGCTCGCGCAGCTTCAGGGCCTTCGGATAGGCGTCGAGGTCGATTTTCAGATTGATGCCCCAGCCGATGATGACGGACGCATAGGCATCGGGCTGGGTGAAGTCCGCGCCGAGCCAGTAGGCGTTTTCCTCCGAAAGCATGGCTTCGAGCTGGCCCATGCGGCGGTGGATGTTCGCGATGATGCCGGGTTTGGCATCTTCCGTCAGGTTGGGATTGAACAGCGCGCCGAATGCGACATGCAGATCGCCGCAGAAACCGAGGGCTTCCTGCAGGCGTGCACGCGCGATCGAGCCATAGGCCGGCTTGAAGGCCGTGATATCGGAATGATCGCCGATATACTGAAGTATCGCCGCGTTCTGGGTGATGACGACGCCGGGCTCGATTTCCAGCGCCGGAACAGCGCCGCGGGCGTTGACGCCAAAGTAGTCGGCGCCATGCTCCGTCTTCTTGGTCTTGAGATCCACGGCTTCCAGGGAATAGGGAAGGCCGGATTCGCTGAGGACGATATGCGGGGCAAGCGAGCAAGCGCCCATTTTGTAGTAAAGCTTCACGGAAGTCTCCAGTGTGAGTGCGATCGCGTTCTACCAAGTCTGGGTTTCTGGGCAATCCCCTCATCGGGAACAGGTATGTTGCATCGCGGATGGGAGATTGGCGCTTCCTTGCCGCTCGTGCCGCAGGCTGGCTTTCCGGTCGCACCGCGTCATAGCTTTTTGCGCAGTCTCTCCACGGCCTTGACCGTCGACGGACCAAGTCTTCCATCGACCTTGCCGCTATATACGCCAGCGGAAATCATCTCTCTCTGTAGAGCAAGACGAAACTCGAAAGACCATTGGTCGCCTTCTGTGATGCGAGGCCCCCCATACCAAATGTCGGACTGGAAATATTTCAACAGACCACTCTTCAGGGATCGGATCATGTAGGTGGCGGCCAATTTCGGGTCGCTCGCTCCAAACGTGCCCCTGTCGGAAAACCAGCTCAGTTTATAGAGCGCATTCGGCTCCTCAAAATTGGCGGCGACGCTATAGACATCGATTGCGCGCTTCAGCTGTGCCTTTTCTTCGAATGCGCTTCCCAACTCCGTCGCTGTCGAAGCCTGCTCCTTCGTCACGTGTTCCTGAAACCAGACAAGGACCGGCACGAATTCTTCCGTTTTTCCTTCTCGCGCCAAAAGGGCCAGAAGCCGTCCAAGTCCATTCACCGCGGCAGCGCTGCCATAGTTGCCGGCAATGATGTAGGCTTCGGAAGCTTTGACATAGTCACCGGCTTTGTGCTGGCTTCTTCCAAGCTGGTACCAAAGTCTCGCCGTCCTCGGATACCGATCCACGGCAGCCTGGCACGCTTCCAGAGCTTGGTCGGTCGATATTTCCGTGAAGGCTACGCCCTCTACAGACGCAAGCTTCATCTTGTCGTCCGGCGCTGACGCGAAGAGGTCGCAATCGGTTTGCGGTGTATTGTTCTCGCTTTCCTGGAGGGGCGGCGTCGGAATTGCGATGGGCGTGCGTTCCGCGTCATTGTCCGGGCCCAGCGAGGCCAGCTTCATGCGGGCGAGCGATGCAAAGGCGCAGTCCGGGAATTTTTGAAGATGCTCTTCGAAGAGGGATCGTGCCGTGCTGTTGCTGATCGCGTTCCAGTGGGACGCCGCATCGCGGCATGCATCGTCTTCAACAATGATGGGCGTGCCTTCGGTCGGGCCAAGCATCACGGTGTCAAACAGCGAGCCTGTCTTGAAAGGCCTCTGCCTGCCGCCGGTCGCTTCGAAAACCTCTTTGGCGACGGCGCGCAGTGCGGCCTCGATTTCCAATCCGGGAGAGGCGAAATGGCGCGCGAGCGCTCTGGCGTAAGGGCTGGTGCTGCCGTCGCCATCCGTCGCAACGTCGCCGGGCGCCGTGGCGTAGCCAATCAGCATGTTGCTTTCCGATGAGTCTATGCGCGCCAGGCCTCGTGTCGGAGCTCCCTTGGTCAAGCCGTGCTTCATGGTTTTGAGGAATGGATTGTCGCGGCATGCATCCAGAAGCACGAGCTTGAAACTGCGCGCCTTTGCGAGAACGCCCAGCACGTCGCTCAAAACAATTGCTTCGTATTTTACGTCACGATCCGAGCGTAGCGTGGCATCGACAGGGATAAGGAAGTTTTCGCCATTCACTTCGACCCCGTGCCCGGAATAATAAACCAGTCCAATGTCGGCATCGGCGACCTTTTCTTCAAACGCGGCCAAGGCAGCCGACATCTCGGCGCGCGTGCCATTCTCCAGCGTACTGATGTTGAAGCCCGCGGTTTCCAATGTCCGGCGCATGGCGACAATATCGTTGGGCGGATTTTTCAGGGCGGCGACGGAGGTGTAGTTGGCATTTGCAATCAGCAACGCGACCTTGGTCTCGGCGGCGGCCGCTCCCGTTATCAGGAAGAAGATGCCAACCAACATTGCACGAAACAACATTCCAGCCTCCCAGCATGCAGGCTTGCATCTTCCGCTTCGTACTGGCGATTGCAATTGGTTTCTTGATTGGCTGCAATCGCCGTTGCCCGAGATGCCGGAAAGGAGCTGACGGCTTTGCTCCGGACGCACACGGTGCATGGGCGTCGGCTGGCGTCCTGGCGGGCAAGCCTCGCGCAATCTATTGGCGACAGGTTGCCGGGATTGGCGGTGCGCGTTCGATCCGCAGGGGCAACTTATTTTGGTGCAAGACGACAATCTCAGCGATCATGTGTGGCAGTTCAGCAGTTCCGACGGGCCTATCGCCGGTGCCGTGGTGCTGGACGAGCGGGGACTGGTTCTCAATCACAGGCATCACAACGAGGAATTCTGGCTCCTGCATGAAAACGCCATTGTCCTGCTGAACGCGGACCGGCAGCCGACATCCGTGCTCAATCGCGTTTCGGATGCGCGCTACGAAGGGCCGGTTCTGCCGGCGGCCGAGGGTTGGCGGCCGGGCTTGACGCATGTCCTTGAGAAGGCCGACCCGAGCCATCCGCTGGCCCTTGTCTGGACGGCGGGCTGCGAGGAGTTTCTGAGGCGCAACCGCATCTATCTGCGGGTCGGCGGGCATGTCGACGCTGTCTATGCCCCGGGTGAGGTCGTCTCGTTTGCACGACGCGTCTTCGTGGAGCCCTATGCGACACTGCCCTTCCGGGCCTTCGCCGATATGGGTGCCTACAGCTATGTCGTCGGGTCTATCCAGGGCGACATAGGCATCGGTCGCTATTGCAGCATCGCGGCCAATGTCCAGCTCATGGGAGACAGCCATCCGATGGAGCGGCTCTCGACGCATCCGCTGACCTATCATCCCGTATTCGAGGAGATCGCCCGGGAGGATTATGGCCGCGACTTTCTCGTGGAGCCGTACAGTGTCGCCGATGCTCCTGTCACGATCGGCAACGATGTGTGGATCGGGGAGGGCGTCCTCATCGCGCAAGGCGTGACGATCGGCGACGGCGCGGTCGTGGCCGCCCGGTCGGTCGTCACGAAGGATGTTGCGCCCTATACGATTGTCGGCGGCGTTCCGGCCAGGCCCATCCGCAAGCGCTTCGATACGGACCTGATCGATCTCCTGCTGGAAGCGAAATGGTGGGATTTCAACTTCATCGACATTCCGCCCCATTGGTCGGATCCGAGGCGGGTGGCGAATGAATTGCTCGCGAGAGAAGCCGAGGGCGCAATCCAGCGCTGGAAGCCGAAGCGCATCGATCTCGCGGCCTCGCTGCTCAAGGCGTCCCTGAGCGGCTGAGCCTCGTTGCCGATGCGTCGCCCCGAAACGCTTCTAGAGAAAGAGCGGCTGGGTCCGCACCCACAGTTCCAGTGTAGTCTCTGTGCCCAGCGTGGCCGAACGGTGGGGCAGGTGCGACTGGAAATGCATGGAGTCGCCCTTGTTGAGGATGTGACGCTCGCCGTTCACCTCCAGCAGCATGCAGCCTTCCAGCACATAGACGAAATCCTCGCCCTCGTTGTGCATGATCTCCGAAACATGGCCTGGCGGGCGGCGCACGAGGGTCGGGTGCAGCTTCGCGCTGGGGAAGCCCGCACCGAGCAGCTCGTAGGTCCGGCGTGCGTCGCCCAGGCTGAAGGCCTCGCGTTCGCCGGGCCTGGAGACCGGGCTGGACTGGCGGGGCGGCTTGATGAAGGCATCGACATTCGTGCCCAGCACCTCGGCGATGTTGCACAGGGAAGCGAGCGAAGGCGTCGAGGTGCCGCGCTCGATCTGCGACAGGAAACCGATGGAAAGTCCCACACGCTCGGCCACCTGCTGCAGCGTCAGGTCCATGGCGCGGCGGCGCTTGCGTATCTTCTTGCCAAGGGCTTCTTCCGCGACGTCCTCTGCCACGTTCTTCATTCTCGCTTTTGCCTCTGGCGGCATTACAATACCTGCTTGCGGGTCGTTCAATCCGCCGGAATATGAGCCATCACGCCGATATTGTCGATGCGTGGAACGGCATGCATCCGGCAGATTGCGGCCTGCGCAACCGCGTTATACGCTTGCCTTTGCGGGCGCCTGCAAAAATTTCACCAGCTATCCTCAATTTATTTTGCAATGGTTCAATTTTTGAGTAATGACTTTACCCTGTGAGGATAGAGCTCAAGGGAGGAGCCCATGCGCATGCACAAGAACTGGATGGTCCTGATGGCGACGGCGGCCGTGATCGGCACGCTGCAAGTCGGCGGCGCACTGGCGCAGGAAGAGCCGCAGACCGGCGGCGCGCTGCGCATTCTGGCGACGGGCGAGCCCGACCACATGGACCCGACGCTCGCCGGCATGGTGCCGACCAACAATCTCATGCGCGCCATTTCCCGCCAGCTCGTCAGCTACGAGGCGTCGACCGATCCGGATACCGCGATCAAGCCGGTCGGCGATCTTGCGACCGAGGTGCCGCAGCCGACCGATGACGGCCTTACCTATACGTTCACCCTGCGCGACGGGGCGATGTGGAATGCGCCGTCCGGCGCGCGCCAGATCACCTCGGCGGATGTGGAGCGCGGCTTCAAGCGCCTCTGCAACCCGCATATGCAGGCCGCGACGCTGACTTACTTCACCGCGCTGATCTCCGGTCTCACCGAATTCTGCGATGGCTTTGCCAAGGTCGAGCCGACGCCGGCGGCGATGAAGGCCTATATGGAGGGCAACGACGTTACCGGCATCGAGACGCCGGATGACAAGACCGTAGTCTTCAAGCTCAAGGAGCGGGCGGGCGACTTCGTCTACATGCTCTCGCTGCCGATGCCGGCCCCGGCCGCCATCGAGACGCTGGAATACGTGCCCGACAGCCCGGAATACCGCGCCAACTTCGTCGGTAGCGGTCCCTATACGATCGGCGAATATACGCCGGATACCAGCTTGAAGCTGGTGCGCAATCCCGCCTGGAAGGCGGAGAGCGATCCGCTGCGCAAGGCCTATGTCGACGAGATCGACATCACCATGGGCCTGCAGGCCGATGCGATCATGCAGCAGCTCCAGTCGGGCGACGCCGACCTTGCCTATGACATCAACGTGCCGACCGCGATCCTCGCCACGCTTGCGGCTACGGGCGACGAAAAGCTGACGGCCATGTCCGCCGGCAACACGAACTTCCTGTTCATCAACACCGTCTCCGACAACAACAAGGGCGCGCTGAAGGATCTTCGCGTGCGCCAGGCGCTGCAATATGCCGTCGACAAGGCGGCCATCGCGCAGCAATGGGGCGGCTCGACCGTCGCCGAGCCGGCAAACGGCATCTTCGGTCTTGGCGTTCTCGGCCATCACAAGTTCGACCTCTATCCTTCGCCGGAAGCCAAGGGCGATCCGGAAAAGGCCAAGGCGCTGCTGGCCGAGGCCGGCTTCCCGAACGGCATCACGCTGAAGATGCCCTATCGCAACAAGGACCTGGAAGTGGCGACGGCGGCCACGCTGCAGGCAAGCCTTGCCCGCGCCGGCATCACGCTGGAAATGACACCCGTCACGGCGGCCGATTACTATTCCAAGTTCATGACGAACCCGGTCAACACCAAGGACGGCACCTGGGACATCGCGCCCGTGGGCTGGACGCCGGACTGGGTGGGCGGCGCGGCGCGTTCCGTCTTCCAGCCGCAGTTCACCTTCGACGGCACGCATCAGACCTACAACTACACCGACTACAACAACCCGAAGGCCAATGAGATCGCCGCCCGCGCGATCAACGCCACGACGCCCGAGGAGACGGGCAAGCTCTGGGCGGAGGTCGACGAACTGGTCATGGCGGATTCGCCGGTCGTGCCGCTGATCGCCAACAAGAACCCGCGCTATCGCAGCGAGGCGGTCAAGAACTTCCAGCCCTATGCGCTTGGCGTCGAAGGCGACTGGACCAATCTCTGGCTCGAGCGCTGAGCGAATGATACCGCAGCCGGCGCCGGATCGTCATTCCGGCGCCGGAACCCTCTTCCTTCCGCAGACGAACGGGTTCTGACTTGGCTATTCTCGAAGCGAAGGGTCTCACCGTCGATATCCCGACGGAGGACGGCACCGTGCATGCGGTGCGCAATGTCTCCTTCTCCATCAAGCCCGGCTCGTTGTTCGGCATTGCCGGCGAATCCGGCTCGGGCAAGAGCGTCCTGACCCAGGCGGTGATGGGGCTGCTGCCCAATGCCGATATCGGCGGCGAGGTCTGGTTCGAGGGGCGCAACCTCATCGGCCTGCCGCAGGAAGAGATGCGACGCCTGCGCGGCGGGCGCATCGGCATGATCTTCCAGGACCCGCTCTCCAGCCTCCATCCCTTCTACACGATCGGCGCGCAGATCGCCGAGGTGCTGCACGCCCACGAGACGATCACCCCCGCCGAGGCGCGGGCGCGCGTTGTCGACATGCTCGGCAAGGTGGGTATTCCGTCGCCGGCCGAGCGCTACGACGACTATCCGCACCAGTTTTCCGGCGGCATGCGCCAGCGCGTGATGATCGCCATGGCGCTGATCCTGAAACCCGCCCTGATCATCGCGGACGAACCGACCACCGCGCTCGACGTGACCGTGCAGGCGCAGATCGTTGCGTTGCTCGACACCATGCGGCGCGATTTCGGCACGACGGTCATTCTCATCACCCACGATCTCGGCCTGCTTTCCAGCGTCGCGGACGATGTGATGGTGATGTATGCTGGCCACCGGCTGGAATATGGTCGGGCGGCCGATGTTTTCCGCGCCCCGGCGCATCCCTATACGGCGGGGCTTCTGCGCTCGACGCCGGCGAGCTATCGGCCGGGCACGGAGCTTGCGCCCATCGGTG
>APMI01013316.1_pt1 | contig 14970 bp, 21 predicted proteins | sample 667938 | NCBI WGS metagenome assembly APMI01 (sample SAMN01084076, study PRJNA167559) | wastewater metagenome | biome: Wastewater | place: Denmark: Ejby Moelle, Odense | collected 2011-11-28 | reverse complement strand
AATCTATTATTAATTAATGAATAACATTTTTATTAATTATTGTAAATAATAATGCACACAAAATCGGCAGACAAATTCAAAACAAAAAAGAAAATCCGCATAAATTCTTTATAAGCCGCAATCTGTAATGTCGCTTTATTCAAAAGTATGAAAGACAAATAATTCCGGGATACTATTTTCATATCATATTGCGATGAGGGTGTTATTTTATAGGCTGTGTCTGAACAGTAGTGGAAAAAAGCACATGATTATATTTAAAGTTTCTTGCATAATAAGAAAATTTAGCTGTTGACGGATGGGTTTGATAAAGATGCGTATGAAGGGTTAATCAATAAGGGATTGAAATAAATTACAAGAAAAATTCGAGAATCTTAATAAGATTGTCCGTATATTAATATAATACATTACCAAAAACTAAGAAAGTCTTGCTAATATATGGATAAATAACACTATGTATAACCCTTAAAAGACTGGTAAAAGAAAAACAAGCGTAATCCAAATTTCGCATTTTTAATCGTCGAACCAAAACATAAATTCGATTAAATAAAACGAAATTTATTGTAATATTTATTAGGAGAGCCAATTTCATGTAAGACAACTATTTTATAACCGATTCAATACATACATTTATTATTTTATTCGCCGATAAAATAAGTAGTTAAAAATAATTGTACAAGGAAGCAGATATAAATATTTGTAGAGAAATAGAGATAAGAGGAGTAGTAAGATGAAAGTGATAGCGAAAATAATAAAAATAAAAACCAAAATACTAAAAATAAATAAAACCCTTAGGTGATAAAAGTAACAAATTTCACAAATCTAAACTTGAACAATTATATCTACTCAATAATTGACAGTAAATCAAAAATCTCAAAATCAGGGGTGGGTTTATAATTAATTTCCTCATCATAGATAAAAAATTAACTAAAAAATGCCAAACTGTACTGCAAATAAAATCCGACATAAATTATATAAGCGCGTATAGCTTAAATATAGAAATAATATGGCAGTAATTTTGGTATTGTTATGTACAAACGTGAGGAAGAGGAGAAATTTCGAAATTTGATCTAGAAGTATACTAATGGGAAGTTTAGTAAGGAAGATATTATGAAAAAGATACAAATGCATAAAGTTTTTTAATATTAACAAGTCTAATTTTTAGGAGAAATTGGGTAAAGTAAATAAATTAGCGAGAAAAATAAGAAAAAATAAAATAAGAGAAAATATCGATCATGGAGAGTTTGTATCAATAGCTGTCCATTTATCATTCATGAGTATAATGCGGGTAGTCTCGATATGGACACATTTGTAATATACTTAGATCAGCTTCAAAATTTTTATTGCACATATTTATGCCGTTACCATGGCCTAATAATAAAATCTCAATCCTCATAAAAATCTCAACAATCATTATCTCACTCTCCATAACAACATAGTAGTTACTTACTAGTATTCGACTACCACCGCACAACAATCTCCGACCTGATACACAACAACATGATTTTAGACAACATGCAGATTGCGACAATTGTGTTACATTTGTTGTATTTAGTTAATTATTTGCATAATGGTTAACAACCGAGGTGTCTAGGGGAGGTTAATTAAATGGATATATATTGGCCTATGGCTGTTGTGCTACCGTATCTAGGAGGCAGTCATGAGAATAATTAATAGAATTAGGGTTAGAATTTAAGTGTAGAGAAAGTGCAACCTGCTTATACAATTTAGAATGATATCAAACAAATCGGACATCTATTACAAAATCTACTATACCCTTAAAGTCAAATTTAACAATAATCTCAATAAAAATAGAGCAATTAGACATCACATCAGATATTGGCAACAAAGGCTAAAAATAAAGCAAAAGCGCAATAAAAATAACTACAAGAGTAAATGTTAGAATAGCAAGATTAATAATTGAACAAATTATATCGATTGATGATCTAGCCGAATAAATTTAATAGAATTAATGTTAAGAAATGTATTGAAGAGATTGAAAGTATTTTGTGCTTGTGATTATCATTGTTTCGTTATATTAGTTTATAATAATGTAGTATTTGTATATATATATAAGTTTTTATAGAAATCGATCAGTCGTCGCTTAACAGCAAGCAAGTACCGGACAGGATCCATTTGTTGGGATCAGCTTCTTCACTGTCCATATTCATATTGGCTCTGAAAATGTAAGTTGGTCCTCTTAAAGATGTATAGTACACAGGGCAATCGTACTGGCCGAGAACTCTCTTTTATTTCAGAAGGGCTGCAATGACATTTACGACAGGTAATTTAGGATGAAGTTATTTTGGTCGTTGATCAATCAAGTAGCCCTCTTGACCTGGAGCACCGAATTACCAGGCTGCACCTTCTAACACAAATCCGTGAACATATGCACCATTTTCAGCAGGGCCAGGAACTTCTTCAGGGGTCTTGAACAGTGTCACGTTAGTTTGCAAGGCCATGTTGTCCAAAGGTAAAGTTTTTAATCTGGCTGTGTTTTGCATAATAGCAGTCAAGAAGGACATGGGGTTGAACAAATGCGAAATAAGTAATGATTTTGGTGTGACTAAGCTGCTTGACCAGGCTTACAATTGAGCACATCTCTCAATCAATTCATTGAACCACATTGATAAGTTCTTCTTTGAAGGATAAGCATAAGTCTCCCATGAACTTGGTACTTTGTTGAATGATAGAGATCTTTGTAAAGTCTCCATAGCGTCAGTGATGTTCAAGGCACCTGTTAAACCAAGCCTGAGATCTTCTAAAGTTTTCTTAATTTACTGCAAAAGAGTATTCATTCTTTCGCATTCTTGTAAGCACACGACAATATATGGTGTCTTATCTTTAACTCGACCAGAAATATCAAGCATGACATATTCTTGAGGTGTCCTAGATTTGAAATCCATGATAAGGGTCATGATTCCATCATCGCCTGATCCAGCACCACCGCTCTTTCCACCTTGAATAGACAGAATTGTGTCGAAAATAGTCTCGCATTGAGCAGTCAGATAACCGATTTCAGCGTTGGGGTTCATACCGAACATTTGTGGGACTTCAGCTGGTAATTTTTATTCAATATATTTTCTGTAACCTTCGTAGTCAAGTTTTGTTGGATCCGGGGATTTGAACAAATGATACAAAAGTGCGAAGTTAGGCAAAAGAAGCTCAGGCTTGAAGAGCACTTTTAGATATGTAGCATTGGTTCTTCTGTCCCAATCGTCAGTGATATGGCCACCGTACATGATCTCACCGAAGATATATTTCAAATCATCCCATGGCACGACATCATACTTGCTGAGATAGTTGTACAGCACATCAGCACAAATTGTAAGATCACCATCGTTGAAGTTATAAACTCTACTCCAACCCTGACTACCGAATTTCTTTCGGCCTGTGACAAGAGAGTGGAAGTAACACAAAGTGAATAAGCAAGATTTGAATTAATTGGGTTTACGTTCGCATTTGCTTAAGAATTTTTGATCAAAATTTGCATAGGCTCTTCTCAAGTTTGCCTTCAAGTACTGAGGAGCTTAATTAGAGACCTTGATCGATGACTGTAAAATTGATTCTGGAATAATTTACATGTCAGGGAGTGGTGGTGGTTCAGAACTTAAGAATACTCTGAAGTTAGGATGACAATTAGAGAAGCATGTTTCCAAGAATCCTTCCAAACCATTCAAACCTTTCAACCAAGTTTGCATTAAATGCAAGTTCTGAAGCATGATCCAATATCCTTTCTACGCTGCATTGAATAAAGCCTCTTTAGCAGGTTTTTATTGACCTTGACCCATACTTATATTTGTGAACTTTTTGTTGGCAATTGAAATTCCATATTTTGCGGCAACTCTTTCGACTTCAGGCGTCGGATCAACACCAGGGAACAGCACAAAGAATATTGGAATTTTCTTGTCAGTTTCATCAAATGTTTCAAATATGCTGAATGGAGGCTGTTCAACGTATCTTTCATCCATCATTTCAGCGACATAGCTGTTCAAAGCTGATGAAACTCTGTCAGGTCTCATGGCTCTATACAAGAGAAGCTTATGGAATTTTCCGAGGTCTTTGAAGCTTTTTGGTAATTAGCCGACTTCTTCGACTCTTTCTTATTGATACCATTTTTTCCAAACCAAATATTCTTGTTAAACACTTGATCCAAGACTGGAGAAAATTGGAAGAACTTAAAGTCCTTTAATATTTGCCCAAATAACATCAGTCAAGAATCCTTTGAGAGGCTCTGGCATGGGTGGTGGGTTAGGATCACTCTTACCGATGATCAAGTGATCAATTTATGCATTATTCAAATGTCCATCTCTTTGCAAAATTCTGAAAGTAAGTAAAGTGGAAACGATAGTTTTGTGCTTTTCGAACAGACCTCTTCTTGTGAAGTGGAAAGCGGTGTATGAGATTGAGTCAATCAAATCGTCGATACGCTTTTTCAAAGATCTGGGTGAAAGAGGCTCCTCAATTTCATCTTATCCTCCTTATTTTGCTTTTTTCTATTCTTCAGCGGGTTATTCAACTTTTTCTGGCTCTTTTGGTTTTTCACCTTAAGCGGGAGGCTTTCCATCAGCGGCTTGCTCAGCGGGTTTTTATTCTCCGACTTATTAACCTTCTGCAACTTTTACAGTTTTCTTTTTAGGTCCAGTCCTCTTTTTAGCTTATGGGATAATTGCTTTTCCTTCAGCATCAACTTCGAACATTTTAGCTTTGATTTCAATACCTTCAGTAATTTTATCGATGGCTCTATTGATCACATCAATGAAGGATTCGAGAGAGTACTTGTAGAAGGAGTGGATTTTGGGAAGGTCTGATAGTAAGAAGTAAATGAGGGCACCTCGAACGGCAGCAGGTCTATATAACTCAGATGTTTCGTTGATTTTAGCCTCTGTAACTTTGGCAATTTCGACCTTCTCAGTAATCTCAACTGAAATTCTCTTTGAGTCCTCAAGATTTTCAATGAGTGCAATATCGTCCAAAATATCACCTTTAGCATTGGCAAGTTTGAACAACAATTAAGTTTCAAGCTCATTCAACTTAATTTTGAAATCGTTCTGTTGAGTAATCAGTTCAAGCTTCTTTGCAGCAAGATCTGGTCTTTCTCTTTGCACGATTAAATATAGAAGCTGATCACCAAGACCGTCTTCAGTGACTGTGAAGTTGATTAAAGTGGCCTCAGCTTGAACTTCAGGAGGATAGTGAGGATTTGAAAGTTTGGTTTGCATGAAAAGTTTAAATTTAGGGTCGAGAGTCAAATCTTTACCAGCGAATTTCAGGATTTTGTTCTTTCCTTTAATAATGAAAGATCGAGCAATGATAGGCATTAAAATAGCGTCAATACTGTCACCCATATTCTCAATCATAGCTGAGTGACCGTGTTAAATTGCGATTTAAAGTTCTCTGTTAATTGTCTTAGAACCCAATCTCAATCCCTTAAGTTTATTTTCTTTTTCCTTTTCTCTAATCCAAGAAATACCCTGAAGTTGAGGATCAATAATAAGAGGATATCTTTAACTGTTTGTCAAGATTGTACCATTTTCAATTGAGACCTTGTCAGATGGAAGAGTTTGCTTATTCCATTTTGCTGCGGTTGATTCATCTGTTAGCAGTTTAACAGGGTCCATAGCTGGACTCATTGGAATTTTGTTAGCTTTGAAATACTTATCGAACTCTTATTTGATCATAATGTCTCTGAATTTCTTATTGAAAGGTCCGGCATATGAGACGAAAGCCGAAGACATCAAAACATCACCAACAATGACCTTAATTTGCTCATCAAGAACGACAATTGATTTTGCCCATCTTTCATTTTAACTGCCCAAGGCCTTAACCAATCTTTGAGCTAAATTAAGTCTTCTTGCGCATCTTTCAGCTTCATTAATAGCTGCTAATTTTTCATCTTCGGCCTGTTGGAACTATTTGTTGAGTTGAGCGAGTTCTGCATTCAATTTTCTGACAATTTCTTGCACCTAGTTCAATTTAACTGTAGCGATTTCGAGCTGTTATTTGGCGTCTTCGAGTTGCTTACGAAGGGGTCCGACTTACAAGATCACATCATAGAACTTGACGATGTTGATGACCCACGAGCACAGACCAGCAGCGGCCTTTGATTTATTCTCAATAATTCCGGGATCGAATTCAGGATTTGATAAATAGTCTTTCTTGACAATGGCAACATTACCAGCTGGAAGTTCACCAGAGTTAACGATATCTTTGAATCCAAGAAGAGCAGCCATGAATGCATTAGGATCCTTCATCAATTTTTGAGCTGACTTCCAACTCCAGTCCTTTGGTTTCTTTGAGTTTTTATCAAAATCAACTTCCTTATAGAAAGAAGAGAGCAACCAAATTGTAGCTGAGAACACTTCTGGGACACCTGCGGGAGGATTAGCAAAGGATTTGGCGATCTGGAAATCTTTCTTATCGATTGAGTTCAAGGCTTACTCGGCTTGTTTAACCAATGGACCTGCAGCCTCAAGTTTTTCTTCAGTAACAGCTTTCTTGTGCTCCACGTCTTTCTTGATAACAGCGCATTTATCTGCTTCAACCTCTGCTTTACTATTTTATATTTCGACCTTTTCTTTCTCAATTTTGACTTTTGCAGCGAATTTATCAGCTTCTTGCTTTTTAATTTCAGCTTCAACACCCTTAACCTTGACCTCCTCTTAAATAATGGCGACCTGTTCAGCAGTTTATTTCAGTTTAATGAGACCTGTCTCATATCTTTCTCTATTCTTCAAAAGATCGCTTCTCTTTTGATTGAGCATACTCTTGAACAATTTAATCAACTCAAGGAAAGACTTGGGTGTTGTGTATACGTATCTCTTCTCCTGAGTGTACAATTTTGCTGAAAGTTTGTTTACTGTCTCAAATGATACAGGCATGAATGCAACGATAGCTTTTCTGACTGACTCATCTCCGAGATCATCATCTTCTAAGAATTTAGTAGCGACATTGAACAACGCATCCTTAGGCCATGGGAAGAACCAATCGATAACTGTATTATTGACCAAGGCAGGGAACTGTCTGGCTCTTCTTCTGAGAGATTCACCCACAGGTGAGAAACAGATGACCATGTGTAATTTTTGTTTGACTTTGTCGATATACCAGTTCCAGCAGTTAGTGTTATCTCTTGAGTCAACTTTACCTTCTGATTTTACTTTTGGTCTGACTGCGTTGATAATTTATTATTTCTAGTCTGAAGTATATAGTTCAGCGATTTCACCTGAAGCGAGAAGATCGTTAATATAGACCAAAAACCTTTCATTGGTAATTTGACCTTCAGTGAACAAGAACAAAATATCGTCTTCTTTAATACCTGTCTTTTGATAAAGTTGTTGTAAATCAGTTTTAAGATCATTCAAACCATAAGTTGAGCTGATAGTGATCTGGAAAGTAGTCATGAACATCATCCAAGCAGCCAATTTTGACAAACTTTGCTTACCGCTACCTCCGACACCGACTAGTAGACCATGACCTGAGCTTGGCATAACAATTCTTGTAATTCTGCAGACGTGTTTCATGGCATCTTCGAACAACACTAAATTCATGACAGGATTGTTATCGTTGTAGCTGTTTAAACCTTATTCGATGTATGGCAATAATTTTTCATTTGGCATCTGGTCGTAAAGTCTGTCACTTCCGTTCATACCAGCGGAGAAGTTACAGAAAATCAAGTTTTCAGGATTGTTTGAGAAATATCTATTGAGAGAATATCTTGAGAATGATTTCTTCAGCAATTAGAACATTAAAGCATTGTATTTAGCAAGATGATCAGAAGTAACGAGACGATCACCGTAAGTTCTTTCAGATTCGTGCACCCAAAGTTTGACCATTTTTTCAGGTTCTTGGAATTTTGTTGAGTCAGATAATAGTAAACCTTGGAAGATATTTGAGAGATGTCGCAAGTTGAACTCGTAATGGAAATTAATAGCAGTTTTTCTGAAAGAGCTGATGACATTCTGATGCAAAATGAGTGCTGATCTGATGATCAAAGGTGCCAACTCTTGTACAGTGGCTTTGAATCTCTTCAAATGGCCAGTCAAGAAAGTCGAGTAGATCTGGAAAAGTGAATCATTATCAGGGAAAGGAATGGAAACAGTCCAGAAATGCCTCATATAACGAGGATCAACAAAGAATGAACCAGCACTAGGGTTAAGAGCAGCCAAAGTTTGTGTATTAACGATATCTTTCAAGGTAAGTTTAGCGACGTCATACCAATGCTCATAATCAGCATGTTGTCTGAGTAAACTGATAGCACTCTGGGTATCATACTGATCAAGTTGAGGCATATTAAGATCGTCAATGAAATAGATCAGTTTTTGTTTACCAGGTGGACCAAATTGTTTACCAGCGATTTTCTTCAAGAACTGTTCAAGTTGAATTTGGAGATAGCTGGAATCAGTGTAATACGAGAAGTTGATCAACTGATAGTTGTAGTTTTCAGGCAATTATCTCACAATATTTCTGAGGATACCCTTAGCAAGTTGAGTTTTACCACAACCAGCGAGACCAATCATCAAGACGGGGTGATTAATGAAGATGAATTTTCTAATGAAGTACTCAGTTGCAAGAGTTTACTTTGTGGGAACTGTAATGTTACCCATTACATCACCTTTTGAAGAATCGAAATCAATCTGCTCGAGACTCCACTCAGTATATCTTACAGGTTCGATACCACCTTCAGAATTTTTAGGACTGTTGACATAATAATCGAAAACTGTTCCTTTAGATGGGAATTTAGCAGCAGTCTTCCATTCAGATTTCCACCAGTTCGAGAACTATTTTCTGTAATCAAAGCTATCCTTCTCAGCAAGACAGCCGCCGCAGCACCAAATAATAGCGAATACGAATGCAAACTCAATGTTGCTAAATTCTTCTCTGAGGATAATTTCAAGAATTGAGCACAATGATGCGATCATAGAGATCGGACTGACGGGTACAAGAAGCTTGCAATGTTTTTTGATGTAGAAAAGAGTGCCTTTACAATACTTTTCAAACAATTTTTTAAGATCTTCTCTTTTTCCAGCTGCATTTGGAATTGCTTCAATTTTCGGCAATTTGTCAAGCCATGATTGAATGTAAGCTTCCCATTGATAACCAGAATCATCAGAAATGTACAAAATACCGGCTCTAGAGACAGTAGCAGGTGAGGCGAATCTCAAGTCACGAATTTCGAAAATCATTCTCATGTGTGCTTTAAGAGGAATTCTTTCATTGTTGGCAAGAGTGAGAATTTTGTTATCATCCATGACACTATTCATTGATTCGATCCAGTTAGCGTCCAAATCACCGTCGAGTAAAATCCACTTAGGGTTAGTATCTGGCAGCTCAGATAGAGATCTCATTGTTTTTGATAAAAGACCGTCCTTCCATTATTTTGATGGTAAGTTATAACCGTATAAATCTTTAGTTGAAACTGTTTTAGGATTGATGTCTACAATTGTTGTTTTCTTTCCGGTTTTGTCTTGGGCTTTACCAAGCATTTTCCAAGTCGAGGTTTTACCTGCACCAGGTGGACCCATTGCGAAGACACAATGACGAATTTCAAGCAATTCCTTTAGTTGCACAATTTTCAAAATGAAATTTTCTTCAGGATATAATTGAGAGTCTTTGATGCACTGTTCAATCACATTTTCAAATTCCATATCTCTTTTTCTGGGAATTTCAATCTTGGGGAAAAGGTCGCCTAACAAACCGAAGAAAATATCCAAATCAGCGAAGGCTACTTTAGGAAGGTTAAAATCTCTCAATGCTCTCATTAACAAAGCAGCCTAAGAAACAGTTGGCTCGTTTCTTTTGAAGACACCTGCCACCACAAGCACAGACTTAATAGCTCTCAGACCCCAATCGTAATGCAATTGTTTTGATAAAAGATCTTTACAGAGCATGTACAGTGTGACGAATTTCTTGGCTAACATTTTGGCATCGACGAAACCTTCAGCCATTAACATGTTTTAGCAGATGAGTTACAAATCAGGAACAACCACAGTGATGGGTCTGAAAAGTGCTTTCAAACCTTCGGGCAATTCTGCTCTACCAAGATAACCAGGGTTCATTGTGATGAACACACCGCAAGTCTTATCAAGAGAAATCTCATCACCTTGAAGAACAAATCTCTTCTTATTTTCTTTAATGGCATCAGTAACACTCTTGAACTGCACAGAGCAGACAGACAATACTTCAGGCAACAATCTGTTAAACTCATCGAAGCATCCCCAACATCCTGAAGAGGCAAGACCTTTATAAATGTTACCCATTGATTCATAGTTCATCTCACTTGAGCAGTTGAACACATAGCAAGCCTTAGCGAGACCATTTGACAAATCCTTGGTTGTTTCTGTTTTACCAGTACCGGCTGGGCCAGCAGGGGCGCAACCCATCTTCAAATGCAAAGCCTGAGTAGCTGTCACGTAAATTCTGTCTGTTAGAGGAGTGATAACCAAACGAGGACCGTTACCAAGATATTCATAAGAATACCAAAACTGAGCATCAGCGATTCTGATAATAGCATCCTTATATCCGTCATGATCGACCCAATAAAATTTAAGTTGTGATTGCCATTGGAAGGCATCTGCTTTTTTGACGTTTTCAACATCAAGCTTTTCAATAATATCTCTGGAGTGAGTGTCGAGGGTAATCAAACACATGACTTTCTGTCTCATATCTTTTTCTAAATGACCTTGCACCATCTTAATCAGATCAGTAAGTCTTTCAACTGAAACTTTATAGAAATCTTTAAGAGCATTAACATTTGAACCATCTGAAATTTTCTTGAAGCAGTCTTCAACTTGACCTGAAGTAACAATGTTGTTGACAAGAAGAGTAATCTGAGCAGGATCAGATGAAATCCACTCTTTTCTTTCGAGTTTAGTGAAGTTCGAAAACGATTTTGTCGCGATATCTCTCAAGGTCTCTACCATTGTGTTAATCATATCTTGAAGATAGACTTCGACTTTGCCATTAAGTTGGAGTGGTTTAGTTAACTTGACATATTAAACACCGACTCCAGATTTCATTCCAACTGCAGTTGGTCGATCACCTCCTTCTTTAAGGTCTAAATTATCAATAGCCTGGAAAATTTTAGGCATGTGTTTGTTTACTTTCATGGGACTATTACCATTGGACAGGATATCAAGCAAGTCATTGACTGAGACGAAATAGAATCTAGGGAAAGCTTTTCTCTTAGAATCAAGATATTCATTAAGGGCTTTCTCGCAGACTTTTAGTTCTCCTTAAATTTTATCAAGTCTTTTATACATACCGTCAATGGTACAGAACTTCATAATATTCTTAACTTCAGCACCTTTGGACATAATTTCTCTCATGTCTCTATCAATTCCAACGAACTGTTTTGAAACTTCAGGCAATTATTTCTTGACTTCTTCTGAGTGAATGAATAAATTCTCTAAGAAACTCCATGTTTTCTGCACTTCACTCAACAATTGCACGACATCATATACGCTACCGAGATTTTGTTTCCATTTTTCAAATTCAGCTTCGAAGAATGCAACGAATTTGGAGAGTAACATAGTGTTGATTGACAACTGATGGCCTTCAAGAATTTAGAAGTGATCGTCAATCATCTTGAGAGTACTAACATTAGAATTCTTAAGAGGGACAAGCTCGAACTCAACAACTTTCCAGAATTATCGAATTGCTGCAATTTACTTCTCCATCTTTGCTTCATTCTTAGCAATTTAAGTGTATTCTTCAATTTGTTCTTTGTAGGCAAACAATCTTAGTTCCCACAGAAGTTTTAAAGCCAAATTTTTATCAACAGTAAATTCTCTGTTCACTGTGGTTCTAACTTTGTTCCAATGTCTCTTATCTTCAGTCACCATTGATTAATGTTTCAAGTCACTGATGAGCGGAATGAAAATGACCCATTTCTTGATTTATTCGGTGATGCCGACAAAGGTGTTGCATTTTCTATCAGCAATTTTAATTGGGTTCAAACCAGTTCTCATTTTTTTGACAAGATCTTACATTTCATTGAGATCCATGTTGTCCCAAGTCAATTTCAAAAATTGATCGAACTGTGCTTGACATTTGTTAATATGCTCCCAAAGTTTCTTCATCCATCCGACTTCGGTCTCAACATTCTCAATAATTTTTTGACATCCATTGGACTCTCGTTCTGGGAATTTGAACATATCTTCATAGTACTGGAATTTCTGCAACTGTTTCTTCAAATTGGCAACATTTTCGTTAATTTCATCAATTTTCTTGAAACTGTTGACTGAACCAGTATCATAGAAGTAAATTGATTATTTCTTTAGGTTGTTTTGGAATTCTTTCAACTGTTCTTCGAATTTCTTTATTTTTTCTTTGGTTCTGCCAGCTTATACAGTTTTTGGACCAGTGATTTCTTTTTCAATTCTGGTTGCAACATGAGAGATAGTTTTAGTGTCTTCCATCAATTTATGAATTTTCTTACCCTCAGCTTATTTCTTCTTATCATATTTTTTCTCATAAGTCTTGAGAACTTACTCAAGTCGATCAAGGGTAAGTGCAATTTCTTCTTTTCTATCTTCTAAATTCTTTAGACTGGTCATGACTTTAAGCAATTCGTTAACATCATCAGCAATTGGTTTATTTCTGATCTCAATGTTCTCTTTGGTTGTTTATAAGAATTTAGCAATATCTGTGATTTGGTGGTTAAGATAATTTTGCATAATTGGTCCATCAAACTCATTTGAAGTTTTTGGGTTTCCTTTGTTGACGAAACCTGAAATAAATTTATGGCCTCGAATTTGTTCTGGCTTGCCATCATTAATGAAATTAACTGTGATTTCACACTTGCATTCTTCAGGAACTCTGTATTTGACAAGATATGTTCCATCTTCTTGATCAGTAATTTTAGGTGTAATCATTATTCTGGAAAGCATGGCTTGTTTTTATTTCTCTCTGGCATCAAGAATAGCTTTTCTCTCTTCTTCAGGTAAATTATCGAACTTTTTCTGCTCCTTCTCATCAAGAACTGGATCTTCAGGCATTTTCAAGTCAAGTCTTCTGATATCAATTTTGAATTCATCTGAGCCTGTAGTTCTGTTGGCACCTTCAGCATTTCTGGACTGAATCAAGAACATAGCATCGGCTTCAGTATAATTTTCATCCAAAAGACCAGGACCAAAGCAGATAGTTTGATCAGCTTTAGTATTCAAATAATATGTGAACTCTGCACTGGTAATAGTGAGATCATTCTTTCCACATGAAATTCTAACCTCGCACTTTTTGGGGCCATACTTATCAAAGGATAAAGTCTCGCATTCAATTAAATTCTATTCCTTGAACACACCCGGAACATCCTCTGAAATTTTGCCGCTGGTGAACTTAACAGTAATACTTCCATACCCTTCCTTGAATCCAGCACCGTAGATCGACAATTTTGTCTTGCCTGTTAAAGGACCTACTGTGGGTTTGATGTGAGTGATGGAATATGGTGGGCCTGTGATATTACCGACGGGTAGAACCCACATGTCATTCATCCAATCATTGGCCCAGCCACCGAAAACGTAGAATCTTTGATCTTCTTGATTGTAGAATGTAGCCGATGATTCTCTTGGTTCTGGAACAATTTATTAATTTTCTTCAAGTTTGACTGGCACCCATTTTTCATAATCGATATCGAAATACCAGCAATCGTTAATATATCTGCTGCCGGTTCTGTTACTTCCTTCGAAGAAAGTACCACTGCTGCCACCAAATATGAAATATTTCCATGAAGGAATCGAAGGTGCAAGGCATCCACTGAAATTCCATTTTGGCACTTAGGTAGCGACATCGGGATCGGACCAAGTTTAATTTTCAATGTCATAGATGAACAAATTGCTGAATTGAAGGATGAAATTCCAACCACCAACTATGAACATTTTGTCTTTGTTGGCAAGCAAGCTCGCAACGTGGCCGCCTCTTGGCTCAGGAGGAGTACCTTTTGTCTTTGGTTTTCTCCACTCATAGGTATCCAAATCAAGTTCATAGATGTCGTTGAAAGCAGTTCGGTTGTAGTCAATACCGCCATGACCACCAAAAATAATAATTCTGTTTTTATAAGGGGTCATCGTGTGATAGGCTCTTGGTTCAGGTCCACCGATTTTAGACATAGCATTTTTGGGAATACCGCTTGATTTTTGGTTTGGAGGTTGAGCCCATACGAAATTTGCTGAATTATTAAAAATGTACGCAGCTTGAGGAAGAAAGTATCGTTGTATCTCAAGTTTGAGGTATAGCAGCCACCGAAAATGAATATTCTGTCCTCGCCAATCTTGCACGCTGTGTGATAAGCTCTTGGCATGGGGATATCGCCTGTGCACTGCTTTAAGGTCCACTCAACTGTCGTGTTGTTGGTGATTCTCAGCGCATAGAGATCGTTCTTGGGCAACAACTTAGAGGGATCTGCAGGTCCTTCCGGTTTTTCAAGCCCACCAAACATGTAATGCATCTTGCCAAGGGTGACAATGGTGTGGCCTGCAATCGGCGGAGGGACATTGCCCGTCTGTTTGATTTACTTCCACGAAATCGGAGAAGGCTGAATTAGACTCATTTCTTACCATTCAAACTAGATGTAGTAAAATATATAACTATTGGGATAGCAGCCAACGCTATTTAAATAAAATCAATCGGAAGTTACAAAATTAAAAGTAAGTTAAAATTATAAGTGGTAATGCTCTATTTTTTAAATGTCTTGTAATTAATATAGGGGTTAATGATCAGGGCTTATTTTTGGAGAACCTGGCGCATTTGCTATTTGTTTGAATTGTATTTTTTGAAAAATTATAAAAAAGAGCAAGAGAGGAATAGAATTAATACGGAAGTGGAACAAAGATGACAGGTAGAGAACATATTAAGAAATATGAGGTGTAATAAAAGAATTCAGCACTATTTCATATCCAAGTTTGCAAAAAATTTGATTTGTAATAGCGCGTATCGGATCTTATCATATCGATAACAACAAATACAAATTATAGATTATAA
>APMI01010573.1_pt1 | contig 14973 bp, 15 predicted proteins | sample 667938 | NCBI WGS metagenome assembly APMI01 (sample SAMN01084076, study PRJNA167559) | wastewater metagenome | biome: Wastewater | place: Denmark: Ejby Moelle, Odense | collected 2011-11-28 | reverse complement strand
TCAACAGGATCCGGCTGAACAGCAACCGGTAATTGTAAAAAAGGATGGCCATATTTCGTCATTTGGGCAGCTGGTTGAGCATCCCCCGGGGAAATTGCTGAAACTGGCGGTAAAAATTGTAGCGCTTTTCGAAGAAAAGGAAGTTAAAAAGATTATCGACAGGCTGAGAAGCAATTAAGCCCGTGATTTTTTTAACCACCTTTTTATTTGAATGCTTTTGGGAATGTATCTGCTATCTTTGCAGTACGAATTTAACCGGCAAGTAAGATATAATGGCAGAACAAAAAAACAACCCGCTACACGGGATTAATCTCGAAACGATCCTGAACCGACTGGTAGATCATTTTGGATGGGAAATACTGGGAAAACTTATACGCATCAACTGTTTTATTGAAAACCCCAGCATACAGTCGAGCCTGAAATTTCTGCGTAAAACACCCTGGGCCCGCAAAAAAGTGGAAGAACTTTACCTACAGATACACGATGAAACAAAATAACCTGTTATGATTTCATAAAGAATCCCCTTCGCCTTGTAAGCAAAGGGGATTTTAATTTTTATAAGGGTTGGGCTAGATTTCTTTTACCAGCCTGGCATTTTCAACAATCACTTCGTAAAAATAACCGGCACCAAAATCTTTTTTCAGAGAAACTGTTCCTTCGAAAATAACCACATCACCTACTTTAACATTTTCCATAGTGGTAACTGTGAGATCGAACATTTCGCCACTTTTGGTTCCATCCTGAATATGTGCCCAGTTGCGGTGCATAATTTCAGGACTGAATTTTACAACTTCACCCCTGATTTTAACGGTTTGGCCTGCATATTTTTCTTTGTTACCATACAATTCGGCAATGGTAATGCCGCCTTTGGCAGGATCCACTTTTATACCTTCTTTGGCTACAGGCGCCTGTTTACCTTTGGTTGAATCGGCAACACTTACCGTCATAGTGATGGGCTTATCACTGAATTTATCCACAAAAAATATGGAAGGAAATGTACGGTTCAGCTCCTTGCTCGTAAAGTTTGTCATTTCCATCCCCGTCATATAGTAATAGGTTTTACCTTTTTCAATTTCAGCCTTGCTGATAGCTATCCAGTTTTCGGTGCCATCCTCCGATACCAGGATGTAGGTATAACTACCTGTTTGTAATACTTCCTCAGCAGTGACTTTATGAACATTTGGGGCAAGGTTTTCGTCCTTTCCGCTTTTTGGCTTGCAGCTGAATGCAAATACCAGTATGCCGGCCAGCAATACAAATAATTTAAGTTTCATTTTCATGATTCTGGTTTGAGTTAACGTAATTTTAAAGCGTGCTAAATATTTAGCAACAAAAGTATTCATATTTGATCATATATGAATGTTTCTCTGTATAATTCGGGAATAAATTAAATAATTTTCATGAAAAACCCGCGTGGCGGGCCTTTGCATGGCAGTTGACTGTCAATTGAACACCCATAAATCGGCGGGTAAAAACCAGTTGCGTTCCAAATTCCGGATTTTCAGTCGTTAAGTAAAATGTGGTACCTTTATAACGCATAATTAAAAGACTGTTTAAATTTGTTCTGTAAATACAATTGGGTGAGCAAAAGACCTTAGACCTTAGACCGAAGACCGGAGACGGAAGTCAGAAGACGGAAGACGGAAGTATCATGAATTGAAGGTCCGGGTTTAGTTGATATTTTTGCTACCATCCCTCGCCGTTTCTCCTCTTCGCCTCTCTTGAAGTTAAAAACAATAATTTTTAAGCAGATTCTAAAAGTTAAAAAAATATATCCGGTATCAATCTTAATACATGTAAAATATGATTCTTTCAGAAAATCTACGTAAAATCACTGTTGCTGCATTTATGGTATTAACAGCAGTATTGCTGGTAAGCTGCGCCAACCAGGAGGTTGTGACTCCATGCCTGAAAGGGCACACTTATGGGTTCCTGGGTGGACTGCTTCACGGATTTATAGCTCCCTTCGACCTGATCGCAATGCTGTTTCGTGATGATGTTACTGTTTACGCCCCCAACAATAATGGCGCATGGTATGCTTTCGGTTTCCTGATCGGAAGTGGTGGCTGGGGCTTTTTCGGGGGGAACCGCAGTTCGCGGAAGAAAGGATAATAATAACCGGTTGAACCTGATCCTGCTTCGTTGATACAAGTCAGCCTGGCATTGCCATGGCTGGTACTGAGCAGATAAGCAGCGAAAATACCCGGAATGGACCAGGTTTATTTCCTGGGCACGAATGTCATAATTTCGGTGGTTCCATCCAGTAATACCAGTTTACCGCCGGTAAATTCAAGATTTTTCACTTTTTGTAGGGCTTCTAAAAAAAGCATTTCCCCATTGCCGGGGCAGGCCATGCGTGTCATGGCAGCGGGGACCAGGCTGATGTTGTTATTTTTTGCTTCGTAACTACCCGACATGCTGTTGCATCCTGATGATCCGGTATACCGTCCATCCTTATCAAAAACCAGGTATGGCAATCCTTTCATAAATTGCTTTGCATCAACAGCCTTAGTATCCAAAGTATTTAACTCCCATGCCGAAACTGTAAGCTGGTCTTTCGCATCAAGTTTACTGCTTGTTTTACAGGCACTAACAAGCGCAATCAAACAAAACAAAACCTGAATTCTGAAACTGATGTTTCTCATAAATTTATACTTTTTTTGATTGCTCATAGTTTGAATTTTAAACTAGAAAACAGTACAGCCCTGAAGCCTACTTTTTTAACACACCTTCTTTATTTAGTTGTTTTAGCAGCATCTTTGAGTAGTCTTTAAAAAAGCTTTCAAGGTCAGTGGGATTATATGCATCCGATTGAATGGAATACAAATGCGTTTCGGTAGCCGCATCATAAAAATTGGTCTCGATGAAGTAGGTCAGGTTTTCGGTAATATATCCCGGTTCGGTTTCTTCATAATAATAATGCCCATAGTACCGGCCATAGCTCCCATAGTAGGAAGCGGTGGGATAAAACGTACGCTCAGGCTGGTACGATTCTTCCTTTTTAATGTCAAGCAGGGCTAATATAATTACGGCTTCACAACCTGATTGCTTAACTGCTTTTACCAGAATTTCGCTGGTTAACGAATCGGTTCCCATAAAAACGGGCGTTAATACATCGCTGCTTTTCACTGCCTTCTGGCCCCGTGAAGCGATAAGTTTTGCCATTTCGTTTTCGATGTACAACCTGTTTTGCCATTCCCTGGTAAGCGCCATTACAAAAGTAGACTTATACGGCTTTTTGGGCAAAGCTTCCCGGTTTACCCACGAACTTAGCACCTGCTGAGGAGGCGTGCATGCCGACAGCAACATCAAAAGTAAAAATGCGGTATAAAGAATCCGGTTCATTTTTTCATTTTTAGTACTCAGATTATGATCCACATTGTAAACGACATTGCTATTTGATTTTGTAAACCAGGCCCCCGGTAAAACCAAAGGACCATATCGGAACATAACCTGTTAAGCCCACACCAGAACCACCTGTTCCCCAGTAAAAGCTACCTCCGGCGCTGGTAATCGGCAATGCCAGGTTGGTCTGAAGCCGGAGCCCGATTTTATCACTCGCCATTACTTTTAAACCGGCAACAAAACCTACAGAAAATTTTGTAATTGTGCTGAAACTATCATCGCGTGAACCCAGCCAGCCGGCGCCCAGGTTGAATCCGGTAAAGCCCGATACTTTTTCGTTGGCGGGGACAATACGCTGACCGCCAATTAACATATAATTTACCGCTACGGGGGTATCAACAAATTCGAAGCCCGAATAGCTGGATTGAGCCGTAGCATTGGTTTGGTACCTATAATAGGAAAGTTCGATGGCATTATACAAACCTGCTGTATACGTAAGTGCTCCACCATACGTAAACCCATCGTTGACCCGGGCCTGTCCGTTAGTAATATTTACAGTACTCCGGAAAGTGTATCCTGCAAATGGTGCAAGTTCAATACTTTGTGCAAGAACAGAAATGCTCGTCCAAATAGATAAAACAACAAGAAAAAGTAGTTTTTTTGTCATGGGTCTAATACAGTGGGGTTAAACATTTTTTTTGAACCGGGTATTTATTTTCAAAGATAAGAAAAAAGCAATTAAAACAAACCAAGGCAAAGGCGTCAGCATGTCCAAATATCCTAATTACATATATTTTTTAGCAGGCTGAATTATTTATTCGTAAATTTGATGTTCAAATCGCAAGAAATTAAACCAAACATCATGAAAAAATATTTGCTACTTATTCTGATCATTGCCCTGAGTATATTCAGTTCTGAAGTATCAGCGCAAGCAACAAGCGACACCACAATGCTGGGTTTGCCAGGTGATAACCTTGATCTGTATGCCGTACTCGAGATTTTTCAAAAATCGAAGACAATTGAGGATTTTGAAAAAACACTAAACGAAGAAAAAACCGGAATTAATAACCTGGATTTGAACCTGGACAAGAAAGTTGATTTCATAAAGGTAACCTCAAAGCAAAAAGATAAAGACTTCACTTTTATTTTACAGGTTGATGTTACCGAGAAAGAAACCCAGGATGTTGCTGTCATTCTTGTATCGAAAGATAAAAATGATAAGGTAAGCATGCAGATTGTGGGCGACCCGGATTTGTACGGGAAAAACTATGTTATTGAGCCCAAACCTGCTGCTCCCGCAGTTACTGCGAATCCGGGATATTCAGGTAGCGATCCGGTAATAATTAACGCCCAGCCGACTACAACTGTTGTGGTGGTTGAATCAGCACCGATTGTTCAGTATGTATATTCGCCGGTTTATGTTCCCTATTATCCTCCTTACCACTACGCATATTACCCGCCCTATTATGCAGCTTTTACCGTTATGGCGGTAAGTGTATACCGTCATAATCATTATTATTACCACGCAGGATATCATGGCGGTTATAATAATAATACGGTAATCATTCATAATACCAATAATTACAATAATTACAATAACAGCAGACATACTTCCAATACCGTGAATCATAATAATGCGAATGGAAGATATAACGGGAACAGGGCTTCAACCACTCAAACCAAGGGTTCAGGTTCATCAACACGGCCGTCGGCAACGCCATCAAAAAATCCTTCAAAAGGAACTTCATCAGCGAGTCGTCCGACAACGTCTCCATCAACCAAACAGTCGACGGGGTCTTCATCAACGCGCCCAACTGCGTCACCTTCGGCACAACCATCCCGATCTTCAGGATCATCAACGGCCAGGCCAGCTACAACCAATGGATCACGGCCGAGCAGTGGCAGTTATGGCGGCCGGGGAGGCGGAGGAAGACACCGGTAACAAAAATATGTTGTAAGTGTAAATGTAAATAGAATGAGGGTTTCGGTATATGAGAGCCCTCATTTTGTTTTTTTGGTTGGTCCGAATGACGGATATTTTTAAACCAAAGAAACTTTGAATTCACGGTAGGTGGTGCTTCCTTATGCCATTTATAATATGTTAAAATTGCATCAAAGCTGCTCATATTTAATAAAAGTGTGAAAAGAAGGTTCTTCACCATGCTTTTTACGCGGATAAATTTATTACAGTTGGTGTACTTGCTATTCAGGATACTTATATGTTTCCAAAGAATATTGTTGTATTTTTGATAAAGGATTTAATTTTGGATTGACATGAAGAATTACTTGCTATTGTTATTGATACCGGCAATAAGTCTGATCAGCATTCCTGCTTTTTCGCAAACCGGGGCTCAGACTGAGCAGGACACAACTTTATTGGGTCTGCCTGGTGATAACTTAAACCTGTATGCTGTTTTAGATCTTTTCCAGAAATCAAAGACGATTGAAGACTTTGAAAAAGAGCTAAACCTTGAGAAGACCGGGATTAACAATCTGGACCTGAACCTTGACAAAAAGGTTGATTTCATAAAGGTTATAACGAAGCAGAAAGATAAGGATTTTACATTTATTCTGCAGGTTGATGTAAACGAAAAGGAAAAACAAGATGTAGCCGTGATCCTGGTATCGAAGGATAAAAATGATAAAGTTGACCTGCAGATTGTTGGCGACGAGGATTTGTATGGTAAAAACTATATTGTAGAGCCCCAGGCCATCACAACACCTTCGGTTACAGCTAATCCTGCCTACAAGGGGGATGATCCGGTAGTTGTTAATGTGCTGGCAAAAACCACTACAGTGGTAGTTGAATCGACGCCCATTGTTCAGTATGTTTATTCGCAGGCCTATGTACCCTATTATCCTCCTTACTATTACGGGTATTATCCGCCTTATTTTTCCCCGTTTGCGGTAATGGCGGTTGGCTTTTATTGGGGTGTGCATGCAGCTCACTGGCATGGTGGATATGGGTATCATGGAAATACTACCGTTATTCACAATACAAATAATTTCAACAACTACAACAATTCACGCAACAGTTCAAATACTGTAAACCATAACAAAGCGAGCGGGAATTACGGCGGGAACAGGGGTTCGGCTTCAACACAACTCTCAGCCGGAACTTCAAACCGGCCCTCAACAGGTGCTTCTACACGTCCCTCGGCAGGAACATCAAACCGGCCCTCAACCGGTGTTTCTACGCGTCCATCCACATCAGGTAATTATTCCCGTCCGTCAGGATCATCAAATTCGAATGGTGGCGGTGGACGTACCGGTGGCAGCTACAGTGGAAGCGGGCGCAGCAGCGGCTTTAGTGGAAGTGGCGGAGCACGCAGCAGCGGAGGATTTAGCGGGGGTGGACGTGGGGGCGGAGGCGGTCGCGGCGGCGGAAGAAGATAAAAAATAAAATATTCAAATTGCTGTTATCACACTGATTTCCATCTTATGAAATTGAAAAGCCGTTCTCCGGGGAACGGCTTTTTTATTCGAAAGCTACTGTTTCGTATTTTACCAAATAATAGCAGATAGCCCCTGGCCCTTGCGCGGAAAAGATTTTACCCGGCAAACCGATCCATCCCCGCACTTATTCTATAGCACATAAGTTGTATGATTGCCAATGGACTGAAATTAACATTTTGGCATTAAGAAAGCCGGCCATGATCTGGAGCATGCAAAACCTGAATTAAAGGTTACCTAAAATAAAAATCTGCTCTTGTAAGGTAATGGCAGTTTTTTTTGAACAGATTTAGAGGCTTATTCAGGAATAGCGTGCGAAGTAGCCATATCGCGGGTACAAACGTATCTGCCATTTCGTTTTGCAAAGAAACTGAAGTAGTGCCCGTTTTGCATCACCTTGCCCGTAGAATCCACCCGCTTGTATGATCCTATTTCGGCTACGTTATTACCGTCATCGGTAACATAAATTTCCATGGTTTCGTTAACGATTTTAGCTCCTTTGGGAAAATCTTTTAATTCTTCCAATATAAACTGGTGTATGGCCTCCTTACCAACAATAGGCTCTTGTCCAACAAAATAGCTTACAGCACTATCGGCATAATAGGTTAACGAATCCGCATTCCGATGCGTGTAAACTTCTGCAAATTTGTTTTCAATGGTCTGAATTTCAGCTTTAATTTGCTCTTTATCAATAGTTGGTTTTGCTTTTTCCTGGTTACAGGCTACAGATACCAACAGCGTTACAGCTATTAATCCGCCCAAAACAGTCTTGTTCTTCATAATCATGTTGCTTTAAATGTTATTAAGAGTTTGATATTGATGCCTGCTTAAAATCTTTAGCTGCAGTGATGAAAAGCTTCAATTTACTGACATCCGTTCATTGAAATTACAGCGTAATGTTCAAGATTACATGCATTAATAAGCTATTTTGTATCCCATCCGCCGCCAAGGGCTTTGAACAAGTTTACAATAGAAATATTCTGCTGAGTTTGTGCGTTAGATTCATTGAATTCAGAAGCAAAAAGGTTGTCCTGTTGTATGAGCAGTTCCAGGTAATTGGTATACCCATCGTAATAGCGTGCTTCGGTAAGGCTATAGGCTTTTGTAGCAGCTTCCAGCGCTGATTTAAAGGCCAGGTATTCCTGTTTATTTAGCCGCAGCAAAGCTAGTGAGTTATCTACTTCAGCAAAAGCGTTCAATACCGTTTTTTGATACTGGTAACTGTACTGATCTGCCTTATAACGCTGTGCTTCTACCCTTCTTTTGTTTTTACCGAATTCGAATATGGGACCAAATATGCTGCCACCAACACCAAGGGCAAGCGAGGCCGGGTCAACAATAGTGGCCAGGTCGGAGGTAGCGGTACCCAGGAACCCAGTCAGACTGATGGATGGAAATCGCATCGCAGTCGCAACGCCTATTTCTTCGGTTTGCGAAATGAGGGTTTGCTCAGCTGCAATAATATCAGGCCTGCGAAGCAGTAAATCTGAAGGTATACCTGCCGGAATTTCAGGAGGCAGCTGCTGGTTATAAATACTATTGCCACGCTCAATCAGGCCGGGTGAAAGTCCGGTTAATACCCTGAGGGCATTTTGGGTAATTATAACAGTACGCTCTGCATTGGGCACGGCAGCTTGAGCAATAGCTAATTGTTGCTGCGCCTGCAGTTTATCCAGTTCCGAAACATATCCTTTGCTGAAGCGCTCGGAAATAATTTTGAGGGATTCAGTACGCGCCTGAACAGTTTTGTTGGCAATTGCAAGCCTGTTATCGGCATCGCGAAGTAAAAAATACTGGGTTGCCGTTTCAGCAATCAGGCTTATACGAACCGCCTGGGCATTATTTTCGGTTGCCAGGAATTGCGCCCAATCTGCACGCTTCTGATGGCGAAGCTTACCAAACAAATCGATCTCCCAGTTCATGGTTGCATAAGCACTGTATGATTGCTCGTTAACACCTGCACCAACTTTTTGTGCATTGTCGCCGATATCATTATAGCCTGCTTTCACATTGTATCCGAATGAAGGGTATAATTCAGATTTGGAAATGCCATAGATGGCACGTGCTTCTTCAACCCTCGAAATTGCGGTAAGCAGATCGAGGTTACTGCTTAACACGGTTTTGATCAGGTTGGTAAGCGCCGGATCTTTATATACTTCGGTCCAGCCGATGAGTGCAACTGAATCTTTGTAAGCAGATGAGTCAAGAACAATGGTTGAAATCGCAACCGACGAATCACCGCCACTATAAGCGGTGTTGGCTTTCATTTGAGGACGTTCATATTTTGGCCCTACAAGGCATGATGAGAGTCCGGCGATGATGAGTATTACACTAAGAAACTTCTTCATATTATTTGCCCTCCTCAATTTTAATTACTTCAGGTTCAACTTTTTTGTTCTTACCCATGTTTTCGATCATCACAAAAAGGGCCGGAATAGAGAAAACACCTAATACCGTTGCAATAAGCATACCGGCAAATACAGCCATACCCATTACAATACGTGCCTGTGATCCGGCACCGGTTGCAGTAAGCAGCGGAACAACACCCAGGATAAAGGCAAATGCAGTCATCAGTATAGGGCGGAAGCGTAGCCTGGCAGATGTCATAGCAGCTTCCATAAGCGGAATGCCTCTTTCATTCTCCATTTTAGCAAATTCAACAATGAGAATTGCGTTTTTGGCAGCAAGCCCGATAAGCATAACCAAACCGATTTGTGCAAATACATTAATCACATACGCATCGTTAGCAAATCGCGCCAGGAACAAACCCAGGAATGCTCCGAACACAGCAAAAGGAGTTCCCAGAAGTACGCTGAACGGAAGTTTCCAGCTTTCGTACTGGGCTGCAAGAATAAGGAAAACAAACACCAATGCCATTATAAACACCGAAGCGCCACCGGGCGAATGTTTTTCCTGGTAGGAGAGATTTATATAGTCATAACTCATAGTGGATGGCAGCACTTCTTTTGCCACTTCCTCCAGTGCGTTAAGTGCCTGTGAACTGCTGTATCCTTCGGCAGGTTCTCCCCCGATTTCTGCGGCCCGGAACAAATTGAGTCGGTTAGTAAAATCGGGGCCGGTTACTTTTGTCACTGTAACTAAGGTTGATAAAGGAACCATATCCCCCTTACTGTTTTTAACAGACATTTGTTGTAGTGCATCGGGATTTAAACGATCCTGGCCTTCAGCTTGCAGATATACCTTATACTGCCTTCCAAAGCGGTTAAAATCGTTTACATAATTGGCCCCCAAAAAGGCTCCGAGCGCCTCAGTGACAGTTGAAACAGACACTCCGAGTTTCATGGCTTTTTCGTTGTCAATCTCGAGTTTAAACTGCGGGGAACCTGCGTTAAAGGTGGAATATATCCGCTTGATTTCAGGCCGTTTCTGAGCAGCGGCAATAAATGCTTTGGTTTGCTGCTCAAGGTATTGAGGCGTATTCCCTCCCCGATCCTGCAACATCATGCTGAAACCTGCTGATGCACCCAATCCCTGGATTGCTGGCGGCCCGAATGCCATAACCGTTGCATTGGTAATTTCGGCTCCAAAAATCTTATTCAGTTTAGCCGCCAGTTGTTTGGCGGTTGAGCCAGGCCTCTCGCCCCACTCTTTCAGCGAGACAAATATAAAGCCGTTGGAAGGAAGATACGAACCTGTAAGCAGGCTAAATCCATTGATAGTGGTATAAGCTAAAATGTCTTTTTCTTTACCGAGTATGGATTCAACCTTATGGGTAACCTCATCAGTACGTTGTAATGAGGATGCCGGAGGAGTATTAATGTTAACCAGGATATAACCCATATCTTCTTCCGGGATAAATCCGGAAGGAACTTTTATGCCTAAAAAGCCTGCAATAACAATTACCAGACCCAGCAGAGCCACAATTCGAATTGATTTTTTAGCAAAAAATCCGGCCCCATGCAGATACCCGTTGGTAACCTTATCGAAAACCTTATTAAATCCGCGATAGAACTTAGGCAAAACTCCCTTTTGCTGATCGAGAGGCTTGGTTGGTTTAAGCAGCATTGCGCACAGAGCAGGGCTTAGCGACAATGCGCTAAAGGCTGAGAACGCAACTGATACTGCAATGGTTAAAGCAAATTGCTGGTAAAATCTTCCGGTAATTCCCGGGGTCATAGCTACTGGAACAAAAACGGCGATCAGAATAAGCGCTATGGCCACAACCGGCCCCGAAACTTCTTTCATAGCCTGAATGGTGGCTTCTTTTGGAGTTTTGCCATGCTCGATATGGTGCATCACAGCCTCCACCACCACAATAGCATCATCGACTACAATCCCGATAGCCAACACTAATCCTAACAATGAAAGGGTATTGATTGAAAATCCGAGAAGAGGGAAAACGGCCACAGCACCAAGTAATGAAACCGGAACAGTAATTAAAGGGATAAGTGTTGCCCGCCAGTTTTGAAGGAAGATAAAAACAACCAGGATCACCAGGAGAATGGCTTCAAACAGCGTATGAATGATATCCGTAATACCTTCTGTAATAGCAAGTGTTGTATCAAGCGATGCCTGGTATTCAATATCTTTGGGAAAACGTTCTGACATTTCTTTCATTGCAGTTTTTGCTTTTTCTGCAACTTCAAGCGCATTACTGCCAGGCATTTGATAAATAGCTATTGCAGCAGCAGCCTGCCCGTTTTTGCGGACTATCGAACTATAGTTTTCGGTTCCCAGTTCAATACGGGCAATATCGCCAAGCAACACCTGCGAACCATCTTCCTTGCTTCTTACAATAATACCTTCAAATTGCTTCTCAGTTACAAGACGGTCCTGTAAAGTCGCACTATAGGTAAACTCGGTTCCCGGGGGGGCTGGTTCAGCACCAAATTTTCCACCCGGACTGATCATATTCTGCGAATTGAGGGCGTTTTTTACTTCAGATACGGTAACCCCAAGTTTAGTCATCTGGCTGGCATTGAGCCAGATTCGCATAGAATAATCGCTTCCGAAAAGGGTAACTTCTCCAACTCCCCTGATCCTGGCCAAAGCATCAACAATGTTTATGCTTGCATAATTGTTCAGGAACTTGGCATCGTACTTTGGATTTTTTGAAGAAACAGTAAAAAGCAACATGGGGAACGATAAGGATTTTTTAATGGAAACCCCTTGTTGTTTTACACTTTGAGGTAGAAAAGGCTCTGCCTGTTTTTCCTTGTTCTGGGTTAGCATATTGGCATTATCCAGATCAGTACCTACATCAAAAGTTACTTCGATGGTGAGAGCACCATCCGAAGTGTTAATTGATTTCATGTACAACATGTTTTCCACTCCATTCACTTTTTGTTCGATGGGTGTGGCAACGGCTTGTTCAACATTCAATGCATTAGCCCCTGTAAAACTGGTGGTGATTTTTACAAGAGGCGGAACAATATCGGGATATTGGGCGATAGGTGTCTTTTGCATGGCAAGGTAACCCAGTATGCATATTATGATACTGATTACCATGGCAACTATTGGTCGGCGAACGAAAAATTCTCCCATACTATTTTCTATCTAAAAATTATTTAACAGGTGCAGATTTGTTGTCGGGCGTTCCGGGCTGCCATTCGGTTTGTTTAGGGGTAATTACGGTGCCGTTTTTGAGCAGTTGGGTACCGCCGAAAGCAATTTTATCACCGGGCGCCAAACCGTCTTCTACAATGTACGCATCTTTGTATATAGGGCCGGTTATGATAATTTTGGTTTCTACTTTGCTGCTGTCGCCCAACACATATACCTGGCTGATGCCCTGCATTTCTATTACGGCACGCTGAGGTACAAGCAAGGCATTTTTCCGAACATCCGTTACCACTACAACCTTAACATATTGACCCGGGCGGAGAAGTTTTTCAGGATTCGGGAAAGCTGCTTCTAATGTCATAGCACCTGTAGTAGGGTCAATTTGCCTGTCGGCGAAACTCAAAGCACCGGTATGGGAATACATTGAGCCATCCGATAATTTAAGCGAAATGGTTTTACCGGCACCTTTCAGTCCTGAATTTTCTTTACTTATTTCTTTAATCAAACGAAGGTATTCCTGTTCACTTATTGTAAAGCGTACCCTTACATCTCCAAGATCGGAAATTGTATTTAATACTGACATCGCACCGGGCCTCACATAATCGCCTACCCTTACTTTGGATATCCCTGCCAACCCTGAAATTGGGGCTGTTATCCGGCAATAACCCAGTTCGATTTTAGTATTTTCGAGTGAGGCTTCTGCCGCCTGTACTTTTGCTTTCGAAGCATCGTATGTTGCCTGGGCTGAAACCAGTTCCCTTTGACTCACCGCATTAATTTTTGCCAGAGGGGCAATCATATCCAGATCTGATTTGGCTTTTGCCAATTCAGCCTGAGCCTGGGCTAGTGAGCCTTGAGCCTGACTTACTTTGGCCTGGTATGGCAACGGATCAATGGTATACAACAATTCTCCCTTACTAACCAGGTTACCTTCTTTAAAATTAAGGCTCAGAATAGTTCCATCAACCCGTGGATTGATCTGTATATCCGATTGCCCGTAGGTTTGGCCGGTGTATTCCGATTCGAGCCGGACATCCTGTTGCAGAACACTTGTAACAGGAACTTCGAGTGCAGCCTGCACCGGCGCTTCTTTTTTACCGCAGGCGGAAAACAGCAGAAAAACTGGCAATACCAGTAAGAACGTAATTGTCTTTTTCATGAGCATTTTTTTTTAACAACTAATAGTAATCGCAGTTAGTGATTATGGTCTTGGGATTGGTAACTTAATTATTGGTATTAAGAACAAATGTATTAAATGATTCAATTATTGTTATCAGAATTTTAGGTCCATACGGATAGAACAAAAGTATTGCATGCTTTTACGAAATGAGGGTATTAGACTTGTTTATTGAAACATCCTGTAAAATCTAATTCAAAGATAACACAGATTTCAGGATATTCAAATATACAGTTATAAAAGGATGCATCTTCTATTTATTCAGTACTTTATTGTTGTTGCATTTTTGTATCGACTGATTTTTTAGACCGGATTATCAGAAATTTGTATTAAAACCATTAATCCTGCCTGGTTTTAGCAGGCAGGATTAATCTGAAAATATACGTTGCAATTAGGTTGAGTATATTCCCCATATCTGATTTTACCGGTCACAGCAACATTTATTTTTTAATCAGACCTTTCTTTTGCAACTCGTATTGAATTGTGTAAATAATCTCATCAAGTGTATTTTCAAGGCTTGTAGGGTTAAGCGTTGAAGTAGTTCCTGACCAGAGTAATTTGCGGTCGCTGACCCGGTAAAAATTTGTTTCAACCATGAAGGTTTTATCTTCGGAATAATATCCGGGGGCATATCCGCCGCCATAATATCCGCGATATCCATATCCGCGATACCCGTAATAACCACCGTAATAACCTCCGGAATAAGATCCCTGGTTGTAGGTTAATGACTTTTCGACGGTTGTTAAACGCATCAGGATAATGCCTTCAATACCATCTTTCTTCAGTTTGCTTTCAACTAATGTTATGGCAGTATCGGCAGGTGAGAGGTAGGTGTATGATTGAACCCCGGTGGTACCTTTAAGTTTCTTAACAATTTTATCCTCCGCTATCCGCTGAGAATTTTCATCCCGTAGGGGTGCGATAACCAAGACCTTGGTTATTGGTTGCATATTCGCATTAAAAGAAGGATCAATCCAGCTTTTTTCAAGCTTTGTTGAGGGCCCGCAGGCAAACATCAGCCCGATCAGGCTTAACGGTAGTAAGAGTTTTAATTTCATGATTTTTGATTATTAGTTAATGTTGAATTGATTTAAGAAACGACATTGTCACTACTCACATTGATTTATACATCGGCACAAACATTTTACTCTTTATAAATGCCCGGATATCTTCAGGTTTTTCAATCCCGGCTAATCCGCTTGCGAATATCTCTTCCGCAACTCTCACCGCAACATTTAAGGATACCTTCAGAATATCTTTTACCTGGGGGTAAATAAGTCCCATTTCAAAATCTTCCATGGTTACTTGTTCAGCAACTGCTTCGGCAGCGATTATAAACATATTGTCAGTAACCCTTGTTGCTTCAGTTACAAATATAGCTAATCCCATGGCAGGAAAAATAAAAACATTGTTACCTTGTCCCGGTGTAAATGTTTTTCCTTCGTATGTTATGGGTGCAAAAGGGCTGCCACTGG
>APMI01005620.1_pt1 | contig 14973 bp, 2 predicted proteins | sample 667938 | NCBI WGS metagenome assembly APMI01 (sample SAMN01084076, study PRJNA167559) | wastewater metagenome | biome: Wastewater | place: Denmark: Ejby Moelle, Odense | collected 2011-11-28 | reverse complement strand
ACCGCGTCGCTGCCGAGCAGACCGCTTACGCTGTAATTGCTCTGGGCCAGCGTCGCCACATCTGTGGCGTTGTACACCCGCTCGACACTGTTTATCAACGACACCGCAAGCTCCGGCGCCAGGCTGTAGAGCAGTCCGTTGCCGGTGCCCAGAACTGCCGTCGTGCCGTAGCTGGCGTTGTACTGCTTGAAGTTCGGCGTCAGGCCCCCCAGCGTATCGAGACCCGGATCCGCCGACCACACCTGCCAGTGTCCGGTATCCACCGTCATGGCAGTGGCACCCGCGTGGTTGGTGAAGTTGGCGGCCGATGCCAGGGTAATGTTGGCGGTCCCTGTGACGGTGATGGCCTGGTCGAGTACGAGATCGCCGACGGTGCTCTTCAGTACGACAGAATCCGTACTGCCAATACCGGCCACCGCCCCCACCGTACCCACGGTCAGGGTCTGGTTGTTGGTCAGCGACAGCGGACCAACAAGGCCTGCAGCAGCCAGAGTGCCAATACGGTTGGCGTTATCGAGGGTCACCGACTGCGCGCTCTGCAGCAGCAGCTTGTCGACCCGCACGGTGGTGTCCGCAGCCTGGGTGACATTGCCGGTGATATCTACCGCCAGACTGCCGGCAGTGACTGACCCCAGTGCGAGGTTGGTCGCGGCACTCAGCAGGGTGTCCATGCCGATCGCCGTGGCACCCACTGTGCCGCTGAAGCGGTTGGCTGCATCGCTAAGATCAAGCTTGCCGGCCCCCGTGACCGCGGACCCAGCATTGGCCGTGCTTTGCTGAACGATCAGGTTGATCGACGACAGATCCAGCGTGCCGTCCTGGCGGATGCCGGTCACCCCCGAGGCACCGGAGTCGGTGTAAGTACCCTTGGTGGTGATCTTCAGCAGCCCGCCGATGCTGTTGCCGGTGTTCAGCGTGATGGCATTGCCGGGGGCTTCCGCCGACAAGCTCTTGCCACCTGCATCGCTCACCACCTGCAGCCCGGCCGCGCTTGCGGCGTTGGCGATGGTGGTGGTGCTGCCGGAGCCGCTCACCGTCGCTTCCAGCGCGGTGCCGTTCATGTGCAGCGTGATCACGCCATACAGGCGGATTTCGTTGCCGCTGACCGCTGCCGAGCCGCCGCCGATCAGGTTCAGGGGCGAATTGCCGGACGTGAATTGTCCCGCCCCGGTGAGATCGAAACTGCCACCGACCTGCAGGAAGGCGTCGTCGGGAACCCCGGCTTTTTGCGTCACCGGACCCGTGCTGTCGAGCGCAAAATCACCGGCAATCAGCGAATCGTCAAGGACCGTACCGCTGGCCCGGGTGTTTTTCAGGGACACGTCCGAGGCCGCGAACGCGGTGGTGTCGAGGGTCAGATTGCCGCCGATGAGGATCGGCGCATCGCTGTCCTGGGTGAGCAGGCCGCCGACCGTCAGGGTGACATTGGAGCTGCCCGCGACGTTCGAGATACCGATGATCTGCAGTGCCGCGGTGTCGACCGTACCGATGGTCACACCGTTCTGATCGACGAAGCTCAACGCCGCGCCGCCCGACAGCAGAGCAGCCAGCACGTCCACGTCGTTGCCGGTGTTGGTCAGGGTGACGTTGCCGGCCGACTTGATACCCAGCTTGGCTGCCTTGATCGAAGCCGCACCGCCCTGGGTGATCACTCCGGCCGATTCAAGGCGCAAGGTGTCAAGGGCGTTGGTGCCACCGAGCGCCGCAACAAGGTTGATACCGCCGGACCCGGTCGCCAGGCGCAGGTCGCGCGGCGTGCCGGGGGCATCGCTGTCCACCGTGCTGCCGAGCACGATCGCGCTGCCGCCGCCGCCCGTATTGATCGACACCGGACCGCTCAGGGTCGTCGCCGAGGCCAGCGTGACGGTGTCATCGCTGGTGGTGATGTCGCCCGCCGTGGTGATGCCAGCGGCCGCCGTAATGCTGACGGCTCCATCCGAATTGATGTCGCCGGCGGCCGCAACATGGACTGTACCGCTCTCATTGAACGTCACCCCGCCACCGTTGGTGGTGGTGATGGCCGCATTGACGGCCAGATCGCTACCGCTCAGGACGATGCCGCCAAGCGTGTCGGTATCGACTGCGCCGTTCAGCGTGGTCGTGCCGGAACCGGCGAGCTGTGTCAGCGACTCGGCGCTGATCGCCGCCGCGGTCACGTTCCTGGCCGAGTTGATGGTGAGCGCGCCCAGACGCCCGCCAGTCCCGCCGCCAACCGCGCCGGCAAGAGACACATCGCCCGCCCCTGCTGCAATCGTCAGGTCGTTGGTTTCGCCCGCCTGGGAGTTGAGGGTATCGGCAAAACTGACCGCGCCGCCGGCGGTACTGAGCATGATGTCCGACTGGACTTCAAGCGCATCGTTATAGGTTTGCGCGCCGCTGGTGCTGACGTTGCCGTTGAGCTGCGTCAGGCCTCCCGCGTTGGTCGTCACGCTGGCCGCGCTGACGGCCGCGTTGAACAGCGTCATGCCCGTACTGTTGACCGTCAGGCCGCCCAGCGCACCGTTGCTCGCGCCACCGATCACGCCCGTGAAGCTGACGTCGCCGCTGCCGCTGCTGACAGTCAGGCCGTTGGCCTCGAGGGCCTTCGAGTTGACTGTCTTGTCGAAACTTACGGCACTGTCGGTCGTGGTCAGCGTGATGCCGGCCAGCACTTCAGCATCGTCGTGATAGGCCTGCGTGCCACTGGTGATCACGTTGCCCTTGAGCTGCGTCACGCCCGCCGCGTCGGTATCCACGCTGGCTGCAGTCACCGCGTTGAACAGGGTGGTGCCTGAACTGTTGATGTCCATGACGCCCAGTGCGCCATTGAGCATGCCGCCCACGGTGCCCAGGAAGCTCACGTCGCCGCTGCCGGCATTGACGGTCAGGCTGTTGGCCTCGCCAATGCCGCCGCCTGCTTCGGAATCGACCGTCGCGCCAAAGCTCACGGCGCTGTTGGTGGTGGTCAGCGTGACCGGTACCTGCAGCTCCACCGCATCGTTATAGGTTTGCGTGCCGCTGGTGGTGATGCTGGCGTTGAGATGCGTCGCGCCACCGGCATCGGTGCTCACGCTGGCGGCACTCACCGCGGCGTTGAACAGCGTGGTGCCGGTGCTATTGATCGACACCGCGCCGAGTGCACCGTTGGTCGCGCCGCCGAGCACGCCGGTGAAGCTCACGTTGCCGCTGCCGCTGCTCACGGTCAGCGCGTTGGCTTCGGAAGCCTGCGAGTCGACCGTCTTGTCGAAGGTCACCGCGCCGCCGCTTGTAGTCAGCGTGATGTCCGATTGCACCTCTACGATGTCGTGGTAAATCTGGGCGCCGCTGGTGGTGACGCTGCCGTTGAGCTGCGTGCTGCCGGGCTCGTCGGTCGTCACGCTGGCAGCGCTCACCGCCGCATTGAAGCGGGTAGTGCCGGCGCTATTGACCGCCACTGCGCCCAGCGGGTCATTGCCGCCGACGACAGCGCTGAAGGTGGCGTCGCCGGTGCCCACCGTCACGGTAAGGCCACGCGGCGTACCGTCGCCGTCGAGCGTGCCGGCAAACAGGACGTTACCCGTGCCGGCACCGGTGCTCAGCACACGATCGGCGCCGGAAACGACAGCCGGGCCATTGACGGTGATGTTGCCGCCGGCCGCCGGGGTACCGCTGACGCCGCCACTGGTATCGATGGAACCCGCCAGATGAACGCTGCTGCCACCGGTAAGGCTCACCGCGCCGCCGACACCGGTGCCTTCGCCCAGCGCCGTGATGGTGGAGGTGTTCAGTACCCCCTGGGCGTCCAGGGTGATGGTCCCCGCCGACGCCGCGCCCGCACCGGCACTTCCGCTACTGATCAGCGGTCCGGTGGTGATATTGGTGCCACCAGCGGTGGTGGTGATGTCGATGTTGCCGCCGTTCTTGTAGATACCCGCCGCGTAGGTGATGTCGCCCAGCGTCGAGATCGTCACTGCGGACGAATCGAAACTGCCCACGCCGATCGCCGAGAAGGCGCCGCCGCGGGTTGAAACCGCCTCGCTGAGCGTCACGGCAACGGGACTGCCGCCAATGTCGACCGCACCGCCCTGGGTGGTGATGCCGACAACACCGCCTTCGCCGCCGCCGACGCTGAAATCGGCGCCGCTGCGGTAAGTGAAGCTCTCGCCGACGCCGGTGATGCGGGCTGCGACGAGGTCGGCTGCGTTGCCTGTATCAAGCAGGCTGGAAGCCTTGGCCGCATTGACAAGGAGTTTGCCGGCACTGATTTCGTTACTGCCATCGGCCTGGGTGACGGCGCCGAGGGCTGCAGTGAGCTTGACCGTGCCGTCTGCGCCCTTGGCGCCGATGCCATCGCCGGCACCGCCGCGGGCGGTCATCGCACCGGCAACGGTCAGGCTGTCGCCGGCACTCGTCAGGGTAATGGTACCGGCTGCCCCGCCGGCGCCGCCGAGCCCGCTGGCCGCAGCGGCACCGGAGGTGTCGATAATGCCGACCCGCAGATTGCCGTCGGTAGTAGCCCCCGTGGTCGTCAGCGTCACCGCGCCACCGTCAGCGCCATCCGTGGCACTGCGCGTATCGATGGTCTGGCCGGTCGAGTCGATGCTCGGAGCAGACAGGGTCACCGCGGCACCGCCGGAGGTGATACCTACCGGATTCACCGAGCCGATGGTCAGGGCCAGCTTGGTGGACAGATTCACCGCGCCGGTAGCGTCAGAAGCGAAGGTGCTGATCTCGTTCAGCGGCACGCCGGAGCTGGCGGCGTTGAGGGTGAAGCTCCCACTGCCCGACAGGCCCAGCTTGGCGGACAGGATCGCGCCGGTCTGGGTGACCGGCCGTCAGGCTGTTGACGTCGTTGCCGGCGGCGTTGAGCAGAATGTCGGCGCCACCGTCCTTGAGCGTCTTCACCGTCAGCACGTCGGCGGCCACGGTGCCAGGGTAGCCGACGGAATCGGTAGTGATGTCGCCGTGCGCGGTCAGGGTCGCAAGCCCGGTGGTTTCGATCTGGCGCACGGCAAAGCCGTTGGCGTCGTTATAGGTGATCGTGCCGCTGCCGGCGGCACTATCGCCCACATTGCGGCTACGCAGGCTCAGCCGGGCAATATCGTTAGTTGCATTGGTCAGCGTGATAGCACCATTGGACGCGGTGCTGACCGCCAGGGAGTCGGCCGCGATGGTCGAGCCTGCGCCCACCTGCTGCACCAGACCGACCGCATTGACAGTGACCGCGCCGCTGGAGCTGATGTTGGCGAGGTCGGCGGTGGAACCCGAGGTGATGGAGATGGTGCCGGTATCGGCAAGGTAGCTGTAGTACTGGCCCATCACGAAACCGCCGGTACCCGAGGCACCCACGGTGATGGTGCCGGCCCCGCCCGTCTGCAGCGACAGCGGTGCGCCGGATGAGCCGGTGGAGTGGGTAATGGTGTCGCCACCGACCCACAGGTTGCCACTGCCGGAGACGATGCTCTTGGAGAGATTGACCTCCTTCTGGGCATCAATGTGCACGTTACCCGTTCCGGTGGTGATCACCTGGTTCACCTGCACGTTGCCATTGGTGCTGGAGCCCGGCGTGGAGGTGGTGGCATACAGCGACACGCTGCCCGAGCCGGTCGTCAAGGTACCCGGGGTGGACAGATTGCCATCGAGGGACCGGAAATCGATGCTGCCGGACGTGGTGGTCAGATTCTCGGTGGCCAGCACCAGCTGGGTGCCCGCAATGGCGGTGATCGACGTGGTCAGCGCCAGCTTGCCGGTCAGCGCGTTCATGCTGAGCTGGTTGGCGTCGCGGATCGACACCGACGAGCCGGTGGAGTTGACCGTGACCTGGCCGGTAAAGTCGTTGAGCACGCTGTCGAGCGTGATGTTGCCGGTGTCGCCGTAGATCTCGGCCGTCGTGGACTTGATCATCGAGCCCGTGGTCTGCGCGACGGAGAGGCCTTTCAGGACCAGATCGAAACCACTCGCATCCACCGTATGGGTGTCGAGGTTCAGGATGCCATCCGTGGTTTCGATGCTCGAGGCAGCGCCAGCGTGCACATCGCCGGTGAGCTTCAAGCCCGCGGTGCCGGTGCCGCCCAGATCCTTGAGACTGAGTACCCCGGTGGTCACGAAGGCGCCCAGATTATCGACGTTGGTCTTGGCCAGCGTGACAACGCCGGCATCGCCGGTCAGCGTGGCTGCCGAGATGGTGCCCGTGACGGCCACCTGGCTGACCGTACCGGTCAGCTCCTTGGTATCCACACCAAGCGCCACGGTGCCGGCAGTCGCCGAGATGACGTTCAAGGTGGCGTTGGTCGCATTGACGATCTCGATTGCCGTGCTGTCGGCGTCATCGGTCGTGAGCGTCCCGAGCAGACTGATGTTGTTGGCCCCGCCGCCACCGTCGACGCGGATGCCGCCACCGGTGCCGGCCGTGCCGCCATTATTGGCATTGACGACCGATCCCGCAGCCTGGGTAACGCCATCACCGCCGAGGAAAACATCGCCATGCGCCAGCACGCTGCGCGTGCCCAGTGCCAGCACACCGCTGGCGCCATCACCCGTGGCCGTGCGAAGGCGGACACCACCGGCAACGCCCAGATCCTGGGTCAGGCTGAGGCCGGAAGTCGAGTCGTAAACGTCAAGGTCATACTGCAGGCCCGCATCGTCACCCACCGCAATGGCGCCGAGCTGGACGATCTTGTTGCCTGAATTGGCCAGCACGGCGGTGCCGCCGATGCTGATGGTCAGGGTCTTGATATCCAGATAGGTACTGGCGCTCTGGGTGATCGGGCCGGTGATGCTGCCGATGGTCGGCGTGCTGTCACCCAGCACCAGGCTGCCGTTGGGCGCCAGGATGGTCGGCAAGGCCAGCGCACTGGTGCCACGCAAGGTTACCGCCGAGGTGCTGTTGCTGGCGGTCTGGATCGTGCCGTTCAGGGACATCGTCCCGGAAGCCGTACCGTCGTGTCCGGTCAGGGTGATGGTGCCGCCGCTGGTGCCAGAGCGCGGATCAACGGTCGTGCCGCCGGTGGCGTTGATCGTACTGGGCTGCTGAATGATGCCGCGCCCGGTCAGGATGATATTGGCACCGCCGCTGGCCTGACCACCGGCATAGACGTTGAAGCTGGCCAGATCGAGGGCGCCGCCGGCGGTGGTGATGGTGATCGCGCCGTGCGAGTTCTCGATGGCGCCGGCAAGGCTCAGGCCACCCGTCACATCCTTGAAGCTGAAGGCCTGGGCGCTGGTGTTGTAGAGATAGAAGGGTCCGAGGCTGCCGACCTCGTTATTCTGGTTCAGCGAGATTGTTCCGAGGGCAGACGGTGCGCTGACACTGGGCGCTCCGTTACTCTGGTTGGGCCCCGACAGCGTCCCGGTCGTGGACAGGATGCCGCCGCTCTGGACGATGGTGCCGCCCGAGGTCAGCTTGATGCCGTTTGCCCCTGCCGTGACGTCGCCTCCGAGCCCCACATTGGAAAAGGCCGAGCGAATAGTCACGCCACCTGTTGTCGAAAGCGTGCCCGTCGCGGTGTTGCTCACGCCCCCGCCACCAATCACCGAGATGCCGCCCGAGCCGGACGAAATGGCCCCCTGTACGGTGACAAAGCCATTGGTGTTGCCGGTATAGCCGGTCAGGCTGACCGACTTGGTGACGGCGTCGGCGCTCAGACTGCCGGCATTGGTGAGCGTGATGCCGTAATTGCCGTTGGTGACGGCAACGTTGCCGGCGGCAGAGGTGATCGCCCCCTGCAGCGTGAGGTTGCGGTCCTGGTCGTTGAAGGTGAAATTGCCGCCGGCCGAGAAATAGCCAAGGCGGTAGATCTGGTTCCCGCCGCCAAGCACCACCGAGCCGAGGACGGCGCCAGTTACGTCAACGGTGTCGGAATCGGAATAGATCCGCGAGTTCTGTGTCACGTTACCGGTCAGCGGAACATCACTGCCGCCCGCACCGGTGCCTACGCCACCGAGCATCAGCTTGCTGCTGCCATGCAGCTCGACGTTGTTGAGCAGAACGTCGTTGGCGTTCTGGATGAAGATGTCGTTGCCGGCACCACTGTTGTACAGACGGTTGTTCAGGGTGATGTTGCCGCCACCGCCGTTCAGGATGAGGTCGCCGCCGCCACCGTAATGTGACTGGAGGTCGGCCGAGCTGGTGATGCCGCCGGCCCCCGAGCTCAGCTCGATCCCCTTGGCGTAGATGGTGAAGCCACCCAGGTTGAGTGATCCGCCTGTCGTGACCTTTACGAGGGTTCCGTTGGAGCCATCGGTGATGTTGGTGGTCATGGCCAGGTTGTTGGCCTCGGTATCCGCATCCACCAGCGTGAAGGCACCGCCCCGCTCCACGTAACCGATTGTCTGGACTTCATTGGTGCTCGCCGACAGATCCGCCACACCGGAACCGGCGTTCTGGCGGATGTCGAGCGCGCCGATCTTCAGCTGCGTGCCGGCGGTCTGGGTGATCGGACCATAGGCCCGACGATAGGCGTAACCGTTATGGTCGTGCGTCCCCAGACGCAGGCCGCCCCGCGATCCGATGCTGCCGGCGGTGATGTTCGGCAACTGGATGGTATTCACGTCGAAGATCGTCACCGCATTGGCAGAGGTGTTCGCTGCGATGATCGATCCGGTGAGGATGGCGTCACCCCGGTTGGCTTCCGTGGCGTAATCACTGCCGTAGATGGTGACGGTGCCGGCAGAGCTGATGACCGAAGCGGCATCCTGCGTGATCCCGCGGCCTTGCAGGATGACGCTGCCGGTGGTCGCCGTGATGTTGCGTGCGCCGAGCGCCAGGATGCCGTTGGTGCCACCGCTGTTCAGGCCGGTCTTGATGGTGACGCTGGTCGCAGTGACATCGCCGGTCAACGACATGCCGGTCGTCCGGCCCTTGGCCTGCACGGTCAGCGAACCGCCGAGCACCACGTTGCCCAGCTCGTCGATGATGTTGGCGGTGTCGGTGACGTTGATCGAGCCTGACGACGCGACCTTCAGCGTCTTGATGTTGATGCTGTCAGCCCAGTCGCTGTCGTATTGCTGGACATCGCCCAGCACATCGGCGCTCCCGGATACCTGCCCGATCTCCAGCGTACCGGCGCTTGCCGTTACCGCGCGCACCTTCACCGCACCAGTGGCCGCCGACGCGACGTAGGCATCCTGAATGAGGATGGCCGACGTACCGCCCGAATCGGCATCGGTCGACATCAGCGTGCCATAACTGAGGATCTGGCCGTGATTGCCATCGATGCGGATCTTGCCGCTGCCCGAGTTGATGGTGCCGTAGCGACCATTGCCGGTGTTGCCGTGGGTCACGCCGACACCGGAAATCGAGATCAGGCCACCGGCGGACGCAACGTCGACATAGTCGCCGTTAAGCAGGGCACTGCCGGCAACCGAGGTCACGCTGATGGCACCGCCGGAACTCGTCAGATCGGAGTCTGTGCCGAGCGTCAGGTTGTTCTTGGACTGCAGCGTGATGTTGCCGCCGGCAGTGGTCAGATCGGCGCTGCCGTTCTGGGTCAGCGCGCCGTTGATCGCATTGATGCTGATCGGTGCCGCGGCATTCGTGGCCACGATCGAGCCATAAACGGTGATGTCCTCGTCGCCAGCTTGCACGTTGTTCGTGCCGGTGGTGGCCAACTGCAGCCCCCCGGTGCCGTCGTAATACTGGCCATAGGTGTTGCTGCCGCCGATGTAGATACGCCCGGTTCCGTTCAGCGACGTGAGGCTTCTGGCCGATACGTTGCGCTGGAAGTTCAGGTCGGTGACGGAGCTGATCAGGATATCGCCCAGGCTGGTCGCGGATCCGGCGGAACCGCCGCCAAGCTCCAGGCCGACGCTGATGACGCCGCCACCTGCACCATTGAAGCTCAGGTTGTTGCGCTCGCCGGAATTACTGTAAAGGTTGCTGGAAACGCTGATTGCGCCGCTACCACGGGTGAACGTGACCGCGTCATCGAGGTAAACGACCGGCGTGCTCAGGGTGACCGTGCCATTGCCGGCCAGGGTGTTGACCGTCATGGCGCCAGAGCCATTGGCAACGGTATCGTCGCCAAGGCGGATCTCGCCGGCCGCCGAAATGCTGACGCCGGCAGCGGCATTGGTGGTGACGTCCTTCTCAACCGTCACCTTGACGCCCGAAATCGTCAGGCTGGACAGCTCGGCCGTTTGGCCCACCGTACCGCGCAAACGCACATCGCCAGTACCGGCGGTGATCGTCAGGCTGCGGGAAGCGCTGTCCGAATCAATGGTGGACAGCGCGTAAACATTGCCCGACGTCGTACCGGTGGACATCAGACGGTCGGCAGTCAGCACAACAGGCGTCTGCAACTCGATATAACCACCCAGGCCGCGCGTCGCCGAGCCGACGAAACCGCCGCCAATGGCGTTCAGATCGCCATTGAGATACATGATGCCGCCCGGTGCGCCAAAGACGATGTTGCCGGCATTGCCACCGTTACGGTTAGTGCTGGCGCCGGCAGTTGCATCGCCGCCGGTCGTGGTGACGGCGCCGACATTGATGTCGCCCGCCGCGCTCGAAAGCGTGACGGCCGCCGCGTTACTGCCGACCCCCAGCGAATTATTGGCGCCGGTGGTGGTGATGTCTTGCAGCGTCAAACCGGTGGTGGCGGTAACTGTCACCGAACCCGAAGCGGTGCCGGTATCAGTGTTGGCCGTCGTGGTGAGGTCGGCACCGCTCGCCGCCGTGACGGCGCCTCCGGTTGCGGTCAGATTGAGGTTGCCCCCTCGGGTGCGGATCGGGTCGTTGATCGTGATCGACGATCCGGTAATCGAGACGCTGCCGCTGGCCTGACCGGATCCACCTGCCGTGCCGCTGACGACATTGCCGCTGGCCGAATCGAGGGTAATCGCCCCGGTGCCGGAGTCACCCAAGGTGACAGTACCGCCGGCGCTCACCGACACCAGCGTGACGTTGCCGGTTATCTGGGGAATGGCGATGCCGCCGCTACCGTCGGCCGACAGGCTGACGCTGCCGCTGGCCGAAAATGCGCCGCTCAGGTTGATCGAGCCATTCGAGCCCGGCGTCGTGGCAAGCGTCACACTGCCAGCCGACACCAGCGTCGTGCCGGTAATGTTGCCGCTTGCTCCGAGGCTGACGCCACCCGAACCACTGCCGGCAAGGGCACCCAGCACCAGAGCCTGGCCATTCGTCACGGCAATGCTGCCAGCCCCGCCCGATGCGAGGCTCACGGCGCCGGTAAACTTGTTGTCCGCCGCACCAAGAATGACGCTACCGGCGCTGGAGCTGAAGGACGAAGTGCCGGCGATATCGAAATAGCCCTGCTTGGTGCCACCGCTCACTGCGGCCTGCGTGATGTCGCCAATGGCCGAAGCCGTCACGCTCCCCTGCAAGAGGTTGATCGACATATCGTTGGCCAGCGTGATGGCACCACTGACGCCGCCCGTGCCGGCCGTCAGCGTGAGACTGCCCTTGAAGGCCGAGATGTCGGCATTGAGGTTGATGTTGCGGTTGGCACTCAGGGTCAGGTTATAGGTCGAAAACCAGCCAATCCCGTCGGCGACCGTGATGTCACCCGCCTCGGCCCCGCTCGAGCCGGTCGTCACGGTGACATTGCCGGAGCTCAACGCGTTTTGCAGCGTGTTAACCGTCAGGATGGAGCCAGTGCCCGTGGCATCGAAGGGTGTACCGGCGTTCACGTTGGTGTCGGAGCCGCTGGCACTGATGGTCAGATCGTAGGGGTCAAGCAGCAGAGTGCCGGCATGGCCGAGCGGCGCCAGCAGGTCGACCTGCCCGCGGAAGTCGAGCACGCCCTTGCCCGACACTTCGACAAAACCGCCATCGCCGCCCTGCGCCCCGCCCCGGGCGCTCGCCTGCCCCAGGAAGCGCGTGAGACCGTCAGCCCAGATGATGACCTTGCCGCCCTGGCCGGCTTCGAGGGCATCGGCGCGGATCACCGCATTCTCGGCCACATAGGTGGCCTGCGCATTGGCGATATCGGGGTTCTTGCCCTGCAGATCCCCCCCCACCAGCACGCTGCCGCCGCCGCTCGCACCGGAAGCGTCGATCAGGGTGTCGTCAAACAGGCCGACGTGACCACCGGTGAGAGTGACATTACCGCCCTGGCCGCGCCGGCTGCTCGTGCGCAGCACGCTGTTACCAAGAATGGCAACGGTTGGCGGAGTCTGTGCCGGATCGATCGGCGCATGCCGGTCATTACCTTCCACTTTGATGCGACCGCCCGCGGTGGCACCGGAAGCATCCACGGTGGCACCTGCAAGGGTGATGTTGTTGCCGGCCGATAGGCCGATTTCGCCTCCGGCGCCTTCGTCACTCGCGGCCTCGACAGTACCGGAGAGGGCAATGTCTGCAGTCGCCTCGACGACGATTGTGCCCGCCTTGCCGACACTCGATACGTCGAGCTTGGCGCCGGCGGACTGGGTGATGGTGTCGGCCGCGAGCTTGATACTGCCGCCTTGCACTGCGCTGGCCACCGGGGCAGCGCTGGCAGCCTGACCGCGGGCCGCGATTACGCCGCTGTTGACGATGGCCGGGGCAGCCAGCGTGACTTCGCCTGCCGGGCTGCCGTCACTGCCCGCGTTGGCACTGATGGTGCCGGCGTTTTCGATGCGGTCGGACGCTTCGAGAACGATCTTGCCACCCTTCATCGTCAGGCCGGTGGCCTCGAGCTTGCCGCTGTTGCGAACAATGCCGCCCTGCAGGCGGTCGAGGGACCGCGCCGACAGAATGATGACGCCGCCCGGCGCAAGGACCGCACCCTTGTTCTCAACGAGGGCCTTGATCTTCGAGGGCTCGACGACGATCCCGGCGAGGCTGTTGTTGCCGTCGAACTGGAGCGTAACGCTTTCGCCCGAGGCAAGAGCCACCGTGCCCATCTGCGCAACAATCAGACCTTCGTTGCGGACTTCCGGGGCCAGCAGGGCGATGTAGCCGCCCAGCGCGGTGCGCAGTTCGCCTTCATTGACGACACTGCCGGTAGCGCCATTACGCGAGAACTTCATGTTGCCGGACATGAAGTTCTCGTTGCTGATGTCCTTGGTACTGGCCACCAGGCCACCCACGTCGACACTGGCAGTCTTGCCGAAGTAAACACCATTCGGGTTGACCAGCAGCACCTGTCCGTTGGCGGTGATCTTGCCGAGAATCTGCGAAGCCTGCGTATCCATCACCCGGTTGAGGGTGGCAGACGCTGCCGAAGGCTGGTTGTAATTGACTTGCGCGGCCGCACCGACGTTGTAGCTGCTCCAGTCGATGACGGCACGGCTGGAGGACTGGTTGATGTCCATCCGGGCGCCGCTCTGGCTGATTGCCGCCTGTCCGGCCACCACGCTGCCGCCGGTCGGCAACTGGTTGGTTGGCGGTGCGGCGAAGGCCGTCATGCCCATGGACAGCAGGGCGGCACCGAGCAGACCTTCGCGCCAGCCCAGCCATGGCCCCGGCCCGTCACCGGCCGCACTGCGCCCGACCGCCTTTGCCCCCTTCTCGACCTGCATTTCCGAACCCACCACACCACTGCGCTTGCCCCGTCCGCGCGCGATTTCGGCGACGGCAACCCAGGCCTCGCTGTGGTGACTCCATACGAGACGGTAAATACGATTCATGGTGGCATGACCGTTCATGGAAGCATTCCTTCAGGGTTCAGATATCAGGTGACGACGTAGAGAAAAACTCGAATTGCCGGATCAGCGGGCCTGGGCGGCAGGCGCGGGCTGACGGCGAAGGAGCTCGAGCAAATTGCCAAGGGAGAGCAGGTGCGCGTAGATGAGCCCCAGCTCGCCGGAGGCGAACCACGCCGTGAGCGTGGCTTCGGGAATCTTGCGAAGCTTGCTTTCATCGACCACCAGCAGCCCCTGAAGGCTGAAGTTGCGGCCGTCATCGAGGGTCGCACTGGCCGTGGCCTCCATCAGCACATCGGCTTCTTCGAGGCGCTTCGCAAAGCTCTGGGTCAGGGCGTTCTGGCGCTGGAATTCGCCAAGCATGTCGAGAGCCCCCTTGATCAGGGCGCCGGGTTCACCGCCCTCCTCGAAGAGCACATCGCCCTCGGTTTCGTTGAACCCCTCGAAATCGCGATCCACGCAGAGCGTCAGCTGGTCTTCCCCCGTCGCGGCAAACACGAAGGGGTAGCGACGGATGAAGGCCGGGATGTACGGGGCATTCCATTTACCTTCGGCATTCAGATAAAGGTTCTTGCCACCCGGCAGCCCCACCAGCGCGACAGGCAGCAACACCTTGTCGTCGCTACGCAGGAAGGCAATCGGGCCCTGGCGAGCCACATCACCGAACTCGCCGATGACGATCGGCAGGGCCGTGGCGTTTTCAGCGAAGTTCAGGTTTTCTGCGGGCTTGATCCTGAGGGACTTGTGCAGTTCGCGATCAAGGGCAACGACGTTCTTGTAGAAAAGCAGGGTGGTCATGATGGGTTCCGGCGGGAATTCGGGAAGGATCGGGAAGAAGTTGTCTCAGAACGGCAGGGAGCTCATGAACCAGAAGCGGTTCAGGTCACGTGTGCCATCCTGGTCTTTTCCGGTGGAAGTCGGATTCGGATTGCTGCCGATGCGGTGCGCCCAGGTGAGCCTGAAATTGGCCGCAAAGGGTGATGCCCAGCCAAGGCTGAGGCCCGCCCCCTGCAGTTCGATCTCGTTCTTCACGGCGGCCCCGTTGAAGTGGTTGTCCTTGTTCACCGTGACCCGGCCCCAGTCGTAAAAGGCGGCGAGGGAGAGGTTCTGCGGCAGGCGATAGCGAAGTTCGAGGTTGATCAGGTCACCCGCCGAGCCTCCGGCTTCGCTGGCAGGGTAAGCGCGCACACCGTTCGCACCGCCGAGGTAGAACTTCTCGCCGGAATCGAGGTTGCGGCTGGCGAACTGCCCGCTGAGCGCGGCAAATGCGGTGAATTCGGGCGTGATGGCCTGCAGGCGGTTCAGCCCGTAGCGGTAGATCTGGTAGCTGCCCTGGGTATGCGGTCCGTTGGCATCGGCGGTGATGTTGGGCGAGCCGCCCAGATCGACCTTGCCACTCGACAGGCTCAGCGAGCCGGCGCTGGACCC
>APMI01052090.1_pt1 | contig 14984 bp, 17 predicted proteins | sample 667938 | NCBI WGS metagenome assembly APMI01 (sample SAMN01084076, study PRJNA167559) | wastewater metagenome | biome: Wastewater | place: Denmark: Ejby Moelle, Odense | collected 2011-11-28 | reverse complement strand
GCTCGTGTTATGTTGTCGATTTCCCTAGCCAATTTTATCAACTTAGATTCCTCTATATGCTCATCAGAAAATTTAGAGCCATGTAAATATCTGGAACGAATATTATAGGCGGATTTAACAAATTTAAACACCTTTTTTGTCTCCGCACCCACATCTTTTACCCCGCTATCTGAATCTATTGCATAGAATGCTACTCTTTCAGATACCTTATGTGTCACCTCGAAATTGTCTTGATTGTTTTCAATAAATAGGGTTTCGAAAATAGGCATGTACATAGATATTTTATAGGGTAGAAAATCTATTCCTCGAGCCGTATTAAGAAACGACATAGCGCGTTCAATCCTATTAAAGTCATTATACTGATGAGCTGTTGAGCTAGTTATGTCGATAATGTCATCAACACTAATGTCCAAATCCTCAAAAATTCGGTCATTGTTTTTAAATTCATAAGCAGAACAGTTTTGGTAAAATAGGTTTAGAATATTCTCTGTTTCTTTTAACTCTTGCTCATTGAATGTGACGTCTTCATATCGACCAATACAATTGCTTATCATGGCATCGTATGAGAATATCGAGACCGCAGGTATAGGTGATTCGCCGAAAGCGACTACTTCATGTACCCCTATGCTGTTATCTTTAACAAACCATAAAAATCTAAAAAAGTCTTTTAAGTAGTCTGAGTAAAACCCAGCGGAATTGTGGATTGCCTTAAGAGTTCTATTCTGAGTAAATATAACGCCGCTTTTGAACGGAATCTCCGCAAATGCAAAATCGTATTTAACAAACCCATGATAAGCCTTTGCCCTACCGACCATTGATACAAAGTCCTCGGAATAAAACATCTGCTCTCTCTTTTCTTTTAGATTACACAATGTCATAAATGGGAGCTGATATGTCCCATCTATGTCAAGTCTAAAACAGGTAGTGGTAGCCAGAATTTTGATTGCCATAATGATATGATTTGGCTATCAAAATACAATTTTAAACGATTTGCCGTTCTTTTATAATAAAGCGTTTATTTACTATCCGAATAAAAGATTCTCGGTCTATTCCATCAGACGCAGTGATGCAGGAGTCGGCTATTTCATAAACCTTATTTAAAAGCTCGTGAATATCTTCAGGTATATCTTTTGCTATTTGATGATTATCTATCTTTTCTTCCATAACTAGTAGCCAAATTTTCTTTAAACCGCACACACAAAGTTACGAATTGATAATACGGTAGCTTCTTTACACAAGCCCGAATTATCAACAGCTTTTTTACTTTTTACTCTTACTGGAATCTGCGACGTCCGGCACACGGATAGCCACAAATGTCATGGTAGCCTCGTAGTTTGTCTTGCGTTTACGCATGCCATTTGCATTCAGTTCCTTTTCCGTATCATCTTTTCTTCGGCTGGTCAAGATGTCGTTGTCGTCGCCCTTCATCATGTAAAGCCCCGTGGCTCCATAGTCTGAGGCAACCTTTTTAGCTCGTATCATCTGGCTAGCAATATTATCGCCTTCACATAGTACCAGCCCTAGTTCTTCACGGTCTTTAGGTACCTTTTCCTCGCTCAGATATATAATCACATCCCGGAAGTTGGTATGCTTGTAATTCGTATTGGATGTAGGCACAAACTTAACTTGTGAAAAGCCCGCTACATAAAGTAGCAGACCCATTATTGTCATCAATATTCTTCTCATTTTTATTGTAATTGTAAGGTTACATATTGGTTTGTGCCGCCTGTCAAATTAAGTGAATTGAACGCCCAATAATGAAGTGCCGACTCCAACCGCATATTGGAATTTGAATAGGCACTATAATAGCCCACATTGTAGGTAACGCCATCATTAGGTATGCCGATATTTTCGTGGGTCTCTGCAGCCAGACCATAGTTCGAATACACGTCAGTAATGTTTTCCGCACTTGAGTTTTGTATCCTAACAAAGAAAAGGGAGGCACCTATGTTCATAGGTTCTGTGTACGTGCCGCTAGCAGGGAAAGTATTAGTTAATGTACCCCACGAAGCTGCAAGACCAAGCATATTGCCATTAATATCTTTTCCTGAAGTAATGGCTGTTCCTGTGGCAATGCTACCCGCTAAGCCTGTATAGCTTACGGTACCACCAACAGGTATTGTTTTGGTAACTCCGTTTATGGTAATAGTTATGGGCGTAAATGTATTGTTCTTGTACACGATGTCTGTGTTTACAATAACCTTGGTCTCACAATGAGTGCCCGTATAATCTGAATTGCAGACGCATTTGCCATCGGAGCAGGCTCCGCCATTCAAACAGGCTACATCCTTGCATTTATCCTTCTTGCAGGAAGTGTAAGTAATGGTCGAAAAGGCCATCAGGGTGATGATAATCGACGTGATGAGTGTTAGCGTTTTTTTCATTGTTTTGGTCGTTTATGTTGATTAAAAATAAAATAGGCGTAACTGCAATTCTCCCGCTACTCTAGGCTTTCCACAGCCCATTATACGCAAAAGACACAGCCACGCCCGTTTAGGCGTACTATAGTCCATGCGTTGCGTATAATGGTATTTGTGGAAATTTAGAGTAGCAACCTCATGTTATAATACAGTATGTTCTATGTAGTTCTTATGTCATTCAATTATTTTAGGAAACAAATTTACTATAATGTTTGGGATTGTCCACTAGGGAAGATATCCACAAATTTGCCTCCCAGGTAAATTCAGGGCATTGGCTGTTCTAATTTGCAGGGATGTCAATAGTGCGCTTGCAGGGGTGCCTAGAATTGGAAATTGTAGACCCAGCCGATAACCTTATAATTGAAGTCATAATACAGCCCATCCTGTACAAAAACCAGCCTGCCTATGAGGTTGACTTTTGGAAGGGCGATACGTTTATGGCATCTCAAATTACCAAGTTTAAGGCCACAGTCATCATGATGCTGGAGGGCGATATGTTCCGCATTGTTGAGCCTAAACGATACCGGGGAGCTAACCCATTCTGGATGTCCTTGGAACTGACGATTGCCAACCATATTATGGTCAATGTGTAGAGGCTTCAGCTACCAGCATTTTATAGGTTAGCCTGCGGTCATTACTCTGGCTGAGCGCTAGCATAAACCTTTCACTATCGGAAATATTACGTTCATTGTACCTGAATCCAAATTCACCACAATAGCGCATTACGTGCTTGTGGCTAATGTAGTAATAGGTGCCGCGTATTGTATTCTTTAAGTGCGACCAGAATCCTTCAATTGTATTTGTATAGTAGATGCCGTTCACGTAGTAGTTGTTGGTGGCTGAAAACTTCCTAGGGCGACCTACCTTTTTCTTGCCGTCCTTCTCTTTCTTTCCTGTATTTCCCTTTACCAATTTATGCCTGCGATGCTCCTCTTTGAAGTTCAGATATGAAGTGTGGGAGTCGGTAACCACAACCGCGCTCTCTTCAACATTACGCAGTATCACGTCACGCATTGGACGCATTTCCCGGGCGCTTGGTATCTTTTCCATTACAAGCCTTCCACCTCGTTGCAGCAGGCCCATTATCACAGACTTACCCTTGCCATCCTGAGAACCTTTTATTTTCTTGTCCCAGTGCTTGTTCCGCTCCTTGCCGCCGATATAGGTCTCATCCACCTCTACTATACCTGTCAACTTCTCTTCCCGTCTGTCTTCCATCATCTCCCGGATGCGGTGCAGGATAAACCATGCGGTCTTTTGGGTTATGCCGAGATGTCTCGCTAACTGCAGTGAGCTAATTCCCCTTTTGTTGACAGAGGCGTAATACAGAGCCCGAAACCAGACCCGAAGGTTTACCTTTCCAGCTTTGAATACGCTGCCGGTAAGCACAGTGTACTTTTTGTTACACGCCTTACAAAGGAAGTCCTTATACTCTGCTAATTCTGGGTGCTTCAGACGGGTCTTCGTCCGGTAGTGGTGTTCGCTGCCGCAATGTGGGCACAGAGGAGTGCCCTTCCAACGTAATTGCTCAAGGTATTGAGCGCAGGCTAACTCATTATTGAATTGTTTCTCAAAGTCAAATTGACTCTTAAAATGTGGTAACATAAATCCTTGCTTTTTGCTCGCTTTATCATCTAATCTTACTTATCCGTTCTACAGATTAGTATAAATCAAACGATGTGCCAATTGATTAAAAATTTAAATCTGGAAGCAAAAATATTTTTAAGGAATTTGGCGGACAGCCAGAATCTTTTAGAGCTTATTTAGTGCGCGACAATTGGATAAAATATTTTGTCCTAAACGGCTTGTAGAATCGTCTACCACCAAACGGTTATGAATTTTGTTTGGTGGTTTTTACCTGCAGGAGTTGTGCCTGTTTTGTATATAAATGGTACGTGCTGGATGCAAGATGTTCTTTGTAGTACATCTTTGCGGTAACCATATTATTAAATGTCACTTCATCAACTATCATTTCAAAGGCCAATAACACACACCCGGCTATTTTGCACCTCTTATTTATCGATGGCACTGAAATTGGTTGCTCCTGAAAAAAAACTGCCGATGAAAGGTATGTTTCAAATTCACGTGCTATGAAGTTGGTCATTTTGACCTTATCGGTCAACAATTTGTCGAGACTAGCGTTCATCATTAGACCCATAAAAGCCTGCTCAATCATCTTGTCAGAGCTATAGACTCTTTCCCAAATTTCGACTTTAGAACCCTCACGGCTTGGCTCACCGGGTATTCCCGGCGGTAGTTCAAAGATTGGTTCAATCTCCTCCGCCTGTGCCTTAAATTCAAATCCTTGCTTGTATTGCTTGACGTAAGATTGTGCCAAAGCACATTTTTCACCCAATAACTTACCACGGATGGATGACTTTGTCTCATTGGCCCTGTCAGGTATTTCCAAAAACCTTTTTATAACCTCTGGGGGAACAGACCTGTTCTTTTTGATATAAGCTCTCAAAATGACCTCCAGTTTACAGTACTCGAATAGGTCATCTGGAAAAAATTCCAGCTTAATAGTGTGTGTTTTATGTTCTGAGGCCAAGTAGCAGATTTGTTTTCCAAAATAACTACTTGACTCAATAAATGCAATTTTTTCATGTTTTATACTTGTTTTTAAAAATAAATGTTTTGTACTTTGAGAACCCTCATCTCTACTTAAGCGCTCACTATGAATGAAAATCCACTTATTGAAAAAATTGACGCCGTTATATATACGTTACGCGATAATTTTGAAGGCCTATCTTTTGATGACATATTCAATAATGTCTTTAAAACCGACGCCCAAACACCCAAAGAGCATAATGAACTTTTATTAATATTAGCCAAGCTTGAAGATGAAGGATATATAACAAATGCCTATCCCGGCGTAACTGTTACGCCAAACAAACAATTTAAAATCACTTTTGACGGCCTAATTTTCGCTCTGGAAGGTTGTTACGATGCCTATGATAGGGAGAAGCGTACGATTCGGGAGCAGGCACAATTACAGGATAAGAGGCAGATAGAGGCACAAAACAAGCAGATTGAAATGCTAATGGAGCAGGTGGATGAAATGGCTGAGCAGCGTAAAATCCAAAAGAGCGTCCGTACATTAACCGCATGGATTGCTCTAGGTACAATTGCCGCAGCTGTTTACTATATAATTCAAGTAGCACACTATATAACTCATCTTGGAGTACCTCAGTCTTGCTCTTGCGCTTCGTAAAAAGCTTTCTGAGCCACATATAAAAATAATGAAGCATCAGGTTAGCTTGTTTTGTAAAATAAATTGGGTTGGAGATGGGGAAGCGGCTCCTCCCATTTTGTATATACCTCCCGAAATTATAATTTCCCGTAGGAAAAAGAGAAATAATTATTTCTCACAATATAATGCTACTCCCTATTACCGCAATATCGTGTTCGGCAAATGGACAGAGCATAGTCAATGCATAGTCATTGTATAGCAGTAGCATGGTAACGTATCGAGAACGATCGATAGTCATGACATAGTCAATACGTAGTCATTGGATGGCAACAGTATCACTCAATGACCAGCTCAACATAGGTCTCACCATCTTTAACAAGGTCCCTGTTGTAAGCCCTTCTACCAATGATCTCTTTTGAGTCCCGGATATCTTCAGGCGTACCAGCCAGTTCTATTTTTATATGATCTCCGGCCCGGTCCTCATACTCGATAAAGTCAGAGACATACAGGTTGAATTTGTCCAGTATATCCTCAAGCGGGTATTGATCGTCCTCACCCTCTTCCAGGTCAAAAGAGATAGCCATTCTATGGTTGGTGTCATCAGTATCACTCAGGTCCTGGTAAATACCCTCCTCTATAAGTTTATAACGGGCGGCATCATTGTACTTCTCTAAGCTTAATAGCTCTATATTCTTCATTTTTATATTTTAAGGCAACGTCCGGTTTCTTTGAAAGATAGTAAAAATGCTGCAATGAGCGGCTCCCTGTATCTCTGGTTGCCCGGCCGGGTATAGTCAGGTTTACCTGCTTATCCGTTCAACGCTTACTTCATGATCGGCTGCCGTATAATGGTCTTCAATTTTTCAGGAGCTGTTCGGCGCATATCGTTGAGGTATATCTCACGGTGCTTCCCATGGAGTTGATAACCACTTTCTTTTATAAACTCATGTAGCTTTACGATCGTTGGTGCCTCCCCGCTGTAAGGGCCTGTATAAAGTACCTGAGCGCATAAGCCCTCCTCCATAGCTTCAAACCTTACCCGGTCAAGCATAGGTAAACTCTTCTTCTTAGCTACCAGCTCCCTCGCCTCGGCAATGATCGCCTTGGTCACAAATTCAGGCTGCATGATCATCAGTGTCCATTTCCATTTAGATTTATCCTCCATCGAGAAGTCTCTCATGTCATCGGTCCACCATAATCCCTCAAGCGGCATTACCCCATAGTCAATTTGTTGCTCACCCTTCTTGTACATGAACTTGATAATGTAAGACAAGCTATACAGTGCCCCGATAGCCTCTTCAAACTGTTTGGAACCATTCGGGTCGCCTGCCCCATCTATCATCAGGTAGTTTAGCTTCGGAACAGTAACAATTTCCATCTTCTTAGCTGAAGCTTTATAAAGACTTGAGTATTGTTTTTTGAGATCTATTTTTTCCATGTTTAACTTTTTGCAGTGTTGGCTTGTTCTTGTTATATGCTATCCCCTACTCCGTCTTATCATATACATCCAATGCGAGTGGCAAACTGGCTGCCACACCCGCCAGGCCACATACCGTAAGTGTGATCAGGATAGTATCCTTGATCTCTTCCCTGCTTGCACCCAGCTTTTTGGCCATCGGAACATGGAAATTTATTGCAGTTGTATCACCCATAGCCGCCTTTATGCCAATATATACAAGTTGCTTTGTCTTGGCATCCAATCCTTTGGTGTTCTTCAACGACTCGATTAGCCCATTGAATGCCTTCGATACCTCCGGTGCTTCCTCTTGAAAGACTTCCATCGGATTTTGTGTGCCTGTATTGCTCATGATCTTGCTTTTATTGATCTTCGATATTAGAAACTACGGTGTACCTGGTACAAACTTATTGAAGTCGTTGCCGGCACAAAATGATATGAATATGTATTGTCGCTGATTAAACTCATGCTTTAGGTTGACCAATGTCTTATAATTGTTGAATTGTAATAGCTACTCATTATACGCCCATTCAGCGGCTTAAATACTTTGAATGTAATTTTGCATGAGAAAGGAAATATTATGGAGATAGGTATAGATAGTTTTGCCGCAGCCAGCGTAGGCACAGGGGGCGATGTACAGGCAAATAGCATGGATGCCCTGGCCAAGCTGCTGGAGCGAATAGAGCATGCCGACAGTGCCGGGCTGGATGTATTTGGCATTGGCGAGCATCACCGCAAAGAGTTCCTCGACTCCGCACCTACTATGATACTGGCTGCAGCCGCCTCTCGCACAAAACGCATACGCCTCACCAGCGCTGTTACAGTCCTCAGCGCCGCCGACCCTGTAAGGGTTTTCCAAAACTTCGCCACCCTCGATCTAATATCCAAAGGCCGCGCCGAGATGGTGGTTGGCCGTGGTTCATTCATAGAGGCGTTCCCTTTATTTGGGTATCAGCTCGAGGATTATGATGAGCTATTCTCAGAGAAGCTGGACCTGCTGCTGAATATACGTGACAATGAAAGTGTGACATGGTCAGGTAAGTTCCGCCCTGCCTTAAAGGACCAGGCTATATACCCAAGGCCATTGCAAGACCCCTTCCCTATTTGGCTGGGCGTTGGTGGCACACCGGCTTCGTTTGTTAGGGCGGGCACACTTGGCCTGCCATTGATGGTTGCTATTATAGGTGGTGAAACACATAGGTTCCGTCCACTGATAGACCTATATAAAAACGCAGGAGCAAAAGCAGGGCATGCCCCGGAGAAGTTGAAGGTGGGCCTGCACTCACTCGGCTATGTGGGCGAAACAACAAAAGATGCGGTAGATGACTTCTATCCCGGCTATGCTGAGACCTTTACAAGAATAGGCAAAGAACGTGGCTGGCCTCCCGTTACGAAATCACACTTTGATGCACAGAACGGGCCGAGAGGTGCCCTGCTGATAGGCGGGCCTGAAGAAGTAGCCGAAAAGATACTCCGCCATAGCGAGGCCCTGGGCGGTATCTCCAGGCTCACCTTCCAGATGGACAATGCATCACTCTCCCACGAAAAACTAATGCGCTCAATAGAACTTATAGGGCAAAAAGTGATGCCGCTTGTAAATGCCTAGCCTGTCGCTTTGCAATTAGTTCTTGATGGGTATACGCTTCAGAGTTTCCAGCAGGTAAGACCAGAACTTTTGTACTGAGCTTATTTGTACGCGTTCATCGGGTGAGTGCGCACCATAAATATTCGGGCCGAAGGAGATCATTTGCATACCGGGATAATTGGTACCCAGTATACCACATTCCAGCCCTGCGTGTATGGCGTCCACATTTGCTTTGGCATGGAACATCTCTTCGTAAAGATTGCTCATCAACTTTATGATCGGCGCATCGGGGCGTGGCTCCCAGCCGGGATATGAGCCGGTAAGTGCAAGCGTTGCGCCCATCAACTCAAAAGTGCTCGTTATAGCTTCTGCGAGGTCGCCCTTTTCGCTATCTACCGAACTGCGTGTGAGGCACTGGATATTGTAAGCGCCGTCGCTTACCAGTACCCGGGCCAGGTTATTTGAAGTTTGCACCAGGCCTGCTATTTCGGGGCTCATGCGGTAAATACCATTGGGGCATGCATAAACCGAGCGCAATAGCTTTTGCTGAAAATCAGCAGCCATTACTTTAGCAGGCATCTCCGCCGCATCTATAGTAACAACAAGATTAGGATCGGTAGATGAATATTCTTTTTGCAGGATACCTGAAAATGAGGCAACCGCATCCTTAACTTTAGCTGCATTATTTCCTGCAACTACTATTACCGCCTGCGACTCTCTTGGAATAGCATTGCGCAGGCTACCGCCGTCTATCCTTGCAATCCCGATGTTATGTTCCTTTGTAAGACTTAGCAGAAGGCGGTTCATGAGCTTATTGGCATTAGCCCTACCCAGTTGTATGTCAACACCGGAGTGGCCACCGGTCAATCCCTTCACAGCTATTTGAAAAGCTGAACCGGCTTGTGGTGCTACCTCTTCGTAGTTGCCGGTCGCGGTAACGTCAATGCCACCTGCACAGCCTATGGTCAGTTCGTTATCTTCTTCCGTATCAAGGTTAAGCAAAGTTTTGCCTTCCAATAATCCACCCTTCAAGGACAAAGCGCCAGTCATGCCGGTTTCCTCATCAATAGTAAAAAGCGCCTCTATAGCCGGGTGTGGAATATCTGTAGATGAAAGCAATGACATGATAGAGGCAACGCCGATGCCGTTATCCGCGCCAAGGGTAGTGCCTTTTGCTTTTACCCAGTCGCCATCCACATACATCTCAATACCCTGCTTGTCAAAATCAAAAACCGTATCGCTGTTCTTCTGGTGCACCATATCAAGGTGGCTTTGCAACACGATCGTCTCTCGGTCTTCCATGCCCGCTGTGGCCTTCTTCTTAATGATCACGTTACCTGCCTCATCTTCCGTTGTGGGAAAACCCAGGCCTTCACCGAATGCTTTTATGAAGGCTATAACCCTTTGTTCCTTTTTAGAAGGACGGGGCACCGCGTTTAAGTCGGCAAAATGGTTCCATAAGGCGCTTGGCTGTAACTGGCGTACCTGATCACTCATGTTTTAAGATTTTTATTTAGAGAGCGCTAATTTAGGCATCTTTGATCAAAATAAGGCTTCGTAGTCATAAGAAGCATTTATTTTTGGGGAGCATTACACCGGGCAGCCAGCTAAAGCAAAGGAATATGAGTATGAGTAAACTGCCACAGATCACAATTTCATTCTGGATAATGAAAATATGTGCAACCACGTTGGGCGAAACTGCCGGCGATCTGTTGTCAATGACTTTGAATGTGGGCTATGCAATAAGTTCAATAATCCTCCTGGGGTTCTTTGCACTTACCTTGTTGATCCAGCTCTTCTCTAAAAAGTATCATCCTTTTATTTATTGGGCCGTTATCCTGGCTACCAGTACTGCAGGCACCACGATGTCTGATTTTATGGACCGCACCATGGGTTTGGGCTATATGGTCGGGTCACTGATATTAGTAACTCTTTTAGTTGCGACGCTGTTCATTTGGAAAATGACCGAAAAGTCATTGTCTGTGACTGATATAAAGTCACTACGAGGCGAGGTATTTTACTGGACAGCCATATTATTTTCTAATACCCTCGGCACTGCCCTGGGCGATTTCCTTGCCGACAGTTCGGGCCTGGGATTTTCAGGCGGTGCTATATTGATCGGAAGTTTGTTATTGCTCGTGGTGCTAGCATATTACTTCACTAAATTATCTCATGTAGTATTGTTTTGGCTGGCGTTTGTATTAACGCGACCATTTGGTGCCACCTTTGGCGACCTCCTCACAAAACCCATTGAAAAAGGCGGGCTTAATTTGGGCACTGTTGGCTCATCGCTGGTGCTTTTGGTTATCCTGCTTGCCTTGATCATCGCATCAATTAGCAGAATGAGATCGACAGAAAAAAGCAAAGCCGCTTAGTGTGTTTGCCCAGCCTGTGTATTGTATGATAAAAATTAAATTATTGATCCTTGCCGAAGGTATTTTACAGAAAAACACTCAAAATATATTATTTTAAGGCTTTATTACCTTAGCGCCAAATAGTTACCAGTTGCAGCGTTTACTTGCTATATTGTTTTTCTTAGCCTCGTGTTTTGCCGGTCTTGCTCAAAACCCGGTCCCCAAATTCAGTTCCTATGCTCAACGGTATTATTATCTTGACAGCCTTAGGTCCTCCTTCAATGGCAAATCAACTGAAAAGGTATTGGACACTTTACGATCATTATCAAAGCGTGCAGAAGATGCGGGCGACAAAGAGCTTGCCTATAAACTCAAACTGGTACTATATCATGAACAGGTACACAGGCAGGCCACCGGCAGGGATACACTAATCAATAAGATCGCAGAGGTGGCGCGATATGCAGAGGAAAATAACATGCCTTACCTGCAAGCGGACGCATTACAGTCCATCGCCGATTTTCATTGGGAGTTTAGCAGGCATGAAAGCACCGCCCTTGAAAATTTTATAGGTGCTTATAATATTTACAAAAATTTCAGCCCCGGCGAATTCCCGCCAAAGCAGGAATATATTTCAGCTCTTGGGGGAATGTACTACCGGTACGAAGATTACGACAATTCTATTAAGTACCTGCAGGAGGCCCTTGCGACCCAGCCACCGAGGGGCCATAACATGTACTATACCATAAGCAATACTATAGGCCTATGCTACAGGAGGATGAAAAGGTATGACAGCGCCCTCTGGTATTTTCAAAAAGTTTATGATAGTGCCACTAATGAAAAGAATGAGAGTGTCTGGAAGTCAATATCAGGCGGCAATATAGGTATTACCTATTTCCAGCAGGGCAAGTATACTGAAGCGATTCCCCTGCTGGACAAGGATATAGAAGTGAGCCTTGCTACCAACCAGATAAAAAATGCCGCAGGCTCTATGACTACAAGAGCTGCTATTTACTATTACCAGAAAGACTATGATAACGCCGAAAAGCTCTTACTAAAGGCACTTCACCTCTGCGAGAGCAAACCTTTCTGGCCAAACTACGGGCTTGGTGCGGAAATGTATACCTGGCTATACAAGGTCTATGCAGCGAAGAATAACATGCGGAACGCTTACCTGTATGCGGACTCGGCCATCATGGCAAAAGACAGTGCCGCAGCGATGCTCAATACGCTTAACCTTGCCAAGGCTAATGAAAAACTGAGCTACGTACAGCGCAAACTGGATGAAGAAAAACTGAACGACCGAATAAAAATAGATCAACTGGCCCTGGGCAAAAAACGCATTGAGGCGACTTTCTTTTTTATAGGGATCATTGTCCTGCTACTGGTAATAATTTTTATAGCGAGGGAAAGGAAACGCTCTGAGAACATATTACTGAATATACTGCCGGAAAAGATAGCTGAACGGCTGAAGAAAAGAGAGCACCCTATAGCAGATTATTTTGAGCATGCTTCGATACTATTTATTGATATGGCCGGCTTCACCACCTTTTCTGACAGCAGGAACCCAAAGGAGGTGGTGAATATACTGAACAGCATCTTCACCAACTTCGACATGCTGGCGGATAAGCATGGACTGGAAAAAATAAAAACCATAGGCGACTGTTATATGGCCGTGAGCGGCTTGCCTGAACTAAATCCGCGGCATGCGGAGGCTGCGGCTGAAATGGCGCTGGAGATAAAGGCAGAAATGAGTAAGTATAAAGCCGCAGACAACACACCTATAACCTTTCGTATGGGTCTGGATTGCGGCCCAGTGGTAGCTGGAGTGATAGGCAGAAGGAAATTCATTTATGACCTCTGGGGCGACACCGTAAATACCGCCAGCCGAATGGAAACTACGGGCATAGCCGGTGAGATACACTGCTCAGAACGATTTAAAAAACAGCTGGAACATAAGTATAAGTTCAAGAGCCGCGGCTCAATAGAAGTAAAAGGCAAGGGCCTTATGGAAACCTGGCTACTGATGTAGCCCTTCTTTATACGCGGCCCCATTATTATCAATTTCACTTCTTTATATCGTTGATAGGAACAGGTAAAAATACCTGTTTTTAAGAACGGGCATTTTTACTCTTTCCTTAGTACATGCATTGCTACACCTTTGTACCTGTTATTGCGCAAGTAACTGGTAAAAGCCGAACAGCCAGAAAAAAGTAGGCATCACTATTATAATCTTTAAAAAAATGGACATAGAAATCACATTTTACAATAATTCATTTGACATCAATAACAATTCGGTTGTACTCTTCCAAAAAAATGTTGCAACTACATTCGAAGAAGTAGCTATTGCATGGCGCGTAATAAAAAACTGCGGACGCGGCTGGCACAATGTATTCACATACCCCATGGAGTTTGAAGTAGCCGCTATGGACATTTATGGCAACGTATCGTCTCAAATGGAAACTACCAATGGCGACAAATGGTTAGTTAACATCGGTGGTTCCGGTGACAGCATGCAACTGGATCCTAATGGCGCATCAAGCCCGAACGCAATTGATGTAGAAAATTCACTTTCATTTGGCGCCATCCAGGCCAGGATACTGAAAGACGGAAAATTACTGGCCGCGAAAACCAATATAGCACCCAACCAAAAAGCAACCTTTGAATTTAAGCCCACTCTATGGGTAGGCCTAGCTTCGGAAGTAACAGAAGGCCAGGCGATCAATTCCGCCGTTCTTTCTTCTATAAATACAGAATTATCATTGCTCGGCATAACCAAAGCAGACCTTGTGCTGACAGGCGGTGGTAATAACCCGTTTTCTTTTACTCTCACTCCAACCGCTTAATGATATAAGGCCCGGCAGGGTCCGGGCCTTATATTATTTTATGAATGCATTCTCACACGTTCTAAAAACTAATCAAACATGGAACCAATAGTTATCTCGAAACAATCCGGGAACAGCACTTTTTGCTTTGTTTTTTCCTTTTCCCCCGTCACTTTGCCTGAAGACAGTTATTACGATCTTGATTTTACCTTTTACAGGAAAGACATCTATGTGGAGGGAAATGCAAACACGTTTTTCCAATGGCAAGGGCCATCTACGATCCTGGAACCCGTGCCTTTTAATATCCCGATACTTTTACAAAGTGCAAATGCCCAGGCTACAGGTGCAGCCCTAGCTGCGCAGAAACTACCATCGACCTCAAACAAAAAGAAATCTGCAACCATAGAGGAGGACAGCGCCCCGGTGACCGATCCTGAAGAAATAGTACCTGACAGTAACAACTGTAGCGGGGCATTTAGTATCGACGTCAGCATGGGTGTGCAATATGTGTGGTTTGACATGCATTACGGAACATCTGCAAACAGCGAACATTTTATAGGTAATATGCTAGCATTTCCTCAAGGCGAGTAGCCATTAAAAAAATAAGATGAAGGGAAAATTCACTTTACCGTACAAATCTTACAATTTCCATATTGAAAGCCTGCTAAACGAACATAGCATCGAGGGCAATAATGGCCTTGTACAGCATTTCAAAATATACAGGGAAGACATGCCTGAAAGATCATGGAACGGATATCTGCATAGCTTTTCAGATCTAAGGTTTGACGTTATTTTCCCCGACCATATTAACATCAAAGGTACGCTCCGGCTCTACAGGTCCGTATCGGAAGATAAAAACTATATTTTCCTTGATGCTGATTTCGGATCAAGATATGAACAAAATTTCCAGGGGAATCTTTACGAGGTAAGTTGCGGTGAAGAACCATCGAATGACGACACACGCGATGACAACGACGAGCAGGATATTATTAACTACACACCATCATACAGCATGGAAATAAATGACGCAGACATCATACCAGGTGGTCATAAAAACCTGTTCCCTTACTTATACCTGCAGCAGTTACATGCACCTGACAAGGCTAATGATGACCATTTCATAAGTTATACTTATGTTGAGAAAGACGGAGCTA
>APMI01001063.1_pt1 | contig 14986 bp, 14 predicted proteins | sample 667938 | NCBI WGS metagenome assembly APMI01 (sample SAMN01084076, study PRJNA167559) | wastewater metagenome | biome: Wastewater | place: Denmark: Ejby Moelle, Odense | collected 2011-11-28 | reverse complement strand
AGCTTCAGTCGCGGGGTGGAGCAGTCTGGTAGCTCGTTGGGCTCATAACCCAAAGGTCGTAGGTTCAAATCCTGCCCCCGCAACCACTTATAGAGACCCGCTGAGTAGCAGAAGCCGCTCAGCGGGTTTTTCTATTTCGGCCCACATATCGCCGCTCTCGGCGTCGCGGCCGATCAGCACGGTGCCGAGCATGTCGGCCAGCAGGGCGCGCGTGCGGTCCCGGTCGGCGTCCTCTTCAAGCACGCGCTGCAGCTCCAGCATCTGGCGCCGGTAGCGCGCCAGCACGTCATCGATGACCTGGCCAGGTCCCGCCTCGGCCTGCTCGATCAGGTGGATCAGACGATCGCGTTCGGTTTCCGCGGCGCGTAGCCGCTGCTGCAACGCTGGGCTGATGCCCACGGCGGCGACAGCATCCACAAGCCGGCCTAGCTCGGCCTCCAGCGCCTTGAGCTGGCGTGGTGCCGCCGCGGCATCGCCTGTGGCCTGGCGCTGCATGTCGGCCAGCATGGTGCCGACTTCGCGTTGCAGCATCGCCAGCACCTCGGGGCTCAGTAGCTCTTCGCGAACCTCGGCCAGCAGGCGTTTGTCCAGCGCCTCACGGCGCACCGTCACCGAGGAGCCGCACACGGCCGGGCCCCGGTCCTTGTGGACGCTGCAGCCGTAGCGCTCCGAGCTGATCGCCGTGAAGGCCGCGCCGCAAGGCCGGGCCGACCCGCCAGAGTCAGAAGGCGTGGAACATGCCGAAACGCAACACGTTCTGGCTGCTACCGGAGGCCGGGCCGCCGGTGAGCATCAGCTGAGCTTGGGCGCCGTCGCCTGATACGCGTTGGTAGCTGAACTGCGTGTAGATGCTGGAGCGCTTCGAGAGCAGGTAGTACAGCCCGGCGTTTACTTGTTGGGCTTTGTTGTTCTTCAACTGTTCATTGCCCTTCATGTAGGTGTACATGCCGATGAGGCGGGTGCTGGGCGTGGGGCTCATGATGCCGCCGACCTCGACGACGTCGATCTTGGCTTTGGTGAATGTGTTCTTCGTGCTGGTGTAGAGCACATCGGCGGACACACCTCCGGAAAAGTCATAGCGTCCGCCCAGACCCCAGCTAGCGACGCCATCGTCGCCCTTGTTGATCAGCGGTGACTTGGCGTTGATGGCAGCGAACGTGAGCGTGAGCGGACCGGATGCGTAGTCGGCACCGAGGCTGTAGGTCGAGCCGCGGGAGTTCGAGCCGGCCTGCTCGCCCATGCCGTAGACACCCCCGAAGCTGAAGCCATTGATGGTCGGGCTGTCGTAGCGAACAGCGTTGGAGATACGGCTGGTCAGGCCGGTGCGGTCGAAGTCGAAAGACCCGAACGGTGTGAGGCTGCCGAAGGGACCCTGGCGCAGGAAGGGCAGTGCGACGAAGGGGAACATCTGGCCCATGCCCCAGCGCTTGACCGACAGATTGCTGAACATGAAGTCATCAAGTGTGCCCACGGTGACGGTGCCGCCAGATCCCTGCAGGCCGACATAGGCGCCGTGATTGAAGAAGCCCTCGCTGGTGCCGTTGATGCCAATGGTCGTTCCCGTATCCATCGCGAACTGGCTCTCCAGCTTGAAGATGGCCTTCAGGCCATCCCCCAGGTCTTCGCTACCACGGAAGCCGAGCAGGTTGGGAACCAGGACGCCGGTGTTGACCAGAGACTTGCTGCTGCCACCAACGTTGCTGACCCTGTCCACGCCCGCGTCAAGCAGGCCATAGATGGTGACAGTGCTGGCGCTTTGTGCGTGGGCCAGGCCACATGCAAGTAGCAACGAGAAAACTGCGGAAACCCTAAGCATTCGGAACCTTTCCGGGGAAGGAAGTGAAAGCTGTCGCTGCTCCTTCTCCGGAGCTGGCGATGCAGCGCGCCTGATGGCCCGATGAAAACGGGGAGATCAAGGTGCGTGGTGATCTCTGGTGTCTTCATCGGACGCAGCCAGTTTCCGAGGCGGGCTGCGCAGGCTCAATCCAGTTCGCGAATATGCATATCCGCTTCGCGCGGACGGATAGAGCAGTGCACGGAATGCGCGATGTAAGGCGGTCAGGAAGACGCATGGAACGGCCGTGGGAGTGCGTCCCTCGCACCCAGGGCGATGCCTGATCGCGGGAACTGGATAGCGCCCAGCGCCTTCTGGCTAGTGCTGTGCCTGGCGCTTCTTCTAGGCTGGCTGCGCTACTCGTGATACGAGTGGCAGGTGTTGCGTCATGTCATTGCCCTGGGGGCGAGCTGGTCGCGGCCTGCATTCCCTCCAACTCTTGCAAGCGGAGACCTCGATGATTTCTCGTCAAGCCCTGATGGCCCTCTGTGCCGGTGCGTCCTTCAGCCTCGCTGGACTGGCCCATTCAGCCGCCATCGGCGGTGTGCGCGGACTGGACCATGTGGGCGTCACGGTGCCCGATGTGGATCAGGCAGCGAGCTTTTTCACGAAAGTGCTCGGATGCCAGGAGGTCTTTCGCTTCGGACCTATCCGAGACCCTCAGGGGTCGCTGATGAAGGATCTCGTCAATGTGGAGCCGCGTGCGGAGATCGTGCAGATCGTGATGATGCGCTGTGGGCAGGGCTCGAATATCGAACTGTTCCAGTACAAGGCCGCGGATCAGAGCGCAGCGCTTCCGCGCAATAGCGACATCGGGGGGCACCACTTGGCGTTCTACGTGAACGACTTGCCCGCTGCGGTTGCTCAGGCCCGGCAACTCGGACTGCGTACCTTCATGGGCCCCTTCGCCGTCGAAGAGGGACCGGCGGCTGGCCAATCCATCACCTATTTGCTGGCCCCCTGGGGGTTGCAATTGGAGCTAATCTCCTATCCTGACGGCATGGCCTACGAGAAAGCCGCTACGACACGGCTGTGGTCACCCCAGAGGGAATAACCACGAACGGTCTGCGCGGTCCTTGCGGGACCGAGGCCTATACTGAAACCCCACCTCCCGGCACATGGGAGGTGACGATGAATATGAGGGAAGGCGCGCTACATCTGCGCGCCGCGTAGATGAGGTGCTTCGCGCCACATGCCGACCAAACAATCTGCACTGCACCTGCCTTTGGCGCCTGAGCATCTGGGGCTGGAAGCCAGCGTGACCCGTGATGACCATCAATCGCTGCGCCTTTGGCTGCGAATGATGTCCTGCACGAACCAGGTCAATGCCGAGATCCGGCGCCGCCTCAGGGCCGAGTTCGGCATTTCCATTGCCCGCTTCGACTACCTCGCTCAGGTGCATCGCTATCCTGAAGGCCTGACGATGACCAAGATGTCGTCGCACTTGATGGTCAGCGGCGGCAACGTGACTGGTTTGACTCGGGAACTCGAAAAGGACGGCTGGATCGTTCGCGAGACCGACCCGACCGACAGGCGCTCCAGTCGCGTGCGCTTGACTCCCACGGGCAGGGAGACCTTCGAGCGCTTCGCCTCGATGCACGAGGCCTGGGTGGTCTCGATATTCTCCGGGCTCAAGGCAAGTGACCGCGCGCAGCTTTCCCAGTTGCTGGGGCAGCTACGCTTGATGGTGGCGCAGTCCGAAGCGTCGACAGAAGTACCCGCTGTTGCGCCGCGCCCGCGCCGTCCGCGGGCTGTCAAGGCTTGACGCCTGGCCCCTGATTCACGCGCGGGGTTAACTCAGGCGGCGGACGGCTTGAAGACCACCGATTCCGGCCTCAGTCCACGGGACGCAGGCAGCGCGCCAACGCCGGCAAGGGGCGCGTCGGGCGCCAGCTTGCCGGCCTGGTCGATCAGGGCGTGCAGCAACGATACCAACGACTTCCACTGGTCCTCTCCCAACGTCTGCTGGACGCGGCTTTGACGCAGTTCGGCCCGCTGCATGAGCCCCTGGATGACCGCATGGCCTTCCGGGGCTATGCCCACCAACGTCTGGCGCCTGTCGTTGCTCGCATCTTGGCGCCGCACCAGTCCCTGGTTCTCCAGGCGATCGAGCAGCCGCGTCAGCGTGGGCTGCTTGGTGACTGCACGCCTGGCCAGCAACCCCACCGGCAGTGGCGGGGTATCTCGAGCAGGGACAAGCCGTGGCTGCGAATTTCGTCGACGAAGTCGCCCACCATCAGGTGGGCGGCCTGCGCCAGCAGCGCGGGCAGGTAGCGCTCCACGAAGGGGCGCTCGTGCACGGACATCGCGTCAGAAGTCGCCACTGAGCAAGGCCCCGCCGCCGGGGATGCGTGTGCCGAGCTTGAGTTCGCGCAGCATCTGCCAGGTTGTTGCGACTGCGGCCGAGACTGTCGGTACGCCCGACTCGTCCTGCACCTTCTGGATGGAGGCAAGCGAGGGCATCTGCACGCAGGCCGACAGCACCAGGCCGTCAATGTTGGCGCGATCCAAGCGCTTGTAGATCTCGATCAGGTTCTTGGGATCCTGCGCGGCCACCGTCAAGTTGTCGGGAATCTCCAGCGCGACGTAGTCCTTGACCTCGATGCCTTCGCTCTCGATGTAGTCCACCACCAGCTTGGTCAGCGGCTTCATGTAAGGGCAGACCACCGACACGCGCTTCATGCCCATGGCATGCAGGCCGTCCACGAGCGCACCGGCGCTGGTCACGACCGGCGCCGGATTGCTGTTCTCCACCGTGCGCTGGTGCAGCCTGGCCTGGGACACGCGGTGGTAGCCGAGGCCCATGCTCATGATGGCGACCAGGCAGGCGTAGCCCAGGACGTCGACCTTGGCATCGGAGAGCTCCTGCGCGCAGCGGTCGCTGTCGCGATCCATGGCCTCGAGTTCCTCCTTCACCACCTTCTTCATGCGCATGCGGCTCGAATGAAAGGTGAAGCGTTCGGGAGCGACCAACTCGCGGGCTCGCAGCAGCGCGGGAATCTCGGTCTCCATCGTCGTGTTCGACGACGGCACGATCTGGCCCACGCGGATGGGCTTGGCAATGAACTCAAAGCTCATGGGAGGACTCCAGGGTCAGATCCAGGCCGCCAAGCTCGTCGCTTGTCGGGCCGTCGATGAATCGGGCGGCCGTCAGCGGCTTGCGGTTCACCGTGAGGTCGAAGATGTCGAAGCGGTTGTAGTGGCCAGTGATGTCGTGCATCTGGCGAGGCTGGATGCACTTGGTGAGGTCCAGCTCCGCATAGGCGATGCCTTCGACATCGATCAGCGGCGTGCCGATCACGCGGCCATCCGGTCCGATGAAGCCCGAGAAGGCGCTGTTGGGTCGCGACAGCAGCTCGCGGGCCTCGGGGTGGCTCTCGCTCATCGCGTCGACGATCTCGCTGGAGATCGTCGAGCAGGAGACGATGGTGAAGAGCTTGCCTTCGAAGCAGTGGGCGGCGGCGCGCAGCCGGATTGCCTCCGCCATGTCGTAGTCCTTGGGGGCCACCGGCAGCGAGATGTAGCTGGCCACATGCACCAGTTCGCCCTGGGCGAGTAGCGAGAAGCGCGCCAGCGTGTTGGTGTTCTCGCCGCAGGCCAGGGCACCGAGCTTGCCGATCGGGGTGTCGTGCACGCGCAGGGCCGACGCGTCGCCAGGCGCCCAGGTCAGCTTCTCGGCCCAGGTGGGGACCAGCTTGCGATGGCGGCCCAGCAGCTTGCCGTCCTCGCCGATCGTGACCAGCGTGTTGTAGAGCGTGCCTATGCCATTGGGATTGCGCTCGTTCACGCCGATCACGACGTGGATGCGGTGGCGGGCGGCGGCCTGGGCGATCTTGCGGATCTCGGGACCGGGGATCTCGATGGCGGAGGCTGCGAGCCTGGCGAACCAGGGGCTGCCCTCGATGGGGTTCATCACCCAGCTCCAGTAGGGATAGCCGGAGATGAAGACCTCGGGGAAGGCCACCAGGCGCGCGCCGTTGGAGGCGGCTTCTGCGATGAGGTCGCAGGCCTTGTCGACCGTCGCATGGGTGTTCAGGAACACGGGCGCGGCCTGGACCGTCGCCGCCTTGAATGTGGGCAGGTTGAGCATGTCGACTTCTCCCGCCTCAGACCGCGACCACGGGGTGGCGCAGCAATCCGATGCCCTGCACCTGACCTTCGATGATGTCGCCCGGCCAGACCCATTCCTGCGGACTGCGGCCGGCGCCCACACCGTCCGGCGTGCCGCTGGCGATGATGTCGCCCGGCTCCAGCGTGATGCCGGCGCTCAGGTCAGCGATCAGATCGTCGACCTTGAAGAGCATGTGGCGGGTGTTGGAGTTCTGCTTGGTCTGGCCGTTGACGCTCAGGCTCAGGTCCAGCACCTGCGGGTCAGGCAGTTCGTCCGCGGTGACGATGCAGGGGCCCATCGGGCAGTAGGTGTCCTGTCCCTTGGAATAGATCCACTGGCCGGCGCGGCGGCAGTCGCGCGCGCTCATGTCGATCAGCACGGTGTAGCCGAACACGTACTTCAACGCCTGGGCCTTCTCGACGCGTTTGGCGCGCGTGCCGATGATGACCCCCAGTTCGATCTCCCAGTCCAGCTGCTGCGTGATCTTGGCGTTGTGCTCGATTGCATCTCCCGGGCCGATCACGGTTGTCGGCGGCTTGGAGAAGATCACCGGCTGCTTGGGCAGCTCCTTGGCGGTGTCCAGCGTCCGGCTCGATTCGGCGACGTGTTCCAGGTAGTTCAGTCCGATGCCGAAGATGTTCTTGCGCGGCCGGGGGATGGGTGCGAGCAGCTTGACATTGGCCAGCGGCCACGCGGTGCCGGTGGGGAAGCGGCCGTCGTAGGAGTTCAGCAGCTCGGTGGTGGAGGCGACGGCCTGCGGGCCCAGGTCAATGAAGGACAGCATGTCCGCAGGCAGGTCACTGCCCGAGTCGGCTGCCAGCAACTGAAGATCTACGACGAGATCATTGACCAGGGCGCCCAGGCGGGCGGCGGACAGGATGTCGGCGCGATAAGTCACGAGACGCATGGAAGAGGCTCCGATTGGTGATGCGATGAAGTGGGCCGCCTTCAGGCGGCGACGGGTTGGTGGCCGCCGTGGTCGGCCAGTGCCTGTTCGCGGTACAGGCCGAGGGCCTTGATCGTGGGCAGGTCGTGGAAGCAGAAGAGGCACGCGTCCTCGCTGGCGCTGGCATTGGCGTGCTCGTGGAACGCCCAGGACGGCACGCAGAAGATGTCGCGCTCCTCCCAGTCGAAGCGCTGGCCGTTGATGACGGACCAGCCGCGGCCCTTGGCCACCTGGTACAGGAAGCTGCCGGTATGGCGGTGCGCCTGTGTGTGCTCCCCCGGGCGCAGCAGCTGCATCGAAGCACCGACGGTCTGCATCACCGGACCGCCCGTGAGTGGATTGACGTAGTCCATCAGGATGCCGTCGAAGGGGCTGCCGTCCGCTACCCGCGCGTGCCGATTCAGGGCGTCGTAGGTCGCTTCCCACTCGTACTTGAAGAGCGGGGAGTACGGCTTGTTCCACCCGTGATCCCGGGGCAGCAGGCCGCGCCCTCCCCAGCTTGCGACCATGTCGTTGACGGGGCGGGTCGCCGCCTGGTGCAGGTCTGGGTGCACCGCGTAGAAGTTGGCCTCCATGGCGTTGACCAGGGGGATGTCCAGTCCGTCCTGCCAGATGCAAGGGCTGCCGTCCTCTGCCACGCCGTGCTCATGCCACGTGCCGTTGGGCGTGATGACGAAATCGCGTGCGCCCAGCGTGAGCTTGTGGCCGTCGACGATGGTGTAGGCGCCGCTGCCTTCCATGATGAAGCGCAGCGCGGAAGCTGCATGTGCATGCGCCGATGCGCGCTCTCCCGGGTTCATCACCTGCAGTCCGGCATAGAGCCAGCCGACGGCGGCGGACACGTCGCGCCGCCCCGGGTTGTCGAGGTACACGACGCGTCGCCCGGCCTTCTCCGGCGTCACCAGATCGACCGAGCGAAGCACGTGCTCGCGCAGCTGCTTGTAGCGCCACAGCACGGGCACCGACGAGGACTGCGGCTGCCAGGGCTCGATCTTGTTGGCCACCGTCCAGAGAGCGCCGGTCTTCTGGCGCTCCAGTTCGGCGTAGTAGGCCAGCAGCTCGGGGGAATCCTCGACATCGGCCCGTCCGGCCACGCTTTCGCGGAATTGATCGTAGGTCTTGGTCATGGTCGAACTCCTTGCTTGGATGGCTCACGCATTGACGGGAGGGCGCATCAGCACGCGCTCGAACTGTTGGGCGGCAATCGAATAGGCGGGGTGCCACTCGATGCTCCCGCGGCCCAGTCGGGCCAGTTCGCGACGCAGCCAGGTGGGATCGGCCATCAGCGGGCGGCCGATGGCGCACAGGTCGGCACGTCCGGACGCGATGACGCCGTTGATCTGGTCGGCTTCGGTGATCGCACCCACGGCAATGGTGGGGACACCGCCCTCGTTGCGGATGCGGTCGGCCATGGGCGTCTGGAACAGGCGGCCATAGACGGGGCGCTGGTCAGGAGAAACCTCGCCGGTGGAGACGTCGACGACGTCGACTCCTGCTTCGTGCAGGCGCCGCGCCATCTCGATGGCCTCATCGACCTTGGTGCCGCCCGCGACCCAGTCGGTGGCGGACAGACGTACTGACATCGGTTGCTGCGAGGGCCAGACCTCACGCACGGCGGTGATGACCTCCAGAGGGAAGCGCAGGCGTGCTTCCAGGGACCCTGCACCGTACGCGTCGTCGCGGTGGTTGGTCAGCGGCGACAGGAACGTGGACAGCAAGAAGCCGTGTCCGGCCTGGATCTCCAGCCAGTCCACGCCAGCCTGGGCGGCACGCCGTGCGGCCGCCACGAAGGCGTCGCGCACCTTGTCCATGTCCTGCCTGTCCATCGCCCGCGGAGTGGCCGAGACGCCGGGCTTGTAGGGCAAGGCCGAGGGCGCCAGCAGGGGCCAGCCGTCGTTCAGTGGCTGGTCCGAAGGTTCCCAGCCGACATTCACAGCACCCTTGCGACCGGCGTGGCCGAGCTGGACGGCGAACCTGGCATCGGCGTGGTGGTGCACGAAGTCGGCGATGCCCGCCAGCGCGGCCTGCTGCTGGTCATTCCACAGGCCCAGGTCCGCGCGGGTCATGCGGCCCTCGGGCAGCACGGCGATCATCTCGCTGAACACCAGGCCTGCGCCGCTCATCGCGCGGCTGCCCAGGTGCACCCGGTGGAAGTCGCCCGCGACGCCCGTGTCGTCTGCCGCCTGTAGCAGCATGGGAGAGACGACGACGCGGTTCTTCAACGTCAGCCCGCGGACCTTGTAGGGTGTCAGCAGAGGCAAAGGTGCAGGACTGTCCTGCGGGATGTCCAGCCCGGCCTGCGCCGCGAGCCAACGCTCGTAGGACGCCAGCCAGTCCGGGTCGCGCAGCCGCAGGTTCTCATGCGAGATGCGCTGGGAGCGAGTCAGCAGGGAATAGGTGAACTGCTCGGGATCGAGGTCCGCGTAGCGCCTGACGTTCTCGAACCATTCGGTCGAGTTGCGCGCCGCGTTCTGGATCTTCAGGACCTCGACGCTGCGGACTTCCTGGTAGCGCGCCAGCCCTTCGCGAAGGTCACACTTGGCGTGCTTGAGGCAGCGCGTGAGTTCGATGGCGTCCTCCAGCGCGAGCTTGGTACCCGAGCCTATGGAGAAGTGGGCCGTATGCGCGGCGTCTCCCATCAGCACCACGGGGATGTCGCGGCAACTGCCGTCGTCCATCGTGAGCGTGTTCCAGTGCACCCAGGTGTCGCAGATCACGCGTGGGAAGCGGATCCAGTTGGCCGATCCGCGCAGGTGCGAGGCATTGCTCATCAGCGGGTTGCCGTCCAGCCAGGGCTGGAAGAGCCGCTCGCAGAAAGCGATGCTGTCCTCCTGGCTCATCTGTTCCAGGCCGTGGCGCTGCCAACATTCGTCCGGCGTCTCGACAATGAAGGTCGACAGGCCGTCCTCGAACCGGTAGGCGTGAGCGGCGAACCAGCCATGCTCGGTGGGTACGAACAGGAAATTGAACGCGTCGAAGACCTTGCGGGTTCCAAGCCACACGAAGCGGCACTTGCGGGTGTCGACGTCGGGCTTGAACGTCTTGGCGTAGCGCGAGCGAACGCCGCTGTTGATGCCGTCGCTGGCGATGACGAGGTCGGCTCTGTACTTGCGCGCCAGTGCCTGGTCGTCCTCGACATTGGTCTCGAAGACCAGGCGCACGCCGACCTCTTCGCAGCGTGCCTGCAGGATATTGAGCAGCCGCTTGCGGCCGATGCCGATGAAGCCGTGGCCTGTGGTCCGTATGGTGCGGCCCTTGAAGGCCACGTCGATGTCCTCCCAGCGTGAGAACTCGCTTGCGATGGACGCGCCCGAGACCGGATCGGCTTCATGCAGGTTGTCCACCGTGGCGTCGGAGAACACGACGCCCCAGCCAAAAGTGTCATAGGGCCGGTTGCGCTCTACCACGATGACGTCGTGGTTCGGGTCCTGGAGCTTCATCAACAAGCCGAAATACAGGCCAGCGGGACCACCGCCGACGCAAACGATCTTCATCTGGATCTCCTGAAGGAATGATTGAGGCAAGGAATGACGAGGCTCGCGGGTCCTGCGGCAGGGGGCCCGCGCTCCAAGCGCCAGAGGTCAACGAGCGGCCGTCGGTGCTTATGGAACGGGTCTGTGTGAGCCGACCGGATCGACGGATGGGGACATGGGCAAATAGGCTTGCCCGTCACCTTCCTCCAGCCCAAGTGCCAGGCGTAGCGGTTCCGGAATGGGGATGGCTCGGTGGGTGTGCAGGTCGGTGCTGACGACGGTCTGCAGCACCTGCATACGCAGTTCTCCATCGGCACTGCGGCATTCGAGCCCAAGCGTCATGGAGCGGCCACCGAGTCGCTTCACCCGCAGGGTGAGGATCACGTCGTCGCCCATGCGGCTGATAGCCTTGAAATCGGCCTCCAGGCGTACGGTAGGCAGCCCCCAGCGCTGGTCCAGGATGTAGCCGGTGAAGCCGATGGTGATCAGTTCATCGATCCAGGCCTCCAGCAGATCGTTGAACAGCACGAAGTACTGGGGATAGAAGACGATGCCCGCGGGATCGCACTCGGAGAACCGGATGCGATGGGGGCGCTGGAAGAGGCGCGGGTTCCTGGTTGTCATTTGTTCATCCCTCGTTGTTCAGGCCAGCGCCATCCGCGCCAGCGTCGAGCGAAGCTTGTTGCCGTGCTCGTCGTCCAGCGCGCTATCCCGCAGTTCCCCCAGCATGGTCGGGGACAGCGTCTGTCCGCTGTGGTCGAGCACCTGGATCACGGTCTCGAAGTTGCGCAGGCCTCGTGCATGGGTGTCGCCGTAGCCCTTCACGAGCCTTTGCAGTCGGGCGACTTCCAGGGCCAGGGCAGGATGGGCTGCAGCGAGCGCCACCACGCGCTGGAACCACGCCTCGATGCGCTGGTTCTCGAGTTCGTAGCGCAATGTGCTCTGGCGACCAACGCGCCAGCGCGAGAGCGTCCACAGCAGCAGGTAGCCGCGCAGTGACGAGGTCCGGATCACCCGGCCTTCGCGGGTCATGCGGGCAACCAGGCGGTGCAGCGCGTGCGGTCGTGATAGCCAGCGGCCCACGCCGGCGGGCAGGGTTTCGCAGATCTCCTCGATGCGGGGATGCATGAACTCGTTGATGTGGACCTGCTGTGCCGCGCTGGCACGCACCTCCTTGTGCACACGCTCGAAGCGCGAGCCGCGCACCTTGAGGTCCGCCACCCGTATGGTGTCTTCGTAGCTCATCCATAGGGCGAGGTGCCGGGCGGTTTCACCCAGCAGGGTGTCGTCGCGCCGGCCGATCTTCGCCCGGAGCTTTTCAAGCCGGTCGAGGTAGAGATTTGCGTAGGCGACGTGCTGGTAGTCGACCAGCCGGCGCACGCCCTCGGTGACCAACACGGCCGTGGCACCCTCGTAGGCGTGGGAGACACGCCGCAGCACGGCCTGCATCTCGGCGCTGCGTGGCACCCCTGTCGAGGCCACCGATGCCGTTGGGGTGGGCAGTTTGCCGGAACCCTTTCCCAGCGCTTCGCTGCAACCGCGTGCGAAGGCCTTGAGGCTGGGCTTGACGCCGACTCCGCCGCGTTCGATGGTGGCCTCAAAGTCAGTTCGACTGAACGGCAGCACGCCAGTGCCGCACAGTGCTCCGAACAGCACTGCGCTGATCACGCTGCCAGTTTCCTCGGCAGCCTGCGCCATGTCGAAGCTCACCAGCCGTTTGGCGGCCTGCGTGGCGTGCTCCAGCAGCGCGTCGCTGCTCACGCGCCCGTCTCCCATCGCGGACTTTTCGGCGATCGAGTAGACGCGGTGCGTGGAGGTGAGCAGTGTGGTTCGCTCTGCGGTCACCAGGCCGCGCTGTACGGCGCGGCCGGCCTCCATGAGTTCGGAGCAGAGCACGATGTCCACGTCGCCGGGCATGGGCATGAGCGCGAGCACGGGGCGGCGCCCACCGTCCTGAGGCAGTGCGGGGAAGAGCTCGACGTAGTAGATCGTCGCGCCGGTGCGTTGTGCGACGCCTGGGACGGAGGTGGTCTGGGCGTGCCAGCCGTGGTGCTCGCCCAGGTCGACGACCCAGTCCGCCAGCACGCCGCCGCCTTCACCGCCCATCGCCAGGATGGCGATCTTGATGGGTTGCTGCTTGTTCATCTAGTTCTCAGGGCTCGATGGGTATCTGAGGGGCTGAAGAGTTGTAAGGCTCAGAAGGCGTACTGCTCGCGCTTGCGAGCATCGCGGCGTTGCAGCCAGCCGATGACGCTGTGGCGCAGGGCCTGGCGCAGCCGGTCCCAGCGTGTTGGATTGGTGATCACTTCAGCCCGGTAGAAGGAGGGGCAGAGCACCGCGGCATGCGACACCTCGCCGCACAAGCCGCAGCCGACGCAGCTGTCCTGAACGGACGCCACCGGATCGGTCCTGAGCGGATCTGGATTGGGCTTGATGCTCAGCGACGGGCAGCCCGACAGCCGGATGCACGAGTGGTCGCCCGTGCAGGTGTCGGGATCCACGCCGAAGCGTTCGCGCACCACGCGCTCGCCGGCCGCGATGGCCTTGCGCACTTTGGGCTTCTCGCGGCGCTGCTTGTTGAGCATGCACTCGCTTTGAGCGACCAGTACCTTGGGGCCTTTGGTCGACGTGGTCAACGCTTCGCGTAGCGTGGCCATCATGCGCTTGAGGTCGTAGGTCCGGTCGACCTTGCGTACCCATTGAACGCCCACGCCTCGCACGGCTTGTTCGATCTCGTGCCCTGTGCTGCGCGTTTCATTGAGCGCCTTGGAGGAGAGGATGTCCTGGCCGCCGGTAGCGGAGGTGTAGCTGTTGTCGACAACGATGGTGAGGTTGTCGCTGCGGTTGAAGACGGCGTTCGCGATGCCGCTGGTCAGCCCGTTGTGCCAGAAGCCGCCATCGCCCATCACCGAGATCGCGCGCTTGGCGCCCGGGGCGTTGAAGGCCGCCGCGCTCGCTGCGCCCAGTCCGTAGCCCATCGTGGTGGCGCCGATGTTGAAGGGCGGCAGGATGGAGAACAGGTGGCAGCCGATGTCGGCGGTCACGTGGTGTGGGCCGAGTTCGCGCTCCACCAGCTTCATGGCCGTGAAGATGGGGCGTTCCGGACAACCCGTGCAGAAGCCGGGCGGTCGTGCATGGACGTTCTCCGCCAATGCGTCGGCGGAGGTCGGAGCGGCGGGTTCCGCAGCTGCTGCGGCTTGTGCCGGCGCTGCCTTCAGCGGAATGATCCTGCGTGGCTGGGGATCAGCTGCAAGCTTGCCGTGCAGTTGCAAGAAGGACTTGATGCCGGCGAGCATTGTGGCCGTGTTGTATTCCCCGGCCAGGGGCAGGAGGTCCTTGCCGTGCAGGGTGGTTTCCGAGCTCAGACGCCGAAGGATGTCGGACACGTTCTGCTCGATGAAGTTGGGTTGTCCCTCCTCAAGCACGAGGATGGCCTTCTTGCCGCGGCAGAAGCGCTCGAACTCCGCATCGATCAGCGGGTAGGCAACGTTCATCACGTACAGCGGGACCCTGCTTTCGCCGAAGGCGTCCGCCAGGTCAAGCTTGTTGAGTGCGCGGATGACGGTGTTGTACGAGCCACCCTGGACCACCAGCCCGACGTCGTCGGCGTCCTCGGAGAAAAACTCGTTGAGCTGACGCTCTTGGATGAAGCGGATGGCCGCGGGCCAGCGGTTGTCGACCTTTTCCTTCTCGTGCAGGAAGCTGGCAGGGGGGAGCACGATGCGGCTGACGTCGCGTTGCGGATTGGCCAGCGCCTGCTGGATCGTGAACTGGGAGCGGCGGTTGTCGCTGGCGACGAACTTGCCGTGCACGTGGCAGGCCCGGATACGCAACTGCAGCATCACCGGCGTGGAACTGGCCTCGGAGAGGTCGAAGCCGTCTTTCACGGCTTGCACGATGCAGGGCAGGTTTGGCCTGGGATCCAGCAGCCACATCTGCGACTTCATGGCGAAAGCATGCGAGCGCTCCTGCATGATTGATGAGCCTTCGCCGTAGTCCTCGCCCACGATGATCAGCGCACCACCCAGAACGCCGCCGGACGCGAGGTTGGCCAGGGCGTCCGAGGCAACGTTGGTGCCGACGGTGGCCTTGAAGGTCACGGCGCCGCGCAGCGGGTAGTTCACCGACGCAGCCAGGGTGGCGGCCGCCGTGGCCTCGCTCGCGCTGTTCTCGAAACGGATGCCGTTTTCAGACAGGATGTCCTGCGCATCGGCGAGGACGTCCATCAGGTGGGAGATGGGTGCGCCTTGATAGCCGGCGACGTAGGACACGCCAGACTCGAGCAGGGCCTTGGTCACGGCGAGGATGCCCTCGCCGCTGAATACCTCGCCATCGCCCAGGCGCAACTTCTTCACTTCTTCGACGAACGATCTCTCGGCCATGGCTTTACCTCCGATCTTGGTGCTGCTTGTTGAAGCGGCGTGATTCCACTGTCGCAACAGATGCTTTAGAAGTCAATGAATTACGATTCATGGATTTGAATGTGAGCCGGGTTCGGACAGCCGCTGCCGAATACGGATAGGGCCGGCCGATGCGCAGCGGTTCTGGAGCTTTCAGTGCGTGGCTGGCCTTCGAGCCAGCCGGCCCTGTTTTTGTTGTCGTCTGTGAAGTTGCCTTCGCGG
>APMI01000483.1_pt1 | contig 14989 bp, 17 predicted proteins | sample 667938 | NCBI WGS metagenome assembly APMI01 (sample SAMN01084076, study PRJNA167559) | wastewater metagenome | biome: Wastewater | place: Denmark: Ejby Moelle, Odense | collected 2011-11-28 | reverse complement strand
TGGGTCTCGCGATCATCGACAGCTCCGTGCAGCTCCCGCACGCCCTGGAGATCGACGACCTCGTCGTCTGCTCGGTGCAGGCGGCCCCGCGTCAGCGGGGCGGGCCCGGCGCACAGCTCGTCGCCGAGATCGTGCTGCGTCAGGGGACCGACGAGACGCCGGCCCTGCGCGGCAAGGTCACCGTCGCGCTGGTCCGCGAACAGGGCAGGCCGGCTAAACCCGCCCCCGAGCGTCTCCTGCCCTTCGTCGTCGACACCGTGGGCGAGGTGGGTGGGGAGTCTCGCAGCCTCGCCCTCAGCGAGGGCCAGGACGTCGCCGACGTGCTCCTCGGCCAGCACGAGGGCGGTTACGTCTGGTCCTGGCGCGCGCCGTACTACTACTGCCACTTCTCGGATCGTCTCCAGCACTCCGCGTTCACGCGTGCCCTGGAGAGCGTGGTAGACAACTTCCTCCATGATCGCGGCCTGGGCATCGGCCGGCTGCTGCGGGAGCGGTCGTGGATCCCCGTGGTCTCCCGAGCGCGCGTGCGGCTACACGCGAGCGCGCACATGGAGGAGGTCATCCACACCGTCTTCCGGGTCAACGACATCCTCATGAACACGACGTTCACGGCCACGATGGAGTGCTGGGTGCGCCGCGGGGACGAGCTCATCCTCGTCGCGAGCGGGACGATCATGCACGGCTACGTGGTCAGCCGCGGCGAGAACGCCGGTGACGTGGCGGTGCTCGACCCCACGACCCAGGCGGGACTGCTGGGGGTGGCGGCATGAGCAGGCGCACCGCGAGACCGACGGTGTTCTTCTCCTTCCGAAGCCCGTTTAGTTGGATGGCTCTGCAAGTGCTCAAGCGGGAGATCCCCGACTACCTCGACCACGTCGAGATGGTGCCCTTCTTCGAGCCCGACGCCGTCAGCGCCGAGGAGCTCGCTCGTCGTGGCGGGGAGTTCCACTACGTCGCGATGTCGAAGGCCAAGCATCTCTACATCCTCAACGACACCAAGCGATACGCCGCCAAGCTCGGCCTCAACCTGCACTGGCCGGTCGACGTCGACCCGTGGTGGGAACTCCCGCACCTCGCGTGGATCAAGGCGCGGACGTTGGGCTGTGACGCAGCGTTCTACGACGCCGTCACCGTGGCGCGATGGGAGCACGGCATGAACATCTGCGAGCCCGAGGTCCTCGAGGGTGTCGTGCGTGCCGCCGGGCTCCCGATCACGCCACTGCTCACGGCGCCCCACGAAGCGCCGGTGCGCGAGGCAGGCGTGAACGCCCTCATGCGTGTCTACGAGAACGACGTCTTCGGCGTCCCGTACTTCCGGCTCGGCCACCAGAAGTTCTGGGGGCTCGACCGCGTCAACGACTTCGTTGCTGCCTACCGAGGGACCGGCCCCGCAGCGCCGCTGTCGCCCCCGTTGGCCGTGAGCGCCGCGGTCGGCGCCTTCGACCACGACACCGCGGGGGGCTGCGGATGAGCGTGTCGGCGCAGGGCAGCGGCACCGTGGTCCTCACCACCGTGCCGAGCGATGCCCACACCTGGAACCTCGTCTACCTCGGCCTGCTCCTCGAGGAGCACGGCTACACCGTCGTCAACCTCGGCAATTGCCCGACTCCCGACGTCGTGCGCCACGCGGCGCGGGACCCCGACGCCATCGCCGTTGTCGTGAGCACGGTCAACGGGCTCGGCGCGCTCGACGGGGCACGCCTTGTCGCGCATCTGCGCGCGGACATGCGCCTGGCTGGGCTGCCCATTGCCATCGGGGGCAAGCTCGGGACGACAGGGCATCCGGTCGAGCAGGATGTCGCTCGCCTGTATTCCGCAGGCGCAAGTCGCGTGTTCGGCGATGCTGATGCGCCTAGCAGCTTGCTCACCTGGCTGGCCGAACAGCCGAACTTCGCCCACGAAGGGCGCGTCGTCGCATGACCGTCACCGGGCGGACCCCCATCGCCCTGCGCGGGTCCTTCGCAGGGGCAATGGCGGACGCACGCTCGCGCGGGCAGCTTGTCGTGCAACCACGCATGGGCATGGCCCGTGTCGCGGACATGGGGGCCGGGCTCGAAGCGGTGAAGGCGGCCCGCGCCCGAACGGTCGGGACCATCACCGTCGACAGCTTCACCCGGACTGGGGACCTCGCCGCCGCTCGTAAAGCGATCTTGTCCGGGCAGCCGCTCAACGGCTACCCGATCGCGGGCCACCCGGTCGAGTCGACGCACGAGATCCTCGCACACGTGTGGGACGAGGGGTTCCCCGTCCAGGTGCGGCACGGGTCGGCCCGGCCAACGCCGATTGTCGACAGCATGATCGCCCTCGGCATGGACGCCACCGAGGGGGGACCCGTGTCGTACTGCCTGCCATATAGCCGGTTGCCGTTGGCCGAGACAACCCGCCATTGGCGCCAGGCCACCGAACGGCTCGCCGCCCTGGCCGACGAAGGGTTGACTCCGCACATCGAGTCTTTCGCCGGGTGCATGATGGGCCAGTTGTGCCCGCCCGAGCTCCTCGTCGCTCTCACGGTCCTGGAGGGGATGTTCTTCCGACAGCACGGGCTGTCGTCGGTGTCGCTCAGCCTCACCCAACAGACCAGCCCCACGCAAGACCTCGAGGCGCTCACGGCCTTGCGCGCCCTGTGCGGGGAGTACCTCGCCGACCTGGATTGGCACGTCGTCCTCTACGCCTACATGGGCGTCTTCCCGACGTCAGCCACCGGCGCCCGCTCACTCATGCGGGACGCTGCTCACCTGGCCGTGGACGGGCGCGCCGAGCGTCTCATCGTCAAGACCACCGCCGAGGCTCACTGCATTCCCACTATCGCGGACAACGTAGAGGCCCTCGAGCATGCCGCCCGTCACACCGAGTGTGCGTGCCCTGGCAGGCGATACGACACCGAGGGCGACGCGCTCCTTCGCGCCAGCCGCTCGCTTATCGAGGCGACTCTTGAGCTGTCCGACGATATCGGCGAGGCGCTCGTACGGGCGTTCGCCCGGGGAGTCCTCGACGTGCCGTTCTGCCTCCATCCCGACAACGCCGGGCGGGCGAGCAGCACCGTGCGCGGCGACGGCCGGGTCGTTTGGGTCGATCGGGGCCGCATGCCCCTCCCCCCTTCCGAGGTCGACGCCGTCGCGGGCGACGACGCCCGCAGTGATCGGCTCCTGCAAGCTCTCTCGACGATCCGTCACCGCTACGACTCGGAGGCAACGACATGCACACCCTGATCGACACGGTCATGCCCACGTGGGACCACCGGGAGTGCCACCGAATCTCGATCAACGCGAGCGCGGAGACGGTGTGGGACACCTTGCACACCCTTCGGGTGCGCGACCTCCCCTTCTCGGTCCTGCTCAGCAGCGCCCGAGCACCGTGGCGGCTGCCGCAGGTGGGGCGTCAGGGCGTCCTGGACGCGCGCGCTCTTGAGCGGTTCCCGGTGCGCCCCCTTGTTTCCGCACCGCCGCACGAGCTCGTGCTGGGCGACATTTCGAACTACGCGCGGCGCACTCCTCGGCGTGGGCCGGCCATGACGGGCGACCCGAACGCCTTCGCCCACTTCGCCACGCCGGGGTGGACCAAGGCCGCGATGTCGTTCAGGATCACGCCGGCGAGGGAGGGTGTCGCGGTCTACACCGAGACCCGGGTGGTCTCGACCGACTCGATCACGCGGGCTCGCTTCCGGCCCTATTGGTTGCTGATCCGACTGGGCAGCGGAGCGATCCGACAGGAGATCCTCCACTCCGCCCGGCGAATTGCCGAGCGTCGGTCGGCGACACAGGCAGGCAGCGGGTCGGGCGCACCATGATGACGGACATCGCGCCGGATGGGGTGATCGTCGTCGAAACGGTCGTCGACGTGGACGCTGCGCTCTTCCCCGTCGAGGCGGCCGCTATCGACCGCGCCGTCGAGGCTCGGCGCCGCGAGTTCACGACGGTCCGGTATTGCGCTCGTCAGGCCCTCAACCGGTTGGGCCTGCCGCACACGCCCGTCCTCTCGCGACGACCGGGCGGGCCGCAGTGGCCGGCCGGCATCGTGGGCAGCCTGACGCATTGTGCCGGCTATCGTGCCGCCGCGCTCGCGTGGGCGCAGGATGTCCTCGCGGTCGGCGTCGACGCCGAACCTCACCAGGCACTGCCCGAGGGCGTCACCGAAACGGTGTTGTCGCCGAGCGAGATCGGTTGGGTGAACCGGATGCCGTCATCGGTGCATTGGGACCGCGTCGTCTTCAGCATCAAGGAGGCCGTCTTCAAGGCGTGGAACCCGCTCACGGGTCAGTGGCTTGACTTCCACGACGCGGTCGTGACCTGTGCCGAGGACGGGACCTTCTGCGCTCGACTGATCGGCACACACATGGCGGGCGATGGGATTCGCGGGCGGTGGATGGTCGACCGAGACCTCATCCTCTCGATGGCGACGCTGTCGTTGCAGGATCGCGCGAGCTCGGGCGGACCGACATGATCCTCACGACCGTCCTCAGTACGACCTTCAACACGTTGCTGCTCGCGTGGTTCGTCAGACGCCTCATCGGTGTGCCCGTAGGGTGGCCGCGCACCATCCTGCTCAGTCTCGCCTTCGGCGCGGGGATGACCCCGGTCGTGCGGCTCTACTCCCGGTTGACCGGCGTCGATCTGACGAACGGCGGTGAGCCGCGTGACCTCGAAAGCATCCTGTTGGTGCTGCTGTTGGTCGGCTGGCTGCTCGCCATCGAAGCGGCCATTCTCATCATCGCCGAAGTGGTCGTCCCGACGGGAGACCTGCCCGGGCCTATCTCGCTGGCCCGCAGCCTGCCCTCGACCCGACGGCGTATCCGGCGCTACCTGGCCGTGCTCGGCATCCTGGTACGCCACGGCCTGATCGGCAACTTCGGGCGCCGGCAAAACGCGCGGTTGCGCATCGATGACCAGGGGTCGCGAACTCTCGTGCGCGCGTTCATGGACGGCGGGGTCACCTTCATCAAGCTCGGCCAGATGCTAGCGACCCGCCCCGACATCATCCCTACCTCCCTCGCCCGATCCCTTGGTGATCTGCACGACCGGGCAGACCCGGCACCGTGGCAGGCGATCGAACCCATCCTCGTCGAGAGCCTGGGGCAACCGATCGACGCCGTATTCGAGCACATCGACACGACGCCCGTGGCTGCCGCCAGCGTTGCGCAAGTGCACGTGGGTCGGCTGCACGGTGGGCGCGAGGTGATCGTGAAGATCCAGCGACCAGGGGCGCGCGAACAGGTCATGGTGGATCTCGACATCCTCACCCGGGTAGCCAGGCGGCTGGAGCAGCGCACCGGGTGGGCCCGGAGCATGGGTCTGTGCCGGCTCATCTCGGGGTTCGCCCAATCCCTTCACGAGGAGCTCGACTACACCGTCGAGCTCGAGAACACCCGCGCCGTGGAGGCGAGCCTGGCTAGCGCACCGCGGCGAACCGTCCTGACCCCTCGGGTTCACGACGAGATCAGTGGGCGTCGCATCCTGGTCATGGACCGCGCCCGGGGCAGATCCCTCTCGCGGGCCGACGACATCGTCAGCCGACTTGAGCTGGATCGGCGCCGAAACCTGGCCGATGACCTCGTCGCGACCATGCTGCAGCAGGTCCTCGTCACCGGCGTCTTCCACGCAGACCCCCACGCCGGCAACATCTTCGTGGACACCGACGGGGCACTCACACTCATCGACTTTGGAGCTGTCGGACGGTTGAGTCGCACCGCTCGGTCGGCGCTCACTGCCCTACTCGTCGCGTGCAGTCTGGATAGTCCCGTCGCCGCTACCGATGCTCTGATATCCCTCGTAGGTCGTCCGGCCGATCTCGATGACCATCAGCTCGAACAGGACCTCGGTGAGATCTTGACCCGCGCGCAGGGAGACGGCGCCTCGACGAACAGCCAACGGCTCTTCCGCAGCCTGCTTGCCGTCGTGGTCGACCACGGTCTCACGATCCCCAACCAGCTCGCCGCTGCCTTCCGCTGCTTCAGCACTCTCGAAGGCGCCTTGCGCACGCTCGACCCTGCCTTCACCCTCGTCGCCAGTGTCGAACGCCAGCGGCATACCCTCGTCTCGGTCTCCGACCGCCTCTCTGGGGCGGGGGAGCAGCTCCTGAGTCAGGCGTTCGCGTCGAGCCCGTTGATGTTACGCGTCCCCCGGCGCGTTGACAGCCTGCTCACTGACATCGGGAGAGGGCGGCTACAGATTCGCCTTGCCGGCATAGGTTCCCCCGGGTTGCCGGCGTTCGACAACGCCATCCTCAGCCAGTTCGTCCTCGCTCTCATCGCAGGCTCGTGTTCGGTGTGCGGCATTCTGCTGATGATGGTGCCCAGCACGGCCCGCCTCACGGCACAGGTCTCGCTGGGCTCGGCGGTCGGCTCCGTGTTCCTCCTGTTCGGCTTCACGCTGGCGGCCCGCATCGTCGCCCTGATGATCAGAGCTGCTGACCGATGACGAACGAGGATGAGGGGGCGCCCGGGACCAGGCCCGCGGTCCCACGACCCGGGGCCTCCGAGTCCACGTCGCCGGAAGCGGAAGCGGACACCGCCGACGGGGACCGACACGCCCAGACGGCACCCGAACTGCCCGTGCTTCCCTACTGGGTCTACCCGGACTACGGTCCTGACTTCGATGATGTTGACCTGCCGTGACACGCGGCGACCACGAATTTGGACGTCACCCCGTGGGCGATTCTGAAGCCTCGGGTCTGCAACCCCGGATTGCGACTTGGCCGGGTGGAGGTGCTTGGTCTCTCAATACCACGTCTCGTCATAGCACTCGACGAGCCAGTGACCCAGGGCGGCCAAGTGCCCGGTCAGGGCGTCAGGCGTGAGGACGTCAATATCGAAGTTCAGCGCGATGAGGTAGCGCGCGGCCCAGTCGAGATCGTCGGTGCCCAGGACCAGTCGGCAGGTGTCTTCCCGCTCGGCGATGACCAACGCGGTCGTCGCCGGAACGCGCTCGCGCACCGTATCGGCGGAACTGTGCACGCGCACCTCGACGCGGTGACGACCGTACTCGACACCGATGGAGTCCGTGGCGCACCGGACCGGGTCGGGTGGAGGGTCGGGTGCGGGGATCGAATGGCCCAGTGGCTGGGCACGGTCGATCCGATCGATCCGGTAGGTGCGCCAGCCCTGGTCCGGCCCGGGAGAGGCGAGCAGGTACCAGTGACCCGCGAGCAGCAACACCCGTAGCGGCTGGAGTCGCTCCGCTGTTGGCGCGGAGCCATCCGCGCGGGGTACCTGACGGATGCGTATCGCCTCGCCGCCGCGGCAGGCCTGGGCCACGGCGAGCAGGATCGCGGGGTCGGAGCGGTCGGGTCGCGTTGCGGGTGGCACGTCCACGTCAGACATCGCCTCCAGGCGCGAACGTGCGCGGCGCGGCACCGCGGCGTGCACTTTGGCCATCGCCGTTGCCGCGGACTGCGCGAGAGTCGGGTCCGCAGCAAGGGCGCGCAACCCAATTGCGACGGCGGCGATCTCGGCTGGATCGAGGGCCAAGAGCCCCCCAACAGAACCGGCCGTCATCGAATAGCCCCCGTAACGGCCAGAGTTCGCGGTGATCCCGTAACCCAGCCCACGCAGATGGTCGATGTCTCGGCGGGTGGTGCGTTCATCGACGTCGAGCTTCGCTGCGAGTTTGGCCGCGGTTATCCCCGGGCATGCCTGGATGAGGGCCAGCAACTCTAGGCGCCGCCCGGTCGTCGACATGAGTCGAGGATAGGCGAAAAACTAGGGCGATAAGTGTCCGGATTTGATCGTATCGTGGCTACATGCCTGAGATCACGATCCTCCGCCCCGCCGGGCTGGTGCACAGTCCGGCCTTCAGCCACGTCGCCGTCGTGTCGCCCGGAGCCACGTGGGTGCTGGTCGGTGGCCAGAACGGGGTCGACGTCACCGGCCGGATCGTCGAACCAGGTGATGCCGCTGCCCAGGCCCGCCGCGCTTTGGCCAATGTCGAGGTCGCGCTGAAGGCAGCAGGTTCCAGGCTTGCGGACGTCGTCATGTTCAGCGTGACCGTCGTTGAAGGGGTCGACGTGCAAGCGGCGTACGGTGCCATCGCATCGACGCTGGCAGTCGCGTTCGATCGACCCCCGCTGGTGTCCGTGTCCATTGTCTCGGCTCTTGCCGTCCCCGGCGCGCTCGTCGAGGTGGCCGTGACGTCCGCAGCGCTCCGGTGAATCTCACGTCGAGGCCGGTCGGCCACACTCGCGACGTCGGATGGCAGGTCGGCGCCTCGCGGACGGTCGATCACCCCATCGATCAGGTGTGGGGCTTCCTCCGATCGCCTCGGGGAGCCTCGCTGTGGCTCGCGAAGGGAGTGCACATCCCGCCGGAGCGAGGTGCCCAGATCGATGCCCCGGATGGCTCGGTCGGCGAAACCCGCAGCTACCGACCACTGGACCGGATTCGGCTCACCTGGCAGCCACCCGACTGGGACCACGAGAGCACCATTCAAGTCGCTCTCCGTTCGGCCGGCTCGAGCCGCACCAGCATCCGCTTCCATCAGGAGCGACTTGCCGATGCCAGCGAGCGCGAACAGCAACGGGAGCATTGGAAAGGCGTTCTGGCGGCGCTCGCCGCGGCTCTTGACGCGTTGTGAGGCATGCCTTTCGGGAGGAGGCCGAAACGGGATTCCGAACGACGGTGGTTTCGGTCCCAAGGTGATCCGAGTAGTTCGCCGGGCCGCCTAGCGCCTCGGCCCAGTATGCGGCGAGTCGCTCGCTGTGGTGGGGGTGTAAGCCGTGGCTGAAGGCGTGACTGACCACCTCGTCGGCCATCACCCGCTCGTGCCAGGCGTGGGCCAGTCGAAGCATTCCCTGCGCCCCTCCGGCTGCCTCGTAGACGCTCTCCATCCAGCGATCCTGCCAGCCTGAGACCCTCTGTCCGGGTGGAGTTTCGGAGCCTCGGTTGGCCCGCGGTGCTGTCGCGAGTAGTGCGGTGGGGCGTCGTCGGCTGCGACGGTGGGTCACGACGGGAGGACACCGAGGTCGATCGCGAGGACTTCGCCGCCGCTCTCCTCGCCGGGCTCGCCGATGTCCCCGCCGAGCGGCTGCTTACCCTTACCTGGGACCAAGGCAACGAGATGGCCGCCACGACCTGGTCTCCCACCTCTTCCCCGAGGGCATCTTCTTCGCCTACGCCGGGTCGTCCAGTTGCGGCGCGGCACCGCTCACCTGTTCGGCGGCCCACAGTCCGAGGGCCACGATCGCGTCGCGTAATGCGAACCCGTGCTCGGTCAAGGCGTAGGCCCTGGTGTTGTGTCGCAATGGGAGGCGGTACAGGACGCCGGCTGCTTCGAGCTCGCGCAACCGGATGGCGAGCATGTTCGTGCCGAGGCCGAGATCGCGCTGCAGGTCGCCGTAGCGTTGTGGGCCGTCGAGCAGCCGCTCCACGATGAGCAGCGCCCATCGTGGGCCGACGATGTCGAGAGCCGCTGCCAGGTCGCTCACTCTGCCGGTTCGGTCTCCGACTTCATCCAGAACGGCGAGTAGTGGTAGCCGTCGAGGTCGTCGAACTGGCGCTGGTACATAAAGGAGTAGTCGTCGGTGTCGCCGACCCTGCCACCGGCCGCGGCGGCCCGTCCGATGAGATCGTCCACCGCCGCCCGACTGCCGAGGTCGAACGACACGGTGACCTTCGAGGGGGTGTCCGGTCCGCCGATAAGATCCTCGGTTCCGCCGACGGCGGCATACATCTCACGGTTGCCGAGCATGACGTACTGCTCCGGCGCGATCGCGAAGCACGAGACGTTGTGGTCGGACATCTCCGCGTTGAGGGTCCACCCGAGGGCCGTGTAGAAGGTGGTCGCGCGGTCGACACTCTGGACCGGACAAGTGATGAAGAGGCTCATGCACCCATACTTCTAAAATGAAAGTTGGGTTGTCAACCCTCACGCAGGAGCGGGTGCAAGCCATCCGGTAGTCCTTCGAGCTAGGTGCCCGCGCGCGAGATGCTCGTCAGCTGGCCCGGCTCAACCTCAGTCCCGAGCCCTGCAGTCCAAGGACGAGGAAGACCAAGCTGCGGTCTGATGCGCGTTCGGATCTCCGCAAGCCCGCACCGCTCGCGCGGTCACTCCGGCGTATGCCGCGAGCTCGCTTCGGTGGAACGCACCGGGATGGAACCTCCGGGTCCACATCGGTGATGAGCCGTCGGCCGACTGGTGATCAGTCACGCCGCGGCCCGCACAAACCGCCGGGAGACGGAGCTGGCCCGCTGACCAGGACCTCGGAGAGGACCGTAACGTTCGAGCAGATGACGACGAGATCGAGATCGCTGTCGGGGCGAGGCGCTCCGTATGCGTACGAGCCAACCAGTGCGACAGCGACTACCCCCGGCCTACCCGTGGCCCAAGCTTGCGTCCGTTGCAGGACGCCGTCCACCTCACGCAGGGGGCCTTGACTAGGGTCTGCACCGATGCTGCCTCGCTGGAGCAACGTGTCTTCACCTCAATGGACGGGGCCAGGGTTCCCGGGCGGTACGGGTCAGTTCCTTGGTCGAGGTCCAGCCAGGCGCAAGGCCCGACTCCAATCGTCTGCGGTGTTGCCCCACTTCCGCGGTTCATGCGGCTCATGCGGGTCGCGCTACGCCGCCGCCTGTAACGCTTTTGGTCATCAGCGTCCCGCGTGTACCTGACCGGCCGCCGGCTGTGCCACGGCAAGGATGGTCCACACCAACCTTGAACCCGCGACGCAGATCAGTGGCGGCCAGGAACCCCCCCCGCCCACTCGATGAAGGTGCAAGCCGACTCCCCGCCCTCGGTGTCGACCGAGGCCACGACCGCGCTCATGTCACGGTGCCGAGCCGCACGACTCGGTGCGCTTCAACAATCCCTCGCGGCCGACAGACACTACTCGACGTGCGCGCGCAGGTATCGGCCGAAGTGCGGGACCGTGAACCCGACCCGGCCGCGTTCGGTGGCGTACACGAGCCCCTTCTTCAGCAGGGCGTCCCGGGCGGGGGAGAGCGACTGCGGCTTTCGGCCCAGCACCGTGGCCACGGCCGCCGTGGACACCGAATCAGCCTCGCCCGCAACGATATCCGCGCCTTCCGGCCGGGCCCCGTCGGCACCCGCCGGCCCTGACCCCGCCGCCTCGGCCATGGCCCTGAGGTACTCACGCTCGGCTGGGGTGGCCCGTTCGAACCGCGATCCGAAGAAGCCCACCGCCAGCTCGGCCTCGGCCCCCGGCGCTGCCACGTCGACGTCGCCCACCTCGATGCGAGGTCCGACCGCGACGTCCCACACGGCCTTGCCGTAGGCCTGGACGAAGTACGGGTAGCCGGCGGTCACGGCATACATCGCCTCGAGAGCGGCCGGCGACCACGTCGCGTCCTCCTCGCCAGCCGGTGCCACCAGCGCCACGTCGGCCGCAGCGCGGTCCAACCGGTCGATACGCGAGTAGCGAAACAGCCTCTCCGAGTAGGACTTCGACGCGGACAGGACGGTCGGCAGGTGAGGCAGGCCGGCCCCGACGAAGACCACCGGCAGCCCGGACTGCGAGATCTCGTGTGCCGCCGCGCAGATCGCCGACACGTCGGCCGGGCCGACGTCCTGCATCTCGTCGACGAAGACGGCCAGGCCCTTGCCTCGGTCCGCGGCCAACCCGCCGACGTCGGTGAGCACCTCGAGGAGGTCGATCTCGATGTCGCCCGAGTCGGCGCGACCGGCCACGGCCGGGACGTCGATGCCGGGACTCCACCTGTCCCGCAGCCGTGCCCCGACGCCCGCCTCGCGTTGCGCGAACGAGCGGACGACGCCGAGCACTCCGGCGACCTCGTCGCCTCGAGGATGCCCGAGCTCGCGGACCGCCATGTGCAGCGCCGCGGCCAGTGGCCGACGCAGCCCCTGCTCGGGCCGGGCTTCGAGCTTGCCGGTGCCCCAGCCGGCCCGGACCGCCGATGATCGCAGGGCGTTGAGCAACACGGTCTTGCCGACTCCACGCAATCCGGTGAGCACGACCGAACGCTCCGGCCGGCCTCGGGCCACCCGTTCGAGAGTGACGTCGAAGGCCCGCAGTTGCTCGTCGCGACCGGCCAGCTCGGGAGGGCGCTGGCCGGCACCGGGGGCGTAAGGATTGCGTACCGGGTCCATGATCGGACTGTATGCCGTTCTCTAGCGTTAGCCCGAGATTGCCCGAGAGAACGTTAGGCCGTGTCGGCTCAGCAGATCTCGACGACCTCGAAGCGCTCGACCGGGTGGGCGATCGACTCCTGCTCGGCGACCAGGCGCATCTCGGCGTACCCGCTCCGGTGGGTGGCCTCGAGCACGGCATACATCGTCGCTGCGGTGCGCGAGAGGGCTGCCCGGGGCCCGTCGGCGAGCGTGTGCGCCAGGAAGATCGCCGCCGTCGCGTCGCCGCCTCCTCGGACCGCCATGTCGAGCATCGGGGTCGTCACGAGCCACCCGCCGTCGTCGCAGACGCAGGCCATCTGGATCGACCCGGGCGGGGTGTCGTCGGTGAGTGCGCTGGTGACGAGGACAGTCGCAGGCCCGCTCGCTCGGACGGTTGCGACGGCGTCGAGCAGGTCCGCCTGGGACTGCACCGGTCGCCCGGCGAGGAACTCGAGCTCGAACTGGTTCGGCGTGACGAGGTCGGCGCGTGGGACCACCTCATCGCGCAGATACTCCGGAATGCCCGGGCCGACGAAGAAGCCTCGGCCGACGTCGCCCATCACCGGGTCGCAGCAGTACACCGCGGCCGGGTTCGCAGCCTTGACCCGGGCGACCGCGTCGAGCACGACGGCACCCATGGGCTCGGCGCCGAGGTAGCCAGACAGCACGGCATCGACGCCCGGCAGGGCACCCCGCTCCGCCACGCCGAGCAGGACCTGGGCGACATCGTCCGGCGGGATGAGCGGACCCCGGGTCGCGCCGTACCCGGTGTGGTTGGAGAAGGTCACCGTGAGCACCGGGTAGACGTCGTGACCGAGGCGTTGCAGCGGGAACACCGCCGCCGAGTTGCCGGCGTGACCGTAGGCCACGTGGGATTGGATCGACAGGATCGCCATCTCGGATGCCGTTGCGTCGCAACCGGTGTCAGGTCGGCGGATCGACGGTCGGGTCGCGGTCCGCAGCGGCGACCGGGCCGCCGACCATGGGTCGCCCGGACGAGCGCCACCCTCGCATCCCGCCGCCGAGCACCGCGGCGTCGACGCCGTTGGCCCGCAGGAACGCCACGGCCCGTGTCTGCTTGCTCCCACCGCCACACGAGACGAGCAGCGGACCGTCGGCCGCCGTGGGCAGGTCCGTGAGGCGACCAGGCAGTCGGGACAGCGGGACGTTGACCGCCCCAGGGGCATGCCCGGCGAGGAAGTCGGCCCGGTCGCGAACGTCGAGGACGAGGACGTCGTCGGGCAGGCCGGCGGCATCGACGGTCGGCTGCCCGTCTTGGCGCTCGGCGGGGATCAGGTCCATGCCCGGCATCCTCCCACTTGCGGCGACCGGCCGACCTGGGCGAGGTGGGCGAAGCAACCCACTGACCGAACGGCCGGCAACGCCGCAGGCGCACGGCCTACTTCAACAGTCGTGACATCCGCCGGTCGGCCAGCGGCTTGCCGCCGGTCTGACACGTCGCGCAGTACTGCAGGGCCGAGTCGGCGAACGAGACCTCCCGGACGACATCACCGCACTCGGGGCACGGCATACCGGTCCGGGCGTGCACCCGCATCCCCGCGCGTTTGGCGTCCTTGAGCTCGGCTGCCGGCTTGCCGGACGCGGCCGCCACGGCACCGGAGAGCGTGCCGCGCAACGCGGCATACAGGCGCTCGACCTGTTCTGCGCTCAGGCTCGCGGCGAGCGCGAACGGCGACAGCCGGGCGACGTGCAACACCTCGTCGGAATAGGCGTTGCCGACCCCGGCGAGGAACTGCTGGTCTCGCAACAGCCCCTTGATCTGGGTGCGCCGCCCGGCGAGGAGTGCGGCGAAACGATCGGAGGTGAAGCCGGGGTCGAGCGGGTCGGGACCGAGCCGGGCGATACCGGGGACCTGCGCGACGTCACGCACGAGGTATGCCGCGAGCGACTTCTTCGTGCCGGCCTCGGTGAGGTCGAAACCCGAACCGTCGGACAGACGCACCCGCAAGGCGATCGGCGACTTGCCCGGGCGGATCGTCGTCGCCGGGATCGCGTCGGACCAGCGCAGCCAGCCGGCCCGGGCCAGGTGGCAGACCAGGTGGATGCCGTCGACGTCGATGTCGAGGAACTTCCCGTGCCGGTGCACACCGCTGACGAACGATCCGGCCAGCGCGCTCGGCGGCGGGTCATACGTCTTGAGCACCGAAATCGACCCGAGCTCGATCCCCGTGACGGCCAGCCCGGCGATCCGGGTGTCGAGGAAGTCGACGAGGGCCTGGACCTCGGGTAGTTCAGGCACGCCAGCCGGCCTGGTCGGACGAGTCCGCTGGGGCACCGGTCGACGGGTCGGCGGCGGCGCTCTTGATGCGCCCGGATGCGCGCAACCGCTGCATCAACTGGTAGCCGTCGGGGGCGCTGAACACGGGTACCTCGCGAGGGCGTCGCGTCGACCGGCCGACGATCGGTTCGTTGGGGATGGGGATGCCGTGCGAGAGGACCTGCTCGGCGGCCGAGAGTCGCCGGATGAGAATGGCATCGACCGACTCCGGGCGCGACTCAGCGAAGTCGCGGTAGATCTTCGGGTCGTGCTGGCCGTCGTCGCCGATCAGCAACCAGGTGATCTGAGGGAAGTCGCGGGCGAGCCGCTCCAGGGCGGCGCGCTTGTGGTCCTGTCCGCTGCGGAACCACCCGGTGTTCGTCGGGCCCCAGTCGGTGAGCAACAGCGGGCCGCGCGGGTAGCCGTGGCCCTTGAGGAAGCGCGCCAGAGTAGGCGCGGTGTTCCACGCGCCAGTCGACAGGTAGATGACCGGTGCGTCGGGGTGCTCCCGGATGATCTGTCGGTACAGCGGAGCCATGCCGGGCACGACCCGGCGGGCCCCTTCGTGGAGCACGAAGGTGTTCCACGCAGCGATCATCGGTCGAGGCAGGGACGTGGAGATGACCGTGTCGTCGAT
>APMI01027222.1_pt1 | contig 14995 bp, 14 predicted proteins | sample 667938 | NCBI WGS metagenome assembly APMI01 (sample SAMN01084076, study PRJNA167559) | wastewater metagenome | biome: Wastewater | place: Denmark: Ejby Moelle, Odense | collected 2011-11-28 | reverse complement strand
AGAATGGCTCTCGGATCGCGGCCAAGCCGAGCAATCCCTTCTAGTAGCTCCATGATCTGAGGAACTTCCGCGTTCTTCATCGCCATTAACAAGCCATCGACGGTGTCCTCGGAGACCAAACCAAGCTGATCGTAAACCTGTTGAAGCGTGATTCGACCATCTTCTGACGTCAGAATGGCTTGTTCAAGCAAGGTGAGCGCATCACGATAACCGCCGTCGGCCATTCGTGCGATTGCAGAAATCGCTTGAGGTTCGGCGGTGACACTTTCACCCTTACAGACATATTCCAATCGAGAGGTGAGGTCGGACATGCTTGCCCGATGAAACTCAAACTTTTGACATCGTGATCGGATCGTCGGCGGAACCTTGTTGTACTCGGTTGTAGCGAGGATAAAAATGATGTGTTCGGGCGGCTCTTCAATGGTTTTGAGCAGAGCATCAAAAGCTTTGACGCTCAGATCGTGTACCTCGTCGATGATGAACACCTTGTACCGGGCGATCATCGGTTTGTATTCGACCGCTTCCACAATCTGCTCACGGATGTCATCGACACCGCTTTCACTCGCCGCGTCCATCTCAATGACATCAACGCAGTTGCCAAGTGTGATCGATTTGCAGATTTCGCATTCGTTATCCGGCTCCGAGGTGGGTCCATGCTCGCAACAGAGAGCCTTTGCCATCAGTCGAGCGGTTGACGTTTTCCCTGTTCCACGAGGGCCAGTGAAGAGGTAACTATGAGCGATTCTGCCCGAGGTAATACCGTTCTGCAACGTGCGGACGACATGATCCTGGCCAATCAAATCGCCAAAGGTCTGGCTGCGATACTTTCGATAGAGAGAAACGTAGGCCATAGCGACCGCCAGAACGGGAAACCGGGAATAACGCGTCGCACAGTGAATCGACTTACCGTTGCTGCGATCAAGCCCTGGCGGAGTTTACCGACCATCTGCCGCGCGGTTCCCGGCTGTTGATTCTAGCAGAATAAGGCGCTTGGAGACACGGAAACTTTCCCCCATTTGAGTCTGAAGTCACAGGGAACGTTGACATTCGTGGGGCGAACCCCGTGTATGGCTAAGCCCACTATGAGCCAAGTCAAATTCTATATCAACCAAATAGGGCGCCGTGAGGCGACAACCCTCGCCACCGCAACAACCCAAAAGGTCTTTGGAACAGTGACAACGACTGCTCCGTCCATGCGACAAGGCGTTTCCATCAACAACCTCGACCTCACCGCTGACCTGTACATCACATTCGCGCCGACCGGCACTACTCCAACGATGTCGTCAACTGATAACGATTTGATCGTTAGCGCACGGACAAGTCGGCAGATCATGATCGGCCCGGGCATCGAACTTTGGATTCGCAGCTCAAGCTCGGGGTCGATCAATTACACTGCTGTGGAGCTGCTCTGATGACGCAACTCGGCACCTTTTATGTCGAGCAAAACGGGCACTTTTTCCAACCGCTCGTCGAGCCTTTCCGAGTGCGACAAATCCCTGGTCTAGCCGTTTGGTTAGATTCACAGACGAGCATGTCTGTCCTCAATGCCTCAGGAGTTCAAGGATCAGCAGGGGATCCAGTTTCGGCCTGGAGCGACCTTTCGGGAAGCGGACAGACAGCAATTCAAGGCGCTTCGAGTCAGCGTCCTATTGTTGACACAACAGCATTTGGTGGCAAAGAGTCCGTATCGTTCGACGGCATCGACGATATGCTATCTGGTGCAAGTTTTGACCAATCTGGAAGCTTTTCCATCATCGTCGTGTTCTGCCCTGGCGCAAATGCATCGACGTGCGCCTTGATCGGAAATCGCTATGTCGCCTCCGCCAGCGACCGAACCTTCTCTCTCCAACTATCCTACGGAACGACACCTGCCTTCGCACTCGCAAATGCTTCAGGAGCCTTTGATCAGTTCACCATCGCTACGACAAACGTCACAACAGGAATAAACTATGTCGTCACGGCAATCAGGGACGCTTCGGCATTGACCTCAAAAATCTGGCTAAACAGCCAAAGCAGCGCGACCTCCACAGGCGTCAGTGTGCCCACGCGAACCGTCCACCCTTGCACGATTGGCCGGGAAACAACGGTTAACCCTTATCTAGGCAAGATCGCCGAAATCGCCATCTTCTCGCGAGCGATTACTGATCCAGAGCGATTGCTCATCGAGTCTCGGCTCAAGCTGAAATGGGGGATCGCATGATTTACTGCTACGGATACGCTTGGTTCGTGAATGTGTCAAACCTCAGTCTGGGCGGGTCCATTGCTCATTCTGTGTTTGGGGACCATCCGAATATCGAAACAGATAACTTCTCTGTTCCGCTAACGGGAGAATTACTTGGTGGTGCGGGTGTGATGTCGGAGGACCAACTCAGCACTCTTAGGAATCTCGATTGCACCGCAGCAACCGTTCAATACTTTGTTTGGATGCTCGATACGGGCCAACTTGTGAACCAGTTATGTGGCTCCCCGCCTAATTTAGGACAACCTTGGAACTGGAGTGCTTCCTTGGCTCAATTAGGAGCTTCGATCATTGCTGAATCGGAATAACACATTACAGAATGCGTGATCTATAACAAAAACTGGGAACTTTGAAGCACTCTTTTCCCGCACATTCTGAGGATCTCTATAATCAATCCTGAGCATGGGATGCGGTAAAGCTATCTTCACCTCTGTCCCGTGTGTCACCCCTAACAGAAAAGGAGAATGGGGTTGTGGGAATTTCCGACAGCCCCATCTCAATTTGGGACTGGCTTTTTCCGGCTTCTGTCGTATTCGATAAACGCGATCGACCCGATTGCCACAAGCACCAAAGCCGCTAACGCACGGCAAACACTGCGAAAACAGATCTCAAGAGGGCGCGACTGCGAGCGCTCGCATGGCCTCCCAAACATGGCGATATCTAAACCTTCTTCAGCCTAAAAGCAATCTCTAGCATGAGTGACCGGGGGGTTTATCTCGTCGATGAGGTGAAAAGAACTACCACTGGCAGTTGCAGAAAAACGAAACCGTGACGGTCTATTTGGTTTCAGTCTAAAGCTCAATGACTTCACTCTCTGTACACTTCTGCTAAGACGTGGAGTAACTTTATTAAGCAGGTCTTTATGAACGCAAGCAATCAAGGATTTATCAATCTTCACAACGACTCGGGCATCCTTATCATCACGCTCGCATCGTTCTTGTTACTTGCGATGATCGTTTTCGGAGTGACCGTTGCCCGAACCTCAGAAGCCAAAGCGAGAGCGCAACGCGCCGCCTTGAAAGAAGAACTCGAGAAGCAAAAGAAAGACGAAACTGCTTAGCTCTGCGGCTTCTTTCGGGCGACCACGAGAACCGAACTGCCCCATGGCAGTTTCAGCCCGAAATTTGAGATCAGCGTCGCCTCAAAGATTTGGAGACGGATCAAGAACCGATTCAACCAGGCGGGCACTTTAGGCAATGAAGCGTGAGCTGGGCCGGGCCTCAATTTTTCCAGAACTCGTGAGACTAAAACGAATGGAAAAAGGAAGAACACAGAATATGAGGCGCACTCGATATCGAAGCCTGCCATCGCCAATCGACCGATAACCTGTGCCTTCGTGTATCGCCTGAAATGATGCAAAGCAATATCGTGCGGTCCCCACAACAGACGATAGGCGGGGACGCTCAGAACCAAAACGCCGTCATTTCGCAGCACCCTAAATGACTCTCGAAAGGCCGCGTTGTCATCTTCGATGTGCTCAAAAACATCGAGGGCAACAATGGCATCGAATTGTCCTTCATGCATGGGAAGATGGGTTGCATCCCCTCTTACTAGATGGGAGAGCCCTCTTGTGGCCGAAAATTTCAGCGCGTGATCGCTAAAATCAAGACCCGTCGTTTCGGCAAACTCGTTGAGCGCACAAGAAACGACGCCAGTTCCACACCCAAGATCAAGCACTCTGGGCTTCTCGTCTCCTTTCCAAAAATGCTTAAGAAGATGCAGTGCCGCGTAGCGCCTTCCGACGAACCACCAGTAGCGGTCCTCGAACTCGAACATCTTTTCGTATTCGCTTGGGTTCACGGCTCCACATTTGGCCTCAGTCGGGCCGACTTTCCTTTAAGGCGAAGTCGAACGAGGTCCAGCAACATTTTTATTCCATCTCTGACAAAAGAAACCTTGGACCCCTCTTGATGCATCCACCGAATCGGCACTTCATCAATACGGTATTTCAGGTCTCGAGCGATGAGCAATGCTTCAAAATCGAAACTAAACCCGTTGAGTTTGCACCGATTGAATACGTCAACGGCGACTGCGCGTCGAAACATCTTAAAGCCGCATTGAGTGTCATGAATCCCTCGAACTGCTAGCAACTGAACCGCCCCATTAAAAGCGCGACCAAGAAGTTCCCGGTAAATCGGTTGGCGAACTTCTAAGTTACTTTCTTTGAGTGGGCGACTGCCTATCGCAATATCCGCTTGGGCCTCCATGTGTTTCAGGAGCTTTTCCGTTTCTTCTTGTGGAGTCGCAAGGTCGGCATCGCAAAACAAAATGAGATCTGCTTGCGCGGCTAGAATTCCGGTTCGAACGGCATAGCCTTTTCCACGATTTGGCTGATACTCGATCAGTCGAAACTTAGGATTTTGGGCAGTCATTCGGTCGACGACATCTTTCGTGCCATCTTTGCTCCCGTCGCTGACAACGATCACTTCATAGTCATAGCCTTGATCGTTGTAATACTCCTCAAGCCTATCTAGGGTCCTTGGGAGTCTTGTTTCCTCGTTGTACGCTGGCACAACGACACTTAAAAAGGGAGCACTCAAACTATCGCGGAGTTTACCGGACCCACAGTCTGTCTCCATATCGCGGTATGCTTCCGCCCGCAATGAGAAAGCTTTGGGGTGGCGCATTCGCCAAGGGTAGCGATGAATTGGTCGACAAATTCGGCCAAACGATTCAGTCCGATTTGAACTTCTGGCAGGAAGATATCATCGGTAGTGTTGCCCATGCCCGTATGCTCGGCGAAGTTGGGATTATTACAAAAGAGGAAGCCCAGCAGTTGATCGACGGGCTGGAAAAGATTCACGAACAGGGCCCAGACTTTCTGGAACTTGATGTTGAGGATATCCATACTGCCATCGAGGTCCGGCTTAAAGAACTCGTTGGTGAAGTCGCGGGCAAACTCCACACCGCAAGAAGCCGCAACGATCAAGTCGCTACTGACACGCGGCTTTATTTGAACAACGAACTACTTCGGCTAGTTCGGCACATCAAGAAACTTCAAAAGGTGTTGCTCAATCATGCTGAGAAGCACCTGGACACGCTTATGCCTGGTTACACTCACCAGCAACGAGCAATGCCAATCACCCTCGGATTTCACCTGTTGGCACACTTTTGGGCTCTTCAACGCCATGGCTGGCGCGCCGAAAGACTTTCCGAGTTAGCAAACTTTTCTCCGCTAGGAAGTGCTGCGGTTGCAGGCACCAGTTTCCCCATCGACAGACATATGACGGCAAAGGAACTTGGCTTCGCCGGTCCAATTCCAAACGCACTCGACGCAACCTGCGACCGTTCTTACCTGATGGACGCGCTGCATCTGTGTGCTTTATTGATGATCGACTTAAGTCGAATTTCGCAAGAGCTTGTGCTGTTTTGCACCAAGGAATTCGGGTTTGTGAAGTTGAACGACAGTGTGACGACAGGTTCCAGCATCATGCCTCAAAAGCGAAATCCGGACATGGCGGAACTCATTCGAGGCCGATCTGCTCGTGCTCTGGCCAACTGGAATACGCTTGCCATCGTCATGAAAGGTTTGCCTCTTGGATATAACCGAGACACCCAAGAAGACAAACCGCCGCTTTTCGACTCAATGGCACTAACAAAAGACTCGCTTGATCTTGTTGCGTTGATGCTAGATTCAGCGGATTGGCAAACCGAGCGAATGTCGGATGCTCTGTATGGCGATTTCTCGACCGCCACCGACCTTGCGGACTACCTTGCCACAACTGGCACACCATTCCGAGTTGCCCACGAGATTGTCGGAAAGGTCGTGAGAGGCTGCCAAGAGCGAGGCATTGTGCTTGAACAACTGACGACGGAATCACTTGGCGAGATCGCCCCAGAAGTCCCTTCGGACGCCTTGTCCGTACTTCAACCCTCGGGCTCAGTTCAAAGACGCGAATCGTTCGGCGCACCCGGACCAAAAGCAATTCGAATTCAGTTCGAGCGCGCAAGGGCACTCTACGCCGAGAAGAACTTCACAAAGCTTGCCTAATTGTTCGAGCGGTTACGTATTCGAGACCACGTAACCGCCCGGTGGGCTCTAATCCGGCTTCCAGCATGTAAACTCGCGTTCATGCTGTCGCCGCTCGTTTTTGCTGTTGCCGCCCCTCCGGCTCTCATTCTCCAGCCCGGGATGGTGATCTCGAAAAGCTGCACCGTAGCGAAAAAGACTTACGCTTTTGCTTCGGTTGAAGGGCAGAAGAAGGCAGGCGACGAAACAATCCCAACGCTAAAGCCTACGATCGCAATCAAAGGGAACAACATCACTGTAGACTTCGCCGGAGCGACCTTGCAGGGAACCTCGGTTAACGCCGAACCAGATCAACGCAAGGGCCTTGCCATTGAAGTCACTGGTAAGAACATTACGATCAAGAATCTGAATGTTCATGGCTACAAAGTCGGTTTGATCGCACGAAAATGTCAAGACCTTGTTATCGATCACTGTGACTTCTCGTACAACTGGAAACAGCATCTCAAGAGCACACTTGAGAAAGAAGATCTAAGCGACTGGATGAGTTACCACCATAACGAGCACGACGAATGGCTTCGTTACGGTGCTGGCATCTACCTGAGTGATGTCCAACGCTTTGAAGTGAAGAACAACACGATTCATGGCGGGCAATGCGCTTTGATGCTTAACCGTTGCTACATGGGTCGGACGGTAAATAACGACTTTTCATTCAACAGCGGAATTGGAGTTGGGTTATACCGAACAAGCTACGTCGGAGTTGCGCATAACAAAATTGACTGGTGTGTTCGCGGCTATTCGCACGGCGTCTACAATCGGGGACAAGACTCAGCTGGGATCCTCGTTTTTGAGCAATCAAACCAGAACTTGTTTGCTTACAATTCTGTAACCCACGGAGGAGACGGCTTCTTCTTGTGGGCCGGCCAGACGACAATGGACACTGGCAAAGGCGGTTGCAACGGGAACACGCTGATGTCCAACGACTTTAGCTATGCCCCAACAAACGGAATAGAAGCAACCTTCAGCACCAACCGGTTTATCAACAACAAGATTTCCGACTGCTGGCACGGAGTATGGGGTGGATACTCCAGCCAAACCCTCATCGAAGGCAACCATTTCCAAAGAAACGAGGTCGGTATTGCAATTGAGCATGGCCAAAACAACGTGCTGCTCCAAAACAGTTTCGACAACGACAAAGTTGGTATTCAGCTTTGGCAAAACAAGTCACAAGATCCCAACTGGGGTTATCCAAAATATCACGACACTAAGAGTCACAAATACGAAATTATTCAGAACGGATTCTATGATGTCGCGAAATCCATCACGTTAAAAGATACAAGCGACGTGATGATCAACGGCAACACGATGTGGTCTAACCCTCCGCTCGTCATCGCGAGTGGCGAAACTCCAAATGTCACTTTTGTCGGAACTAGAACCACGGCTCCAAAGCACGAAATGCCTGGAGTGGACATCAAGTCGAACGCTTGGGGCGCACAGCTTGTTTCAAAGGCAGTGCCGCTTCCTTGGGAGCCATTTGCAAAGGAATATATAACGAAGTTTTCAATTTCCCCGCTGAAAGGGCTCATGAATCCTTTCTTGAAGCCAAGTGACTTGCAAGGGCGCAAGTACATCTTGGTCGATGAGTGGGGACCGTACGACTTCAAAACGCCGCTCCTCTGGCCCCGAGAAACTCTCCCTTCTACGGAAGATAACAAGACCGTTCAGCGATTTGAAATCCTCGGTCCGAAAGGAACTTGGAAGTTGGCTGGACTAAAGGGCGCCGAGAAAGTTTCAGCAACCTCTGGAACGGTTCCAGGATATGTTGATGTGACGTTGCCAAAAGGTGCCGCCGGTCTAACAAAAATTGGTCTTGTTTATGTTGGTGGCGCGACGACCGACTACAAAGGCATTACTACCCCAGCAGGAAAACCTGTTCCATTTGGCTACAGCAAGTTCTTCGCTCCTATCGACTGGGAGGTCAAGTTTTTTGCCTGGAAGACTCCAGCTAACTCGGCGGATGTTCATTCAGCCCCGCTGGAATCTGCATTCCAAGACGCGATCCACGGAGCCCCCTTACAGTCTCTCACGACCGACCGATTGGACTTTGCGGGATACGCATTTGTGAAAGGATTGCCAAACAATCACTACGCGACGGTTGCTGACGGGTCTTTCAATATTCCGGCAGGCAAGTATGAGATTCAACTCACCACCGACGACGGCGCACGAGTATTTCTCGATGGAAAACCGCTCATTTCTGACGCTTGGCATTATCAAGGACCGACGACTTACTCGAAAACAGTGATGCTTGGCGGGAACCACAAAATCCACTTGGAGCATTTCCAAATCGACGGGTATGCAACGCTCAAATTAGTGCTCAAACCGGTCAAATGAGCTCAAAGCTTCGCATCTCAGAGATATTTCGAAGCGTTCAAGGGGAAGGAGTCTGGCTTGGGGTTCCTTCCTCGTTTGTTCGCATCAGTGGATGCAACCTACGATGCGTTTGGTGCGATACCCCTTATGCAAGTTGGAATCCTGAAGGGGATTTCATAACTATCGGTGAAATCCTTGATCGAATTGATGCACATTCGGTCAATGACGTCGTGATCACAGGCGGCGAGCCAATGCTCTTTGATCCTGTCGAAGAGCTTGCAGCCAAGCTGAAAGAACGTCAGAAGAGAATTACCATTGAGACTGCGGGAACCATTTTCAGGCAGATCAGCTGCGATCTGATGAGTATCAGCCCAAAACTAGCTAATTCGACGCCTATTGGCACCGATTGGGAGAACAGGCACAACACAACTCGTATTCACCTTGAAAACCTACGCAAACTGACAACTAACTACAAATTCCAACTGAAGTTTGTTGTCGATCCTGAAGCATCTGAAACGATTTCCGAGATCGAGCAACTTGTTGAGATGATCGGCACTGTTGAACCTCATCAGGTGCTACTTATGCCCGAAGGAACTGACTCCGAAATCCTTCACCAACGCGCCAAGGCTCTAGTTGATGTCTGTATTCAGCGCAATTGGAGGCTAACGCCACGGTATCACATCGACTTATTCGGGAACACTAAGGGAACGTGAAACGAATCTTCCTGCTCCTACCCGTCCTCATGCTTTTGGGGCTTACCTGTCGTGATCCAAAGCTGATGCCGTACTTTGGAAGATGGGGTGGCAAGTTTAACGTTTCGACCGAAAAGGGCAAAACAGTCACCGACGCCCGGAACGACCTAAAAGGTTTTTTACAACTTTACGGTAGCGAGTACCGATTCACTCTAAAACTCGATGGAGAGCAAGAATCAGTCGAAGCGAAAGGCAACTGGACATTGGCTGGAGATCGGATTGTCTTAAACGTCACTCGTGTCAACATCGACGATCACGGTGGCGCGGCGAGCCGCGATCCGAATAAAAAGTGGATTGATCCAGACGTTCTTCGAGACTCACTGCAAAAGCAAATTCCACTTTTACTCAAGGGGAAGGATCGACTAGAAGGTTTGCCGATGGCAATCGACAAGTTAGAAGGTCAGTTCTCTTTTGAGAAGACGCCTGTCGTTATCAACTAGTTTTTCAGCGCCGTCGGTTGGTTCACGATCTGCGGCTGGAGATGAAACTCTAGCCGGACTTCATATGCTCTCGGCCAGGGCAGAAAAATTCGGATATCGGTGATGCCTGAGAATGCGTATTGAGTCGTTCCTGCAAAAAACCGCTTTCCTAAGAACTGATCTCGAAAGAAGTCTTCCAACCTCTTTGCCAAATCTTGTTGGACAAACTCATTGACCTGTTGATAGACATCAGAATCCATCTCTTCGGTCGTAGCTCCGCCGCGCTCTCGCACCATCCGATAGGCCGCTGGCCGAGTGTATTTGTGGTAGGCGTAATCATTCACGAACCGATGCAGTAAGAACTCACGCTGGGCGACTTCTCGCGACAACGGGTTCGAATTGATGCGTCGAGCCATCAAGTACACGTTTGCCGCAGGGATCGTCGTCCCCATCGTGTTTCCGGCGGTGTTCCAACCGGCATAGGAAAGCAACTTCATGATGCGGGCGTTATCCCACAGCGCTTCAAAAAGCTCAGGGTTTGCGGTGCCATCTTTAGCAAGATCAATGTCGGCTACCGCTGTCGGAAAACCCTGATCCAAGTCAGCCTTTAAGCTACTCAAGAACTCGGCAAACCGATCCGATCGATGCCCAGGCGTGTTCAAGTAGAGGGTGTAGTCGTAGTCTTCGTCAGAAACTGCCGGTACCGCACCACTCGCCAAAAGCTGATCCGTGAGACTATCCTTGATCGGTTTCGATTCAAATGGGTTGAACTTATATTTACCGTTTTCATCGGAATAGACGACGCGGACTTTCGGCGTCCACTTTGCCTGATCAAGCAAGGCTCGGCTCATCAGGACGCTCGCGTGCTGATCAACTCCTTCGCAGAAGTAAACACTGCCACCAAGGCCAAGGTTACCGACCATTTTTTTGAGAAGCGCCGTTTCACCTACGTGCGGTCCGTATGGCCTGGCATCGTCTTGCCCAACAATCAGATAATCAAACATGCGCTTCGCTTGCATGTAGAGCAGTTGCTTCTGCACAGACAAATTGCGTTTGCGCGTGTTCTCGTATTCGGCGACGACTTCATCACCCAATTTGGGTCGAAGTCTCTTAGCCAGCGCCCCAGACTCTGCATTGTGAGTCATCTCCCATTTGGCTTTGGCTTCTTCGTATTTGCCGAGTTGAAGCCGCCAGGGTTCTGCTTCCTTGGTCGCAGTCGGTAGCAATCGCATGGTCGCCGAAAACACATAGAGCTTCGTTGAAGGGTGACTTCTGACAATGCTAGAGAGACGCTTGATCCGGCTAATCGCAGCTTCAGTCGAAACACTGTTGAGTCTGGATTCGATCAATCCTCCGTACTCAACCATGTCGGCGCTGACGATGACCGCAGAAACATCGGAAAGATCAGTTTCTCTCAGCCACTCAAGAATCTGGTCTGGGCGACCTGGGGTAGTAAAACGCCCCAAAAGTTCGTATGGCGGCATCTCTACCTCTACCCCAGCGACTTTGCCAATCATCAGAGCGAACTGTCCGGCCGCAGGTCGGCTATCAAGCGGAATCAGGATGATTTTTTCCGCATGGGAGACGGCCACACACAACGCCATCAATAGGGCCGTCAGGAACCTCATCGGAAGGTTAAGTTACCTCAAATAGCGTCAAGTTCTATTGCGAACAGGGTTCCTTCTGAGCAATGTACGACTGCAGTTGCTCCGGCGATACGATCACAACCGTTGGGTTCGACTCGCGGGCGAACTCTTCGAAGGTCGTCTCAACCAGTTCCCCCGTCTTTGAAAACTCATCGTACATGGCTTGCAGAACCTGAAGTGCCGTTGGATGTTCAGAAAATGCGTCCACCCACAATCCTGGTTGACCTTTTTCGCTAGCATATGCCACTGCTCCAACGTAGTATTCACTAGTCGTCTCAGGAGCATCCAATTGAAGCTCAGGTGATGACCATCGACCCTCGCTAACAATAAGCCCGTACTTTTCAAGATGAAGTTTTGCTTCGTCAAAGCTGAGATGTGTTTTCGAGACCACCAAAGCGCCGACCTCCGGCGTTGCCGCCGTCACCCGATAGCCACCTTTCATCTCGGAAAGGAAAGCAAACCGCGTGTGAGCAAACTTCTGAGCCGCTTCAGCAAAGTTATCGAAAGGTACTTCCAGGGTCATCGCAATGTTTTATAGTTTATGGCTTATTTATAGTGTAAAACATGCGTTCAGGCGCAAAGACGAGGCCTAAAAGACAATGTCGCAGTCAAACCAACCCACGATAAACACCCTTCTGCAAGAGGATCGGACGTTCGCTCCGTCCCCAGCATTTGTGGCAACAGCCAACGCAGGTGACCCCGAAATCTATGAACGGGCAAACGAAGACTATCTGGCATGGTGGGAGGGATGGGCAAAACAGCTAGATTGGTTTAATCCCTGGCACACCGTTTGCGAGTTCGAGCCGCCAAATGCAAAGTGGTTCATTGGGGGACAAATCAATGCTTGCTACAACTGTGTCGACCGACACGCTGATGGAGATCGGCGAGACAAAGTTGCCATCGTCTTTGAGGGCGAACCTGGCGATGTTCGCAAGATCACCTATCAGGAACTAAAAGACGAAGTCAGCCAGATTGCAAACGGGCTGAAAGCACTCGGGGTTCGAAAAGGAGATCGAGTCTGCATCTACATGCCCATGATCCCAGAGCTCGGGATGACCATGCTTGCGTGCGCACGAATCGGTGCCGCTCATACGGTCGTTTTCGGGGGATTCAGCTCAGACTCTCTTCAAGAACGAGCCAATGATGCTCAAGCCAAGGTGATTGTCACCGCTGATGGTGGCTGGAGGCGTGGCAACATCGTTCCTCTACTCAAAATCACCCAGGAAGCGATCGTGCAAGGTTGTCACACGGTCGAAAAGGTCCTAGTATTTGACCGAATCGGCAAAGAAGATCTTCCAGATGACGGCTTTTATGTGCCTTGGTCCAAAGGCGTCCGAGCTCAATCGACCGAATGCGCTTGCGAACCGATGGATAGCGAAGACATGCTTTTCATCCTGTACACAAGCGGCTCGACAGGAAAACCAAAGGGCATTGTTCACACTACCGGTGGATACCTGACGAGCACTTACGCTACGAGCAAACTCGTATTCGACCTTAAGGAAGACGATCTGCACTTTTGCACCGCTGACTGCGGCTGGATCACAGGGCACTCTTACATCGTTTATGGCCCTCTTGCGAACGGAGCTTCTGTTCTGATGTACGAAGGGGCACCAGACACACCAGACAAGGATCGCTTCTGGCGCATCATCGAAAAGCACAAGGCAACTATTCTTTACACGGCTCCAACGGCGATTCGAGCGTTTATGAAATGGGGCAACCAATATCCAGAGCGATGCGATCTTTCTTCGCTCCGTTTGCTTGGAAGCGTGGGCGAACCGATCAACCCAGAAGCATGGATTTGGTATCACAAGGTGATCGGTGCCGAGAAGTGTCCCGTCGTCGATACCTGGTGGCAGACTGAAACCGGTGCAATTATGATCTCGCCTCTGCCGGGTGTCACCTCAACCAAGCCCGGAAGCGCTACCCATCCTTTCCCTGGCATCGCGATTCGAGTTCTCGACGACGATGGGAATGGACCTTCGATCACTGGCCCAAGTCAAACAGGTGGGCAGGATGTTGGAGGATTTCTTGTCCTCGACCGCCCATGGCCCTCGATGACTCGCGGCATTTTCAACGACCCAGATCGTTTCGAGAAAACTTACTGGTCGCGATTCCCGGGTAAGTATTTTGCCGGCGATGGCACCAAAGCTGACGCCGATGGTTACATCTGGCTCTTGGGTCGTGTGGATGACATCATGCTTGTTGCAGGACATAACATTTCGACGATGGAAGTCGAAAGCGCCCTAGTGAGCCATCCAGCCATTGCAGAAGCCGCCGTAATTGGCAAGACTCACGACCTTAAAGGTCAAGCTATCGCGGCTTTTGTCATCTTGAGAGCCGGCCCGCATTATGATCCAGCATTGTCTCCAGACGAAGCTGAGCGGGATGCGTTTATTAATGAGCTAAAGGCTCACGTGGCGCTGAAGATCGGCGCTATTGCACGTCCAGACGACGTCTACATCACCGCCGAACTTCCAAAGACTCGTAGCGGCAAGATCATGCGCAGATTGCTTCGCGACGTTGCCGAAGGGAGAGCGTTGGGTGACACCACAACTCTAGCCGACCCGTCAGTTGTGAATTCGCTCAAGAGTCAATACGAGGACAAAGAAAGCTAAGCTCATTTCTAGCCATGCTTCTTCGTAGCACGCGCTACAATGAGGCATGGCTGTGGAAGACGGAATTGCTGCGTTAGTTCGCCTCGGATTCACTGACTTAGAGGCACGAATCTATGCGTTTCTGGTTGCCAACAGCCCTTCCACCGGTTACCGGATCTCGCAGGGAATCGGCAAACCCGTAGCGAACACCTACAAGGCGCTACAGACTCTAGAACGAAAAGGCGCGATTCTGATCGACCCATCGGGCAAGCGGCAGTGCTCGGCAATTCCGCCAACTGACCTACTCGATCAGTTGGGGCGCAACTATGAATCTCAGCGTTCGCAAGCCGAACTAGCTCTGAAAGATCTCGGCCAACCCGCTCAGAGTAACGCAGTCTTCACCTTATCAACACTCGGAGCAACCTTTGCTCGAGCCCAGCAACTTATCGCCACAGCCCAGCAAGTGATTCTTATCAGTTGCCCAACGTCCTTGACTTCAGAATTCCAGACCGAGTTGCTCGCCGCACACTTGAGGGAAGTTCTCGTGTGCGCGTTTGCCAACATCGAAACACTCGAATACGACGTCACGATCCCAAGCGAAGAGCCAGACACACTCCTCATCGTCGTCGATCAAAAGAGCTTTGTCAGTGCTTCATTCACGTCGGGTGATTTCGCTGATGGGTTTGCCGGGACAGATTCATCGCTTGCAAAAGCGCTTCACGACGGACTCGCGGCGGAGATCACACTTTCTAACCTTCGCCGACGAATCGAAGATGGCGCTGGTCAGAAGCGACTCACCCGTGCATTGGAAGCTCACAAAGGGCGAACCATTTAGCCACCTGAACCATTTACCAGCAGTTTTTGTTCACAATATGCGTTGTGCTGGTGGTCGACAGTCTTGGCAAACGATATGGAAGAAGGTGGATATTCCGTCAAATCTCGTTTTCTGTCAGCATTGGAGATCGTCTCGCGATCTTAGGTCATAACGGGTCCGGAAAATCGACTCTC
>APMI01002325.1_pt1 | contig 14995 bp, 11 predicted proteins | sample 667938 | NCBI WGS metagenome assembly APMI01 (sample SAMN01084076, study PRJNA167559) | wastewater metagenome | biome: Wastewater | place: Denmark: Ejby Moelle, Odense | collected 2011-11-28 | reverse complement strand
GAAACACAGTTTGAACAGTGCGAAAAGGCTGCGCGGGCTCGCTTCGCACAGAGCTACGACTTCTTTGACGCCATCATGCCCGCCGATACGGCCGTTGCCCGCTGGCTGCACGATAGTGCCGCCAGCGTCGATGCGGAAAGCCTTGCCGGGCTGACGCGAGGCTACCGCGATGCGCTGTGCGGCTTGGGCAGCACCCGTCGGCAGATCGACTCGGTGATGTCCCAACTCGGGATACTGGCCGAACTGCTCGAATGCCGAGCCGCAAAAAAGGACAGGGAACGAGCCCGACTCCTCAAGGAGCTGGCCGCCGCCCTGCAAGCCCGGGAGAAAAAGGGATGAAACCCGTACGCCCCACAATGGTGCATCCTCACCCTGATGCACAAGAACAGGTCAGCCTCTCTCCCATGGTGGTGCGTCTTTAGGGATAAGCCGCAGGTAAAACCCGGCCTTTAATGCATGGTACGTAGTTTGCTTTGTGCCATGCATTAAAGGAGTCGTGATGGCAGAAACCAAGTCCACCTGTTGTTACTGCGGCGTTGGCTGCGGTGTAGTGATCGAACATGAGGCAGGTCGAATAATCGGCGTCAAGGGAGACCCGGCCCACCCGGCCAACTTCGGCCGCCTTTGCACCAAGGGTGCCACCTTGCACCTGTCTGCGGCTCCCGACACCCTGATCGCCCGTGCGCTCCATCCGGAGCTGCGCAGCAGTCGCGATCAAGCCCGTCAGCAGGTCAGCTGGGACGCAGCCCTCGACACCGCAGCCGACAAGTTCGCCGCGATCATTGCCGAGCACGGGCCGGATGCCGTTGCCATTTACGGCGCTGGCCAACTGCTGACCGAGGACTACTACGTCTTCAACAAGCTGATGAAGGGCCTCATCGGCAGCAACAACCTGGATACCAACTCACGCCTGTGCATGTCCAGCGCAGTGGCCGGCTACAAACTCAGCCTCGGTGCCGATTCGCCCCCGTGCAGCTATGACGATATTGCACACACCAGCGCCCTCTTCATCACCGGCAGCAACACCGCCTTCGCCCATCCAATCACCTTCCGCCGGGTGGAGGACGCGCGCAAGAGCAACCCGGACATCAAGCTGGTCGTCATCGACCCACGCCGCACCGACACCGCCGAAGCAGCCGATCTTCACCTCGCCCTGCTGCCTGGCACCGACATCGCCCTCTACAATGCGATGCTCCACGTCATGCTGTGGGAAGGCTGGATCAACCGTGACTTCATTGACGCGCATACAGAGGGTTTCGACGCCCTCAAGAAGACCGTCCGCGAATACACACCGGCCATGGCGGCCACCATCTGCGGCCTCGACAAAAAACAAATTGAGCAGGCCGCACTGATCTTCGCCACCTCGAAGGCGACGATGTCGATGTATTGCCAGGGCCTCAACCAGTTCTCCTTCGGCACCCACAACAACTCGGCCCTGATCAACCTGCACCTTGCCACCGGCCAGATCGGCAAACCGGGCGCCGGTCCGTTCTCGCTCACCGGCCAGCCTAACGCCATGGGCGGCCGAGAAGTCGGCGGGCTGTCAAATCTGTTGTCGGCCCACCGGGACATGGCCAATGCCGAACACCGCGCCGAAGTCGCCGCACTGTGGGGTGTGGACAGCGTTCCCGAAAAGCCGGGCAAGAGCGCCGTCGAACTCTTCAAAGCACTGAAAACCGGCGAGATCAAGGCAGTCTGGATCGCCTGCACCAACCCGGCGCAGTCAATGCCTGACCAGAGCCTCATCCACGAGGCCCTGAAGAACGCCGAATTCGTCATCGTTCAGGAAGCATTCAGTCAAACGGAAACTTGCGCCTACGCCGACCTGCTCCTGCCCGCCAGCACCTGGGGCGAGAAGGAAGGCACCGTCACAAACTCGGAGCGGGCCATTACCCGCGTCCGGGCAGCCGTGTCCGCGCCGGGTGAAGCACGCCACGATTGGGCGATCGTGGTGGATTTCGCCCGGCGTCTGGGCACCCGGCTCGGCAAGGGCGACCTTGCTGCGCGGATGTTCCCCTATGCCAAACCGGAAGAGATCTGGAACGAGCACCGCGAATCGACCCGCGGCCGTGACCTGGACATCACTGGCCTCAGCTACACCATGCTCGAGTCAGTCGGCCCACAGCAGTGGCCGTTCCCCGAGGGCGCAAGTCAAGGCAAGGTCCGACTCTACGAAGACGGGGTATTCCCGACACCCTCCGGGCGTGCCCGTTTCGTCGTCACCGAATACAGGATCACCGCCGAATCGCCCAGCGCCCGCTATCCGCTGCACCTCAACACCGGCCGCCTGCGCGATCAGTGGCATGGCATGAGCCGCACCGGCCTCGTCGCCCGCCTCTACAGCCACGAGTCGGAACCCATGGTCCATATGCACAGGGACGACATGGAACGTCGCCAGCTGGCCGGTGGCGACCTTGTAAAAGTGAAGAGCAAGCGTGGCGACGCAGTGTTGAAGGTGCTGCAATCCGACACCCTGCGTCCCGGACAGTGTTTTGTACCGATGCACTGGGGCGGCAACACCATGGGTGGCCAGGGCGTCAACGTGCTGTTGCCATCCGACTTCGACCCCTACTCCAAGCAGCCCGAACTCAAGCACGCAGCGGTTCAGGTGGAGAAGTACTCCGCAGGTAAAACGCTGGTTGCCATGCGCCGCACAGAGATGGACGCAGACGGCACTCTCCAGCCCAACCCGTTGGCGGTAATGGAAAAGCTGCGCAAGTGGCTGCCTCACTTCCCCTATGCCAGCCTGACGCTGGCCGGACGCACTGCGCCGGTCGTGGTCCTGAAGGCCCGCGGCGAAGAACTGGCGCCGGCACTGCTCGAAGCGCTCGACCGGGAACTCTCCCTCGATGACCCGACCAAGGTGCTGTCCTATCAGGACAGTCGCAAGGACATCGCCAAACGGGCCCTGGTGGAAGGTGACTCACTTGCCGCAGTGCGGCTCGCTGGTGAAACCAAAGCAGCTGACTGGCTGACTGACATGATGGTTCAAGGACACTCTGCGGCCGCCGTTCGCCCCTGGCTACTCGCACCGCTCACCCAGCCGCCGGCGGGCCAGGCTGCTCGCGGCAAGGTCATTTGCAACTGTTTCGACGTGGCCGAGGACGATATCCTCAATGCCTTCCGGGCTGGAGAATCGCTTGACTCCCTGCAAGTGCGCACCAAGTGCGGTACGAACTGCGGCTCTTGCGTACCGGAACTGAAACGCCTTCAAAACAGCGTTTCGAACTGACATCTCGGGAACGCCGGGCCACATCGGCCCGGCATGAATCAATCAGGCTTGGGCAAAGCCGTTTGCAAGCAGCCACCGGAATGTGGCTTCGGCAACCGCATCGGACTCTCCGACACCCGAAAAAGTATGGTCGGCATCGGGGAAGTGCTGCACGTCAACGCCCTTGCTCCCCAATACCGAACGCCAATCCGGGCTCGAAGCCATCACCTGCTCGAACTCCCGTGCCACGTAATCCCGTCCGCTCAGAAACACAGCCAGCGGTTCGGTGCGGCTGGCTAGTCCCTTCACCATCCGTTCAGGCAAACTGCCTTTGTCCTCAACCTTGACGACAGCAGGGCTGGACGACTTGCTTGCGCCACCACCGGCCGCCCTGAGCAGGGAGAACAGGCTCCCAAAGGAACGCAGAAGACTGACCTGCCCACCCAGCAATTTCTTCCAGAAAGCCGGATCAGTGAGTCGCTGCAGATAATAATGCTTGAGAAAAACCTTGGCTTCGCCGGCCTCGGTGTGTACCCAGGGGTTCAGCAGGACAGAAGCCGCCACCCGCTTATCTGTTGCCGCCGGGTACAGGCAAACGGCACTTGCCCCGTCACAGAGCCCCCACAGCACCACTTGACGCAGGCCCGATTGAGCCTTGAGAAACGCTCCGATAGAGGCATCGATGTCCTCATTGACTGCCTCGAAACTGACGGCCGGCCCGGTGGCATCCCCCATTCCCCGATAGTCAAAGCGCATGCACGGTATGCCGCGAGCCGCGAGGTAGCGGGCGAGCAGAACGAACTGCCGATGCGAGCCGGCCCGATACTGCGGCCCCCCCACCACAACCAGCACCCCGACCTCGGCAGGCGCGCGCGGCGCCGACACGATTCCCACCAGGGACTCCCCGGCGCAATCGAACATTACAGCCCTGTCGTGCCAATCGCTCATGCAAACTCCTCGAGCGCTAGCAACGAAGCCTCGATCAATGCAGGGCAAAGTTCGATTTCCTGGGTCTGCCAGAAGGCCGGGCCCACCACCGCTTGGGCACGGCACCTGACGCCAGCCGCGCGCCACCGATCGATGAGCACCCGAAGCGCGGGAGAGACCTCCTGTCGGTCCGACGGACCGAGCTCCAGAGCCACCACCGGGGCAGCATATTCATTCTGCAGCCCTAGCGTCGATGACTCCATTCCACGAGCCAGGGCCGACGATAGACGATAGCCAGCGACATCAACGGCATCCCCAGCTTTCAGGCTGGCCCGGATAGCCTCCATCGCAGCCTTGGCATCGGCATCTGCGAGCATCTCGCCCGCCGCCTTCACACGCAGGAACTGGGTCAGATGCTGACGTCCGTTGCCCACCGGTTGCCAAAGCAACAATGGCGCGGCCACGCCCCCCAAGCGCAACCAGTCGGACAGCACGAGCGCGCCACTTCGCAGGCCCCACAGGGCTACAGCGCCGTCCAGATGCGTATTAACCCATGCATAGGCGTCTCGACAATCGTTGATCCACAGATCCCAGGACGCGTCCCCGAAATCACCGGCACTGTCACCGCATCCGGTCAGATCGATCTGAAGGGTCGACCAGCCCTTTGCAGCAAAGGCTTCGGCGGCGAGCGCAACCATCCTCCGGGATTTGTTCATTTCCTCGGCAAACGGATGAACAAATATCAGGGTGCCAACGGAGTCTGCCGCATGGGTGAGAAGGCAAAAACGCCCTCCAGCTACAGACCCCGGAAGAAAAAATGCTTCCCGCCGGGGCTTCAGACCCGCCATTCAGGCAAGCTTCCCATCCACGAATTCAACGAGAGAACCTACAGATGCAAAGGTAGAACCGTCGATCTCGTCATCCTCCACGACAAAACCGAAACGCTCTTCCATCATGTTGATCACACCGACGACAGCCATCGAATCGAGATCCGGCAGCGCCCCCAGCAAAGGGGTATCGAGCTCAAAGCCGGCAGCAGCGCCGCCCAAACTCAAGACCTCGTCCAGAATAGACAGAACTTCCTTCTTCGTATCCAAAAGCTGACTCCAATCGGGGATAAGCAAACTCGACGCCACCTTCCGGACCTTCACGACCCGGAAACAGCAAGCCTGATATCATTATATGCGACACGGAGCCCCCGGGAACCGTAATCTACGGCACAGGCTGGAGACTTAAAGGCCGCGCACCACAGGTTTTCCTTGTTTTGCATTTCCTTTCTGCATTCCGGGTTACCTTTGCCCCTGTTTCGAGCCTGATCGAGCCGTCAATTTGCAATCCAGCCCGACCATGCCCCTCCAACGCATCCGCAACACATTTTCGCAACTCGGCGCCCTTGATGGCTGCCTTTATTTCCTTGATTACGCGCTACGCAAAATCAGCGGAAATCACGCCTATCTGATCCGTTACTACTTGGTTGCACAACCAGTCCGGTCCGAGGCGTCGTGCCGCGCATCACTGAAAAACCCGGTTACGCCCCTCGATCACGACGATCCACTGGTACCGCTTTTCCCCCGCCCTCCGAATGTCATTGCCAAACGTTTGCACGACAAGTCGCTGTGCTTCCTCGCCCGTTCCGGGGACGAATTTGCCGGTTTCCTGTGGCTAGCATTCAATGCCTATGACGAGGACGAGGTGCGCTGCCGCTATGAACTCGCAGATCCAGCTACTTGCGTATGGGATTACGACGTCCACGTCGAGCCGAAACATCGGATCGGCCGCACTTTTGCGCGCCTATGGGATGCAGCCAATGCCCACCTTACAGGGAAGGGCATCTGCTGGAGCATGTCGCGCATATCGGCCTTCAACCCGGCGTCGCTCGCTGCTCATGGCAGGCTGGGCATCCACAAGCTCTACAGTGCGAGCTTTCTGTGTGCGGGCCCGCTGCAGATCAGCATGATAGGTGCGGCCCCATGGTTGCACATCAGCTTCTCTGACAATTCCCGTCCGACCATGCAGCTCGCCCCGCCCGCCCGGATTGAATGACCTAGCGGATGCAGTATTTGGCAAAAATCAAGCATGGGGCTCGGTTACACTTCACCCCTAATTCAAATGAAATTATATCTGGCTGCCATCGGCCTGCCATGAAGCACCGCCCGCCGGTGCCCATTGCAGCCGGCAAGGCAGGTTGCCCATGACAGACAAACGCGTGCTGATGATCGCTTACCACTACCCGCCCGTCCGGACGAGCAGTGGAATCCAGCGGACACTGAAGTTTTCCTCTTACCTCCGGGACCACGGCTGGGAACCGATGATCCTCACCATCTCTCCGCGCGCCTACGAATCGGTCAGCAATGACCAGATGGGAGAGATTCCAGAGGGCATGGTTGTCGAACGGGCATTCGGGCTCGACACAGCGCGGCATCTGTCGATCAAGGGACGCTACCTCCGCTGGATGGCACAACCTGACCGCTGGGCCAGCTGGTGGCCAATGGGCGTCATCAAGGGCTTGAGCCTCATCCGGCGCTACAAGCCAAAAGCCATCTTCGCAACCTACCCCATCGCCACGGCCCACCTTATCGGACTAACCCTGCAGCGCCTGACCGGCGTGCCGCTGATCGTCGACTTTCGTGATGCGATGACCGAACCCGGCTACCCCGTCAATCCAACGACCTGGAAGCTCCACCGGAAGCTCGAACAAGCGCTGATCAAGCACTGCTCACGCGCGGTATTCACGACCAATGGTACGCGTGAGATGTATGCCAAGCGCTACCCGAACATACCGGCAGAGAATTGGGCTGTCATCGAAAACGGTTTCGACGAGGAAAACTTCCGTGACGCAGAAAACGGCCTGGACGCCAGCCGGCTCGGCGCGGACGGTCAGATGATCCTGGTGCACAGCGGTGTGCTTTACCCCCAGGAGCGCGACCCCAAGCCTTTCTTCACTGCCCTGCGTGACATGAAGAATGCCGGCGAAATCTCGGCCGACAAGCTCAAGGTCATATTGCGCGCAACAGGCAGCGACGACTATTACAGCAAGCTCCTGTCGGAATTCGGCATTGACGACATCGTCAGCATTGAGCCCATGGTTGCCTATCGCACCGCCCTGCAGGAAATGATGCGCGCAGACGGCTTGCTACTGCTGCAGGGCGCAGCGTGCAACAAGCAGATTCCGGCGAAACTTTACGAATACGCCCGCGCGGGGCGCCCGATTCTCGCACTGACTGACTTTGCCAGCAATACGGCCGAACTCCTGGGCAAGCTCGAAACCCCCTGGGTAGCCGACATTGCCGAAACAGAATCCATCCGGAAACTGCTCGGCGACGTCATGAGCCAGTGGCGCAGGGGCCTTCTGACCGGGGTCCGTCGCGAGCTTGCAGATGGGTGCTCCCGCCGCTCCCGCACCGACGAACTCGTCCGTATCCTCGACTCCCTGCCTGAAAAGGCTTAACCGGAACTTTACGCTCTGGCGTGAGCAAGCTCGCAAAGGCCGTCACAGACCTGCCTTAAACTTGCGATCTTACAGACGCCCTGCAGCCTTGCCCGACGAATAGTTCGACAAACCAAATTAAGACCGATGTTCAATACCACTCTTCTCCACGAACTCATCACCGCGTCCGCCAGCCGGGCTCCCGACTCGTCAGCCCTGACCGCGGGTGGGACCACACTCACCTATCGCGAGCTGGACGATCAGGTTGCCAGGATTGCCTCCGGACTGATTGGGCTCGGCCTCGACAGGGGTGAGCGGGTTGGTATTTTCCTCGACAAGCGTATCGAGACGGTCGTCGCCAGTTTTGCAACGGGCCGTGCTGGTGGTGCCTTCGTGCCCGTCAACCCGATACTCAAGGGAGAACAGATCGGCCACATCCTGCGCGACTGTAACGCACGGGTGCTGATCACCTCTCCCGAACGTCTCCAACTCATCGCCAGCACCCTAGAACACTGCCACGATCTGCGCCACGTCATCCTGACGACCGCAAGCACCAAGCCGATCAGCCTTGAGGCCATCGGAATCCACCTGTGGGCCGACCTGCTCGCATCTCCCCACCGCGCCGGTCACCGGATTGTCGATACGGACATATTGTCGATTCTGTACACCTCCGGCAGCACCGGCAGGCCGAAGGGTGTCGTACTCTCCCACCGCAACATGGTCACCGGTGCCAAGAGCGTCGCCAGCTATCTGGGTAACACACAGGACGACACCTTGCTGGCCGCCCTGCCCCTCTCATTCGACGCCGGCTTCTCCCAACTCACTACCGCCTTCCACAGCGGCGCGCGGGTTGTGCTGTTGAACTACCTTCTGCCACAGGACGTCCTCAAGGCGGTGATCAAGGAGAAGGTAACTGGCCTTACCGCTGTGCCGCCGCTGTACATCCAGCTGGCCCAGCTAAAGTGGCCCGAATCGGTCACGGAGCATCTACGCTACTTTGCGAACACCGGCGGGCGGATGCCGCTTGAGACCCTCAAAGCCTTGCGTGCCCACCTGCCGCACACCCAGCCCTTCCTGATGTACGGTCTGACCGAAGCATTTCGTGCCACGTATTTGCCACCGGAGCAAGCCGATATCCGCCCGGACTCCATAGGCAAGGCCATCCCCAATGCAGAGGTGATGGTTCTGCGGGACGACGGCAGCGAATGCGGCCCGAACGAACCGGGCGAGCTGGTGCAGCGTGGCGCTCACGTGGCCATGGGCTACTGGAACGATCCCGAAAAGACCGCCGAGCGCTTCAAGCCCTTGCCAGCGAGCGCCCCTGGCCGGCAGGCCGGTTTCGTCCTTCCCGAAATTGCCGTGTTTTCTGGTGACACAGTGCGCCGCGACGAAGAGGGTTACCTTTACTTCATCGGCCGCCGGGATGAAATGATGAAGACCTCCGGTTATCGAGTCAGCCCGACCGAGGTCGAGGAGATCCTCTACTCCACCCACCTGGTTGGCGAATGCGTCGCTTTTGGCGTCCCTCACCCTTCCCTGGGGCACGCAATTTGTGTGATAGCCACCGGGATGGACGGTGTGCCGCTTGACACGGCAGCCCTGCATGCAGAATGCCGCCAGCGCATGCCGGCTTACATGGTTCCTTCCATCATCGAGGCACGTGAAGGCCCCCTGCCCCGCAACCCCAACGGCAAGATCGACCGCAAGACCCTTTCCACCGAATTCGAAAACGCAAACAAGGTGCCGCAATGAGCGACGTGATCCGCGAGAAACCAGTGCACACCCCTATGGACCAGTTCCGGTCTGAAGGTGGCGAGCTTATGGTCGGTGGCATTCCCCTGCACCGCCTTGCCGACCGGGTCGGCCAGACACCGTTCTATGCCTATGACCGCGAGCTACTGACGCAGCGTGTTGCTGAATTGCGTGGAGCCCTGCCTGTCGGAATCAAGATCCATTACGCCATGAAGGCGAATCCGATGCCTGCGGTGGTTGATCACATGGCACGGCTTGTCGATGGCATTGACGTTGCATCGGGCCGCGAACTGAAGGTTGCACTCGACAGCGGTGCAAACCCACATGAAATCAGCTTTGCCGGTCCGGGAAAACGCCATGAAGAGCTGCGCCAGGCCGTTGCTGCAGGCATCCTGATCAATATCGAATCGTTCCGTGAAGTCTTTGAGCTCGCGGCCATCCGCCAAGGTACAGGCTGGCCGGTACGTGTGGCGGTACGCGTCAATCCGGACTTCGAACTGAAGAGTTCAGGCATGAAGATGGGGGGTGGGCCAAAGCAGTTCGGCGTTGATGCAGAACAGGTCCCGGCACTCCTCGCCAAAATTGGCGAAGCGGGCCTAGCCTTCGAAGGTTTCCACCTTTTTGCCGGTTCACAGAATCTGCGGCCCGAAGCCATTGTTGAAGCCCAGCGCAAGTGTTTCGATCTAGCCTTACGCCTCGCCGAAAACGCACCGTCACCCGTGAAGTTCCTAAATCTTGGAGGTGGGTTCGGCATTCCGTACTTTCCGGGCGAAAAGCGTCTGGACCTGAGCAGCATCTCTGCCAACCTGGCGGCCATCGCGGCGGAAGCAAAGGAAAAGCTGCCGCAAGCCGAAATCGTCATCGAGCTTGGGCGCTATCTGGTCGGCGAGGCCGGCATCTACGTTTGCAAGATTCTCGATCGCAAAGTCTCCCGTGGCCATACCTTTCTCGTCGCAGATGGTGGCCTGCATCACCACCTGTCCGCGTCCGGAAACTTCGGCCAGGTGATACGGAAGAACTATCCGGTTGCAATTGGCGACAGGATTGGCAGCCCACCAGATGAAGCGGTTTCAGTCGTCGGCCCCCTATGTACACCGCTGGACATACTTGCAGACCGCATGGCCTTGCCCAAAGCACACCCGGGCAACCTGGTCGTCGTCTTTCAGTCAGGAGCCTATGGAGCGAGTGCCAGCCCTCAGGCATTTCTTGACCAACCCAAGGTCGTAGAGGTAATGGTCTAAGGCCCCGGCTCCATCCGCATGGACACTCGTCTCACCATCTGCTCGGTATCGTTCGGGCATGGGCGCCTGCTGAGCCTAAACGCGCAACTCGGGGCTCGCCTTAACCGCAAATTTGAACAGCGCGTAATCTGGCGACTAGCCGAAAACGCCCCTGTTAACGCGGACGACCGCATTACAGCAGAGCACGGCCCCTTCGTGATCGAACCGGGCTCAACCGAGACTTCGCTGGGGGCGAGCTACCAGCACGCGGATGCATTGAATACACTGGTCCGGAAAACAGAAACACGCTTCTTACTCGTTCTCGACCCCGATTTCTACATCCTACGTCCAGATTGGGTAGATGCCATTCCGGAATACATGGACAAGCATGAGCTGGGGTTCTTCGGCACACCATGGCATCCCCGTTACAGCCGAAACTACCGGTACTTTCCTGCCGTGCACTGCATGTTTATTGACCTGGAAAAAGTCCGCAAACAAGACCTCGACTTTCTTCCTGAACTCGAAAGAATCGAGTTGGCAGGAAAGCGCGCCACAGGCATTCTGGACCGAATCAGCTATCTGGCAAACCGCAGACGCGTTCCATGGGATACCGGCGTACGCGTATTTGAACGCTTCGCAAGCGCGGCATCACTGCCTGCCGAATGCACAAAGCCCGTCTTCAGACTCGATCCTCCGCACTACCCAGATTTCGATGCACACCACTGGAAGCATCGGCTTATTGAAGCCATCCTCCCCGAACGATACTGCTATATCCCCAAGCGTCGGGACACATACACACACAGCGGCTTTTCAGAGCGTAGCTGGGTAAGCTCTCCGTTACCCGACAGATGGGAAGAATCAATCTGGCAAGGTCGCCCTTTTGGTCTCCATGTCCGCCGCAGTTTTAATGCAGGCGGTCGTGACAAACAAGCCGAAACAGTATTTCTTGAACAAGTCCTAGTGGAACTCGCAGCCTCGGTCGAAAATAGCCCGCCCTTCCAACCCATTAAATGAAAACGCGCGGTCAAGTGCATCGCCAATTTGCAATTTCCACTTAGTGCACAAGAGCCCCTCGGTCACGCCTGATCAATGAACGTCCCAGCAAAAAAGAAGAGCATTTTCGCCAGCGCACTGATTGTCGTTGCAATGCGCTGGACCGATCGCTTGATCGGCCTTCTCAGCACACTGATCCTCGCGCGCATACTGACTCCCGCAGACTTCGGCATCATCGCAATGTCGTCAGTCCTGGTGGGCCTCATAGACGTTCTACTGGATCTCGGCGTCAATATGGCGTTGATCCAGAACAAGGATGCAGACGACGACGACTTCAATACGGCATGGACTATTCGCCTCATTCAGGCAATGGCCGTCACAGTCATTGTTTTTCTACTTGCCCCGCTTGCCGCCAGCTACTACCGAGATCCACGGGTAGCCGACGTCACGCGATTAATGGCATTGAGCATGTTTATCGGCGGCTTCGAGAATATCGGAATTGTCTGCTTTCAGAAAAACATGGATTTTTCCCGCGACTTCCGGTTCTTCTTTATTCGTCGCCTGGCGGGCTTTCTGGTCACCGTCACACTAGCAATCATCCTCGAATCCTATTGGGCTATGCCGCTCGGCGCACTCGCGGGCCGAGCGACGGGAGTCGCACTCAGTTACATCATGCATCCCTTCAGGCCGCGCCTCTCCTTGGATCGCATCGCAAAACTATGGTCATTTTCCCAATGGGCACTGATCCGCTCGATAGGAATTTATTTTGAAACGCAGTTTGACCGTTTTCTGGTGGGTCGACTGTCTGATGCTGCGACGGTCGGTGCTTACACACTTGCAGATGAAATATCTGCCATGCCGTCGACCGAGCTGCTGCAGCCTCTTGGCCGTGTGTTGTTCCCGGCCTTTGTTGCCGCAAAGCACGACGCAAAACGTTTACGCGAAGCCTATCTTTTAGCCTTGGCAGTGCAAACCATGCTGGCCATTCCAGCTGGCGTTGGCTTGGCATGCGTCGCAGATCGGGCTGTGCTCGTACTCCTGGGCGACCAATGGGTTTCTGCCATTCCATTTGTTCAGACTTTGGCGCTCGTCTTTTCTCTTGGCGCCATCTCCCATGCAGCCGGCTACCTACTGGTTACGATTGGAAAAATACGTACACTGAGCATTTTCATATGGATACAGAATATACTGTTCCTCACAGTTGCCGGGCTGCTCTTCTCCTCCGCCAATGCAATTGACATTGCTCATATCCGCTTGGCGGTTGCAGCCATCGGTCTCGTCTTCTTCATGGCAGTTATCCTCCATCAAGTACAAGAGTTGTACCTGATAGATCTGGTCAAGGTTTCCTGGCGCCCAGTCGTCGCCGCAGCGGGCATGGCCCTCATTGATCACCAAGTCACTCCGCCTGAAGGGCTCCCGCTGATGTCTGCCTTCCTATGCGAGGTTCTTCTCGGCGCTATCTCATACACATCAATACTGATCGGCCTGTGGTTCGCGACAGGAAGACAACAAGGCGCTGAAGCCTACATTCTCTCGAAACTCAAACTCGGTCGTTTTGCGCACCCAGCGCAGCGAGATGACACCCTCTGATTATCTGGAATTAATGGAGTTGGCTTTGGAAAGCAAAACCTTGATCTACGCCCGCCTGAAATCACCCCAACCCGGACAACGCACTGACGTCCACATCCACTTCAAGGACGGCAAATGGTCGTGCAGTTGGAATGGCGGAAGTTTAACTGCCGAACACCCTGCGGACCTTGCAGAGCACCGCGGTGTCCTGTGTATCAGTAGAGGCGCGCCACGCTTCGCCACAAGCAGCGCAAACGACGCGCAAACCTGGCTCAATCTCTTCACCACCAAAAGCACAGACGCGGCCCGGGAGGTCAAAGGGCGCTTTGCTGTTGCGTTCGTCGACACCAACATAAATTCAGTCACACTACTGACAGACCGATTTGACACCGAGCCTTGGTGCTACGCAGAAGAGGACGGCGAGTTAGGCTTTGCCGATCGCGCAGATACGGTTCCGGTCAACAGTCGAAGCATCAATCCGCAAGCAATATTCGACTACCTGTACTTTCACATGATTCCTTCACCAGTAACGATCTTCCGGGAAATCAAGCGTCTCCGCCCGGCAAGCATATTGGAATGGAACAACGGAAAGACAAAGATAACCAAACACTGGACTCCAGTTTTCAACGAGAATCCGTGCCTTAACCTTGATGAAACAAAAGGTCGCTTCCTTGAAATCGTTCGTGAGTCTGTAAAAAACGAATATAACGGCCCCAACACCGGCGCATTCCTGTCGGGTGGAACAGACAGCTCAACAGTATCAGGAATGCTCGGTCAGATTTCCGGCGTACAGGCAAGGACCTACTCGATGGGTTTCGACGCGGCCGGCTATGACGAAATGGAATATGCTCGCATAGCTGCACGTCATTTCAAGACTGACCATCATGAGTACTATGTGACACCCGAGGATCTACTGGAAGGCATTCCTCTCGTTGCCCGATTCTATGACCAGCCTTTTGGCAACTCGTCAGCAGTTCCAGCATGGATTTGCGCGAGTCGAGCCAAAGCAGACGGGATCACCAAGCTCCTCGCTGGTGACGGCGGAGACGAACTCTTTGGCGGCAACTCTCGCTATGCCAAACAGCGCATATTCGGCTGGTACGACACAATCCCAGCCCTGCTTCGAAACCACATCGTCGAGCCAATCACCGGACTTCCTGGCCTTGACCGAATTCCTTTGGTAAAAAAGGGGGTTAGCTATGTTGAGCAGGCTTCTGTTCCAATGCCGGACCGCATGGAAATGTATAACCTGCTTCTTCGTCTCGGCTTGGACACCGTCTTCGAACCAGGCTTCCGAGCTCACATGAATCCCGCAGAACCTACTGAACTCCAGCGAGATACCTGGGCTGAGGTCAACGATGCGGGCCTGATCAATCGAATGCTGGCATTCGATTGGAAATACACACTCGCAGACAACGATCTACCCAAAGTCATTGGGACGACATCCCTAGCGGGCGTGAATGTCGGATTTCCGCTGCTTTCCGACGAGTTGCTGGATTTCTCCCTAACACTGCCGACGAACTGGAAGCTCAAAGGCTTAAAGCTCCGCTGGCTATTCAAGGAAGCACTGCGCGGCTTTCTACCAGATGAGATCATCACCAAAAAGAAGCACGGATTCGGCCTTCCCTTTGGCGTCTGGGCAGTCAAACACCCCGGTTTGCGAAAACTGGCGACGGAGACACTAGAGGCATTCGGAAAACGCGGTGTCATTCGACCCGCGTTCCTGCGGGAACTGCACCAAAAATGGCTACCTGAGCACCCTGGCTATTACGGAGAAATGGTCTGGATCATCATGATGTTAGAACAATGGCTACAGGCTTATGCTCCCGACTGGCAATTCGATCGCTCAAACTAATCCAAAAGTCATTACTTCAGGGTAATTCAGGCACAAAAAAA
>APMI01020752.1_pt1 | contig 14999 bp, 6 predicted proteins | sample 667938 | NCBI WGS metagenome assembly APMI01 (sample SAMN01084076, study PRJNA167559) | wastewater metagenome | biome: Wastewater | place: Denmark: Ejby Moelle, Odense | collected 2011-11-28 | reverse complement strand
TCACAAAACTTTCTGCTGATAAACCAAATGCTTTCAAATGATTTTTGGGAACATTTTTATAGTTTTCGCGGCTGGTAAACTCGCTGGTAAAATAAAAATTCTCTCCCTTTATAAGTGTCGAATCGGCTTTATGTTTCTGAAAATGCCACTCGCCAACCACGCTGCTCAAAGGGAAAGGCGCAAAGAATTTTACTCCCTGATCAATGAGTTCGCTGCTTTCTGTTGGCCGGAAATCGCCGGTAAAAGGATCAGCAAAAATGCTAGCAGAAGTTTCGCTTCCAACCTGACCAAGATCCGGAATATAAGAGTTCAGTTTAGCTTTAAAGTCGTTAAAGCTGTACCTGCCGCCTGCCGGAGATAAAAAATTACCAATAAATGGAATACCTCCGAAAAAGTTATTCCCGAACGATTCAAAAGGAATACCCGAAGCTATAGCTGCATGATCGAATTGATGCCAGCTGCTGTCGCAAACATTGCCCAGATAATAGTTATATCCATCAGATGCAAGAGTTCCGTCGCCCGAACCGGTTAAAGATGAAACTTTGAAGGCTACATTATGAACATACATATTGTAGAATCCGAGAACCTGGTTGTAGGCAGCCGCTGTTTTGTATGTGGCTGTGCCCTTCACGATATTGTTAAAAACATATTGCTTAAACGCGCCGTCAAAATAAAACGGGTAACCAAGGGAAGCAACGTATGAAGCATTCCAGTCGTAGTGCCAGCCCTGGGCATCTTCCGAAATATTATTGTAGGTATAAACCGGCCCACCCTGCCAGGCTTCTATTCCACCATAATCGTTTACGCCTTGCAGCGAATGCGAAACTTTGTTATGGTGCACCAAACCTCTTATAAACGGAATGGTTGCAGTATTGCTGCTACCTTTACCCCAAACAAAATTGAGGCCACTGCCCCAGGCATGTTCAATAATATTTCCTGCAATTTCGCCAACAGTTAGTGTCCCGTTTATGGCAGGAATGGAACTGTACCAGCGCCCCAAATGGCGTGTTCCGACCTCGAACACTTTGTTTCTCAATATCGAAACTTCGTCAACACCTTCCAGGAACACAGAAAAATCGTCCATGTAGTTCATTTGGTTGTCTGAAAAAACAAAGTTTTGAGCAGTCCCGCTGGCCAAAACGCCGCCATTCAGGTATTGAAATTTACAGTTCTTAATCAGAATATCGGAACTGTTTGATAATTTAATCGTCGGCACAGCGTCAGCAGTTCCGAAGCGAACATTGTTATACGTAGTAAATCCAAAGCTAAGCCCGCTTATCTCGATATAGTTTTTTGATGAAATATTTAATAATGTTGATTTAGAAGCAATTTCAATGGTGGTAGTGTTTGGATCTTTGTCGCCTGGCAAACGCAGATAAATTCGCGCATTTGCCTGATCATAATAATATTCGCCAGCTGCATCGAGCAGATAAGGTGTGTTTTCCACATAATATTTACAGTTTTTTCCGCCAAAATTCGGATCTGAAACTTCAATTGTTTTGGTTGACGGAATATAATTATCAATTCTTTGTTTCCAGAGCGTACTCATGGTTATCGCATCTTCAATGGCCCAAACATCGCCGCCTTTATAAAAATTCACATCCGGTTGCACCAGGTTTTTGGTATCAGTTAGCTTCAACGGCGTTGATTTTACTTTACCGGTAAACGACCACCATTTTTGCATAGGTTCATTGGGTGTGTTCTCGAAATTAGGCGAACGCGCGAGGTAAACCCTGTTAATTCCCGTTTGTGATACTTCGCAAACTACCTTGGTCAAATTTTCGATACCACTTACCGTTTTGTACCATACCATGTCGGGATTGGGAATATTGGGTGCAATACTTGCGTTGGCTTTTGCCCAACCACCTGAAACCTGCACCGAGCCATATATAGCTGCTTCACCAGTTCCCCAATCAGGATCGGAAGTGAGGCGTATTGGATTTCCGGCCTCACCCGATTCTTTAGCCGTCAACACGCCACGATAAACAACGCCGCGTTTGAAAACATAGGTTTGAATACCTGATCCCAGTTTTGCGTTACCGGTTGCCGCATTATCCCAGGGGTGATGTTGCCAGGGCGTAGCAGTACTTTGCCCGTCATTATTATCATTCCCGTTTTCAAAATCAATATACTTCACTGAACTGCCTTTTACAAAAACAAAAGACAATGGAGCCCATTCCAGGTCGCCTTTTGGTAAAACTTTTGCCTGTTGCGTTTCCCAGGAGTAGATTATTTCTCCATCTGCATTTTTTATTTTTTCGCCTGTACGAGTTTGATTTAATGAGTTGATCTGAGCACATAACGCCGCTGTGATAAAAAAGAATACCGGCAGGAAAAAGTATTTCATGGATAGGGTTTTGTTACTTAAAATGTTGAAATTCATACGTTTATTTATAATGAGTTAAGAAAAGAACCTATTACCTTTTTATGGAAAGGTACTTATTCAAAAAGCAGTAATGAAATTGGCAGGGATTGTTTCAGCATTCCTGGACCTTCCATTTCAACCCTCAGTAGTTCACCATAATTTCCTTCAAAATAATCGAGCATTAAAGGATATTTCCCTTTCTTTAATTCAATTTTTCCGTGTACCGTAAAGGGCCCATGTACGCCATCGTTATCAATAACCTTTTGATTATTGACAAACAAACGCGAACCATCGTCACTGATGGTTGAAAACGAATATAACCCGTCCTGCGGAATTTGTATAAAACCTTTAAAACGAACACCCCAGTAATCTTCTTTCATATTAATGTGTTGAAGGGCAAAGCCGTTCACTTTCCCCTTTCGTGCAGGTTTCAGTTTGGTAAAATCCGGAATCTTTGACCATTTTCCTTCGAAATACTCAAAATTTAATCCATTCGTTTGGGTGTCGAAAATATCATATGCTCTGTGGGTTACAAAGCCGGGATTAACCGATTTTTTAAAACTCCATGCCTGCACTGCCATAGATTTTGATATTTCAAAAGGGGTTTTATACACATGCGAAGTTTCTGTGTGTGTTGTACCATCGAGGGTGTACCTGATTACTGCATCTTTATCGCTGCAATTCATAACAACGCGTATTCGCGAACCGGATGAAGTATCGTCGGGCAAAATGCTGACCCGTTCCGACATTACGAATTTATTCTCCGCAATGTTAACCTCCTTTGAAACAAATTGATATGCACCTGATAAAACTTCATAAACAGCATATCCATCCTTCATTTCAATAAAAGTAACACCTTCTGCGTTGGAAGCTTTCAGGTTGTTTTCCGAAACTGAATTCTCGTTATTTGCCGGAATATATACTTTAGCCGTGGTATTTACCGGTATCGTAATATCCCAAACAAAATCATTGTTTTTGTCAAATTTCCAGTTGCTAACAATATTCCCATATGGCGACTTGTGCAGGGTTCTGGCAAACTTAATTTCCCTGCTTATAACAGGCTTCATTATAATTGATTTAAAGCCCGGTTCAGCAGGTTTTATGCCTCCAATATTTTCGTGCATCCAAATGATGAGATCACCCAGGAGCATCACATGGTTTCCTGAATTCATTGAAGGATCTGCAGTATTACCATTCCAGAGTTCCCAAATGGTTGTTGCATTATTTTTAAGCATATAGCCCCAACTTGGATAATCCGTTTCGGAAGCAAAACGTATGGCGATATCGGCCCTGCCGAAATCAGTAAGCACCCGTTGTAAATAACTGATGCCGATTAATCCAACCGGAATATGCCCGTTATAATCCGTTTCAATTTTTTCGACCAGGTTATTGAAAACAGCTTGTTTCCGGTCGTCGGGAACAAGGTCGAAAGCCAGTGACAATAAATTGGCTGTGGGAGTATTATTGCTGTAATAATTGAGCGAAGGGACAAAAAACTGCTTGTTATACCCGATTTTCATCTCAGTGGCAATATGTTCAAACTGCTTTTCATCGCCTGGTTTTGAAAGCATTTTGGCAAAACGTTGCATAATGCGTGTATCGTGATAAAAGACACTTGTTCCAAGTAGCATGCCATCCGTTATTCTTGCGGGATCGTTGCTGTGAATCATTGCAATATCTTCGGGGGGCATGCACCAGTCGCCATAGGTATCACGAGGCATGATGCCATCTTTTGCGTATTTGTGGTACATATACAACAGCCATTTTTTCATAGCCTCATAATTTTCGGCTACAACAATAGTATTCCCGAATTGATCGAGCAACATTTCAGTAACCATAATGCCACTGCCATCCCAGGTAACATTATCGTTATACAGAGCCCAATAAGCCGGGCAAACATCGGGAATACTGCCTTCCGTGGTCTGTGCATCGCGAATATCGCCTAACCATTTGCGATATAAACCGCCATTACAGAATATATAGCTTTCGCCACGACAACCTGTAGCCCTGTCGCCTAACCAGCCCATCCTTTCGTCGCGCTGAGGGCAATCTGTAGGGAAACTCCTGTAGTTGCCCCGTATTCCCCAGGTTGCATTTTTGTACACCTGATTGATGGTTGAGTCGGAACATTCAAAGGAGCCACTGCTTGCCAGGTCGTCGTTTACAACACATCCTATAATTGTGCTGAGGTCAGGTGTAGTTTTCATGCCTGTCAACTCGACATAACGGAAACCGTGATAGGTGAACCTGGGTTCCCAGGTTTCGACGCCTTCTCCTTTTGAAATATATGAATCAGTAACTTTTGCACTCCGAAGGTTAGCCATGTAAAGGCTTCCGTCATCGTCAAGTATTTCGGAAAACCGCATGGTTATCTTGTCTCCTTTTGTACCCTTAACAGTCAACGATGCCCAGCCGACCATATTCTGGCCCATGTCGAAAATAAACACCCCCGGTTTAATCTGTTTTACCGAAACCGGTTTTATATGCCCGGTAACACGGATGGGTTCATTTAACTGCGAAGTGAGCTTCCCGGCCGGTGCGGCAACAAGCTGCGCATGAATCCATTTCGAATCATCAAAATCAGGTTTATCCCAACCTGCCATTTCGAGACGAGCATCGTATTTTTCACCGTCGAATTCATTATTTTCGGTAATCGGTCCGTTTGCAGTAAGTTTCCAGCTCTCATCGCTAAGAATCATATCTTTTGAACCGTCGGTATATTCAATGTTCAGTTGCACCAGCATTTTGGGGAAACCAAAATTTTGCATCAAAAACGGAATATCTTTGCGCATGGCAAAATATCTGCCATTGCCCAGAATCACGCCTATTGAATTTTTTCCGTCGATAAGTTGCGAAGTAATATCGAACGTGTTATAGAAGACTGTTTTATTATATTGTGTTGAGCCGGGGGCTAATACTTTGTTACCGGTTTTACTGCCATTTATGTACAATTCGTATAATCCCAGGCCGGAAATATAAGCAGTTGCATTCCTGACTTTTTTAGTGATGTTGAAATCTTTTCGCAGGTATCGAGCAGCAAGTTTGCGGTACTGCCCGGTGTCATCTTCGTTGGCAAAGGTTTTGTCAATACCAATCCACTTCGCTTTCCAGTCATCAGGTTTTAACAATCCCATACTCCATTGCGCCGGCTCACTCCAGTTCGAAACTTTACCATCCTTATCCCAAACACGTACTTTCCAATAGCAATATACTCCGGCTCCAAGAGGTTTACCAATATACCTGATGAGTATGGACTGTTCTGAATTCTGCTTCTCGCTGTTCCATAGGTCACCCTGATCTTTATTCAGTAAGTCCAATGAAGTGGCAACAATTACCTGGAAAGCTGTTTGTTTTTCGCCGGGGGTTTTACTTTCAATGATCCAGCTCAAAGCAGGATTAACAAGATCGATTCCGGCTGGATTGATTTGATTTTCACATGTTAAAGTAGTAACACTTACGCTGCTTACCTTAGTTCTGCAATTCGTAAATGTCAGGAAAAGCAAACCAACCAATAACAGGTTTACTGTTCTTTTTATACACATGACTGTTGAGATAATGGGTGTTAAATTTAACTGTTTCAGCTATTTTTAATACTTCAAGATTATCCGAAAGACCTGATATGTCATAAAAAGCCGGCTCAAATCGTTTTCTGAGCCGGCTTTCAAGAATAGCCTTTGATTTTTAATTACCGACGCACAAACTTCATTGTATGGCTTTGCTCTTTTGTTTTCACGGTAATAAAATAGACGCCCTTTGGAAGGTTTCCAATTGATAGTTCGAGGTTATTTTTCCCCCTGATTCCTTCTTCCTGCTGGACGATACGACCTGAAAGATCCCTAATCACTATGCCTTCAGCAACTTCGTTCCCAAGTTTTACAAATACATTATCGTGAGCGGGATTAGGATACAGACTGATTGCAGCTTTGTCATTATCCGGTAATCCAACAAGCGAACTTACCACATGAACCGTAAACGTAAGCTGTGTTGAATCAACGCCACCATTGGCAATGCCACCGTCGTCCATAATGGTAACGGTAATAACAGAAGTTCCTAAGGCTACCGGGCTTATTTTTAAATCTGCTGTTGAAGCATTTGGCAAATAATTTACCGAAACATTAGCAATGGCTTTATTTGATGATACCGCTGATACCGATATAACCGACTGCGGATTTGCATCCTGGCCATAACCAATTCCGGTTATCGTTATATTTTTATCACCATCAGGCAATGCAATTTCCTGGCTTTCCAACTGATCGAACACCGGAGGTGCGTTCACTTCGGAATGGGTGAGCGTGGTAATGCTACGCGGAGGCAAGAGTATAGTTCCATCGGTTACTTTCGGACCAGAAGCAAACGGGCTGAAGTTCTGCGTGGTGAATGTGCGGTTAAATGCAGGTATATTCTGACCCTGTAGTGTAACTTTCATTGGCATTTTACTTGTGTTTAGCAGAATCGCAGTAACAGTATTATCGGTATTTTTAAATGCCAGCGATAAAATATTGCTGCTTGAAGAAATGGCATCAATCATCACCGAACCCGGATTCACGAAAGCTGAAAAGTTTTTAAACACACTCCCGAGCAGATCGTCATTTGTTTTCTCAGAAGCAGAATTTAAGTCAGCCCATCCGCTGATATTTCCGTATTTAAATGAGGTGTACATTGAACCTGCAAAATCCAGTGGACCGGGGAAAAACTGCAGATTTCCACTTAAATAATCTTTTCCCCAGTACCCTTCCCAAATATTGGCGAATCCTGATGTTTCGGTCATCCACAATCCTTCGGCAAGGGTTGTTTTTTTGAAGTTAAGTAAGCTGGTCCAGTTAGCTGCACCAGCTCCACCTGCCCTTATACCATCGGGATCATAAAGGTGACATGCAACAATGCCAAGGTAATTTTTGGTTGCAGCATCATCATTTGTTGGGGCAACATTAGCCTGAACCCAGCTATTCGCGTTCACATCTTCTGACAACATGATACGAGTGTTCAGATTTGCGGCTTTCATTTTTGGGCCTACCACTTTTACAAGTTCTCTGAATTCAGCACCAGTATACTGGCACGAAACATAAGGCTCATTAAAAGTTGGTTCGTTCTGCAGGCTGATGGCATACAATTCAACGCCAGCTTCTTCTTTCACTGTTTTACAAATAGCCACTACATATTCGGCAAACTCTTCATACATTTCAGGTTTAAGTTTGTTATTCGGTGCCCACTGTGTTGCTGAAGATGGGAAATCGGCTTTGTTTTGCTTCATCCAGCTGGGTGCGGTCCAAATGGTATAAAAGAATTTGTGGCAGTTGGTGTTTTCGTTGATGTTACGGATTACATCAGTAGGAATGGCCGAGCGGTTTAAGTTGCTGAAATCAGTAACATTAGGATCGGAATTGTCGTTTTCAGGTTCGAATTCACCACTTGAGGTAAGCCTCATAACAGTAATATTCAAATCCTTAACCTGCTGTATCTGAGCCTGGTCGTTGTTGTTATTCATAAAACAACCCACTCCGGCCATGGTCTGATAGGTTTTTGCAAGGTTCAGTGTTACTGTATTATTTGCCATCGTAGCTTTATCAACTACATAAACATTAAAGGAGGCTGTATCAGGAATTGAAGATGCTACTGCTGTATTTTTAGCAATAACCATAATCTGTGCTGAATCGGCAATGCCAGCATTCAGGGTATAGCTGAGAACCGCGGTTCCGTTATTATTGGGCACAATGCTCAGGTTCGAAACCAGCGATGAATTGTCAGTAGAAACTGTAAGGTTGGCTGTTGTATTTCCGGAGCCATCAGAAATTCCGCTCAGGAGTATAGGTTTTGGAGCTTCGTCAGTGTAATAGGTTTGGTTAGCTATATCATTAATTGAAGCATGGGGCGCTGGCATAGGTTTTTCTGCTTTGTCGCCAAGTTTTATGTCCTTAAAGAAACAGTCAACTGTAATCTGCGGAAACCATTGACAGTTAATATCGAGCATCAGGCGTTGTATGCGTGTGCTATCCGTTTGCTTTCCGGTAGCATCTTTATAAAACAATCCGTTAAAGTCAAGATATATATCATGCCATGCATCATCGTTGGGTATTTCAAGTTTGATAAAGGAAATATTATATCCGCTGGTTGCTGAACCAATTTGTTGATCATCAACGAGGCGGAAATAAATAAGTGTTTTATCCAATTTCTTTGCAGGAAGCGGGGATTGGATCATCATGGATGAAGAACCTTTGAACTTAAAGCTGACTAGTTTATTAGCCGACATATCCAATTCTTTTCCACCAGTAAGTTCGGCCAGGCTAAACATATTGGCCGGAAAAGTCTGAGGTTTTACGGTACCGGTAATATGTACTGTACCGTCGGGTAAAATATCTACTACTCCACCATCGGTAGCGGTGGTAATACCTGAAGCGGCAACATTTCCAACAAAAGGTACGTAGTTGGCAACCAAGCCTGTAACCGGTGATTCAATGGCTGTCATTACAAAAGTACGACTGATGGACTGGTTTCCATTGTTTCCGGTTGCTCCGCCATTATCAGTAACTTTTATTGTAATAGTTGCAGTTCCCGTATTTCCACTGAGCGTGAAATTTAAAGGAGCTACACCCTTAACCACATTACCAACCGAAAGATTGGAAACTATATTATTGTCTTCAGCAGTTACTTCGAAAGTAAGTGACTGGTCCTTGTTATCACCATTGCTAATGCCTGTAAGGTCGAAACTGTTATTCCCGGCAAATGCCTTAACACTTCTCGGAGAGATTTCATCAAGAGTCGGAGCATTGTTAATGTCGTCGTAAACAGTAACAAGGAAAGTATATATAGTTGAATCAACACCTCCTGATGCAATGCCTCCGTTGTCTTTCAACCTAACTGTAACCGTTTCGGTACTGCCAGCAGGCGTGTCCGAAGCTGTGGTAAAGGATAATAAACCTGCAAAATCGGTGGAATCGCGCTGTATGGATATAGATGGTATGATTGAAGTGTTGGAACTTTTTGCGGTGACTGCGATTTTCTGCATGGCTTCGGCGTTGCCATCATTTATATTATCCAGTTTAACTGTAACTTTTGTCCCCTTTTTAGTAATTAGATCGGGAATTGCAGTCATGGTAGGCGCTGCGTTAGGCAACACTTTTACCTTAAAAGTCATAACTTTATCTGTAGTATTTGGTGCAGAAACCGTAACTGAGATAATGGATTCTCCTGTTTCAGTAACATTCGGATTTAAAACCAGCGAACCTGTTCTTCCCGGAGAGGTATATATCACCACCGGATCGGGGATAACGGACTGGTTGGAACTTGTGGCAGTAATTGCTATCGCATTGGTTCCTGTACTTCCATCAGTAACATTGCGGAAATTTACCGTGCGCGTTGTTGTACCTGATGCCTGAACAGTAAAAAGCTGATCCTGGATTGTGGCAATTGCCGGTGTTCGAGCTGCAATGTCACCTATTTTAATATCGTCAAAATAAATTTCTTTATTAGGTACTGATCCAAACTCCTGGGTTAAAGGATTGAGAACAATGTGCAGGTTGCTGGCATTTTGGAGCGCAGTGGCAGGGATTCCGGTATAATCAAACGAGTATTCCTGGAATTCGTCACTGGCAACAACTTCCTGTGCACCATCAACTAAAATAGTATTGAACTTAAGCGGGTAATTGTCAATTTTACCGTCTTTTGTGCCTATAGCCACTGAAATATTAAAGTCGATGTTCGATTTAATCTTCATGCTTACATAAGGCGTATTGGTAATGTCAACTAAAGGAAAACTAAAGCCAAAACCAGCCCAGACATCTGATTTAACCGGGTTGATTTTAAGCATTTGATTCGCTTCGGTCAAACCATAGCTTCCTGAATACCAGTTTGTAAGTGTATTATCATTGAAATCTTCAAGAAATCCTGCTGCTCCCGGTATGTATTCTAACGTAGTAACATCTAATGGATCACTGGCTAATGAAGAATTTCCCGCTGCATCCTTGGCAATAACAGTCATGGAATAGAGCGTAGAAGACGATAATCCGGAAATTTTCAGGGATGTTGATGAAGTTGAACCGCATGAAGTAGTTCCCCTGAAAACTTCGTAAGAAGTAACGCTTTCGTTGTCAGTTGAGGCATTCCAGGTTAAAGTGAACCCGGAATAAGAAACACTTGATGCGCTTAATCCTGATGGGGTCGATGGTTTTTCAGTGTCGGATGCACTGGAAACTATTCCCGAAACAAACAGGTCGTCTTCAGTAAGATTTGAGTCGCGGTTCCCAAATCCGGTGCTTAACCATTCGTTGCTTCCTGTACCATAAATATAAACGCGGAAAGTAACCGCGGAGGTTAAACGGGTGTGGCCGTTTACAGCAATGGTTTCGAGAGCAGCACCAAATTCGTTGTTACCGCTTATTTCCCCAATTTCATTTTCGGGTGTAAATCCATTTACACTTGACAATAAACTGAAGTAGCGGGTTATACCCTGACTAACCGGACGAATTTGAACAGAAGTTATTGATATTGCTTTCCCTTGGTCAGGAGTTACGGTAAATGAAATATACTCATCAGCCGCAATAGCTTCTGTAAGCGTTGAGGTAGTTTGTCCACGAGCGGTAAGTCCGTTGGACAGATATTCATTAGCGATTAAACCGGGACCAATTTCAGCACTCGAAACTGTAACACCGTTAACAACAAATTTTGGTACAACAGATGCCTGTCCGCTTATTCCTGTAAACTCCCAGGATGCAATGGATTGAGCAATTGTGTGAGAAACAGTAAATCCGAGGCAAAATAACAATACCAGCAGCCTGGCAAAGTGTTTTGTTTTAGTAAAACTTTTCATCATTTGGGTTTTTAACGATTAATTTATAAAAAATATGTAGCTGTTTAAGTATTCTGTATTGTACTCAGTTTAGTAGTATTCTTTTATTGTTTAATCACTTTTTTAATGGTTTTAAAACCGGAATTCTGTTGTACAACAACGAAGTAAATCCCTGATTTCAGCTGACTCATATCGATATTATGTGAAGAGTTGCCCTGGACTTGTTCTTCAAGGATAACTTTACCCGATAAATCGATAACTGAGATTTTATGAACGTCATTCAGCCCGTTAACCTTGATAAACCCACTGGTAGGATTCGGAAAAACATTAATCTGATCCTGTTGAGGCGATGCTGTTGAGGTGTATGTTTTTGGTGTTGATTCAAAAGTGACTTTAAATTTACCCCCTTGATTAGCAGCAATATTTAAGGTACGTGTAGCTGCATTAAAATTTGTAAAAGCTGTTCCATCCAGTGTTACCGAGGTAATTTGTAAAAGATTATCTTCCATCGGAATTGGATTGAGCGATATAGTACGGGCTTCGCCGGTTGGTTCAAATTTGTAATATAAACTTGCCGGTTGGTGCAGGTAATACAGACTACTGTATAAATACCCGTAATAGCCCATTTCTATGGAGTGGTACGATGCTTTGAAGTCGTCTCCCTTACTGGAATTTCTAACCGTTGTGCCGGCAGGATCTGTCTGGCTGAAAATTTCACCGTTTACTTTATCCACTAAATGGTTCATAAAAAAATCCATTGACTCATCGGCCATTTGCAAGTAAATGGGATTACGAGTTATGTAATAGTTGATCATTGGCCCGGTAAAACCTTGTTCTACTGTCCAGTAATCCTTGCTGTTATCATTGTTGTTAGCCAGGTTTTGCAGGCCGGTAGATACACTTATAGCATTAAAAGGACCACCGTTAACATGATCCCAAATTGCGGATGCGCCGTTTTTATAGTTCCATGCTTCGTTTAAAATTTTTATTGCTGCATCTTTATATTGTGTTTTATTTGTGTCGCAAAGGTAGGCGCGGCCTAAAACCCAGGCCGTTTTGATAAAGTGGCCGATACTCCCTCCTGATGATAATACAGGCACCCAATTGGCATCAAAATCTTCGGGGTATAAAGCCTTCACCTGCGGATTATTCATGGTGGGAATAAAATGTTCAGTAATGTTATCTGCCAATTCCAAAAGCCGGGTTTTATATTCAGGATTTTGAGTCACCAGGTAACTCAATTCGGCATTGGTGGTAATGGCATCAACTGTTGGAGTAAAACCCTTTCCCCTTTTGTTCGACCAGTTTAAATCTGTATCAGAATAATATCCTTCGTACCCTGATCGCGAATCCCACATATTTGTATTTAAGGCATCAATTCCTTGGTCCATCCAGCTTTTTATACCGGCATCGCGTGTTGCTTCGTAATTGGCTATAATGCCAACCAGTGCATAATGTTGCTGGAAACCCCATTTCCCTGTATTCGGGTTCCACCATTGACCGTCGTCTAACAAGCCATCCGCTTTAGCAAAACAGTACCACCCACCATACGTTTGATCCCAGCCATACTTTGTTAAAAAGTCCAGGGCGCTTTTGGCGTACTTCAAATACTTTTCGTCGCCTGTGAGCATAAAAGCCCGGCTAAAACCATAACCCTGACGGGTTTGCGAAATGAGCGACTTTCTGTAATAGGTAGCATTTGTGTGTACATCCCTGCTAGTTAAAACATTACCGACCTTATCAACATTTGAGTAAAAACCTCCGTTAACAGAGTCATACGCATGTTCGATCCAGAATTTAGCATTGCTTTTTACATACTCAATATTGAGATCCGGATTTAAAATATGGTCGCTTTTTACTACATATTGCGCATTAATTTCAAAACAGTTGAGAAACAAGAAAGCGAGAATCAGGAGTAAAGTTTTTTTCATGTAGACAGTATTTGATTTACGTTAGATTTAGAATTTTCCTTCAGGCATAACTTTCAATACAACAATGCTTTGGTCACTAAATTGTTGTGTTTCAACATGAGTTTCAGATTATAATTCTTTTCTGATGAGATTCAGTTACAAATTTATCTTTTATGGAAGCCTGAAAACGATTCTGAAAACATTTGCAGAGACCAAACACACAAACATTAAAATATATTTATCACATAATCAATCAGATGTATTATTCAACGCGTGCATAAGGACAAGAGATAGTTACAAGAAGTCAAAATTTATTTGATTCCCTGTCGGAGTATCGCGATTGGATTTTTTACTTCCGCACGTAAAAAGGAGAAGACAATTTTGAAAAACCTGTTTAGACTTTGAAATGATACTATTTCAGTAACTGCAATCAAATGAACAAGTTAGTTTCTTAGTAACTGATAGCGTTTTTAAAATTTCTACACTTTGAAAATGATACAATTAAACAAACCTTCGTAAACGAGGCACCTGAAAATTTAAAAAGGTATCATCTGGTAAAACAATAATCCTTTTTTCATGTCAATGCTCAGAGCATTGACATGAAAAAAGGATCAACTACATTGTTTGATATTACATACATTTCAATATTTTTCATAAACACCCATACCAAATAATGCAAAATCATATTTTACAGGGTCTTTATTATCAAGTCTTCTAAGCACTATATCAAGTTCCTGAACGGCTTTAGCATCGTTTTGTTTACGATTGAGAAGACCAAGCTTTCGCGCTACATTGCCAGAATGTACATCCAGCGGACAGGATAAAATTGCTGGCGATATATGCTTCCATATTCCGAAATCTATACCTGCATCATCCTTACGCACCATCCACCGGAGAAACATATTGATTTTTTTTGCTGCCGAACCACTAAATGGGTCCGGTATATGTTTCTGTGTTCTAATAGGATGTGGAATAGAAAAGAACTCTTTATTTAGGTAATGGATGGCCGATTGAATAGAACTATTAGTTTTATATTCATTAAATATACCTTCTAACCCGTTTCTGTTTTGATACAAATATTTTAATGCTTCTATAAAAACAAGAAAGTCTGTGGAATTAAATGTACGATGAACAAACCCATCAATTTTCTTTAGATCCTCATCGGTATGATTCATGATGAAATCATAGGGCGAATTCTCCAAGAGTTCCATCATACGCTTCGCACTTTTAAGAATGGAAACCCGATTTCCCCACGAAATTGTAGCTGCCAAAAAGCCCGAAATTTCTATATCTTCCTTTTTATTGTACATGTGGGGTATAAGTACAGGGTCTAACATTATAAAGTCGGGTGTATTATACCTGTGTACCTTTTCATCCAGAAAATCTCTAAGTTCATCAAGGTTTAATTCCATTTGACTATCTTTATGCGTCGCAAAATTACTGATAACAACTAAATTAATTTGCTAACTGTTTTTAACTTGTTCCTTCGCTGGATGGTACGCCACGACAACAGCAAGGTAGATTTCGGTCTCTGGAAAAATTTCAGCACTGCTTACCTTATGTGCCCGCTCGACCTGCATTCGGGAAAAGTTGCCCGGGCGCTTGGGCTGTTGCAACTCAAAAACGACGACTGGCAGTCCGTTGAAGAACTCACTGCAAACCTGCGCAACTTCGATCCGGTTGATCCTGTAAAATATGATTTCGCACTTTTTGGAAGTGGTATTAATGAAAATATTCGGTTCTGATTTAACTCAATCCCTATGCAAATAAAAGACATTCAAAATCACATTAACAATAAAAAGGCGGTTCTGGTTTACTTTTACAACGATAACTGTGCGCCCTGTACCATCCTCAGACCCAAGGTAAAAGAGCTGGTCGAAACAGAGTTCCCGAAAATGGACTTCATCCTGGTACATGCCGAAAAAGCACCCGAAACCTCGGC
>APMI01033449.1_pt1 | contig 15006 bp, 17 predicted proteins | sample 667938 | NCBI WGS metagenome assembly APMI01 (sample SAMN01084076, study PRJNA167559) | wastewater metagenome | biome: Wastewater | place: Denmark: Ejby Moelle, Odense | collected 2011-11-28 | reverse complement strand
CAAAGGTTGGACACTGGGCGCCGATGCGCCGCGTCACGGTATGCATTTTGCTTTCCTGAGCGGATCAGGCGAAGCGGCGAGTGCCGAACTGGCCGATGTGATTGCCGTGCTGGCCGAAAAGCCCGAGGTTGAACGCGCGCTGGAGGAATGGAAATATCGCGACATTTCCACAGATGCCGAATGGCTCGAGCAACAGCGCCTTTTGACGCGATTGCGCGATCTTGAAAAAAGAGAACTGGATTTGAAAGCGCGGCTGGGCCAAATGGCTGCGGCTGATGGTATAATTGCACAAGAGGCCGCCGGTTTTCCGACCGAGGCGGCCAACAGCAAAATGGCGGAATGATGGACGAAGAGATTTCTGGCGCTGACGGGGCTAACGAGCGCGAGGGCAGCGATGCCCCGCTGATCGATCTGAACGAGGCTTCGATCAAGAAGCTGATCGCGCGCGCCAAGCGTCGCGGCGTCATCACCTATGACGAGCTGAACGAGGCCCTGCCGCAGGACCAGATGTCATCCGAGCAGATCGAGGACATCATGGCCGCGATCAGCGAGATGGGCGTCAACATCGTCGAAAGCGACGAGGACGCCGTCGAGCCGGACGACAAGGACGACGATGTCGAGGAATCCGATTCGTCGATGTCCGACCGGCCGGTTGCCGAAAAGAAGAAAGAAACCATCGAGCGCACGGACGATCCCGTCCGTATGTATCTGCGCGAGATGGGCGCGGTCGAACTGCTGAGCCGCGAGGGCGAGATCGCCATCGCCAAGCGCATCGAGGCCGGCCGCGACACGATGATCCTGGGCCTGTGCGAAAGCCCGATCACCTTCCACGCCATCATCCAGTGGTCCGAAGCGCTCAACAATGGCGAGATGCAGCTGCGCGAGATCCTCGATCTTGGCCGCAGCCGGAAAACCTGTCGGAAGATGGCGACGACGAGGAACCCGAGATTTCCGAGGCCACCGCCGGCCCCTCCTTCAAGGAGGAAGAGGATATCGAGGAAGAGGAATCCGCCGACGAGGAGGACGAGGACGGCATCGAGCGCCGCGCCAAGCGTCCTGTCGAGGAAGAGGAGGAGGACAACACCCTCAGCCTCGCCCAGATGGAAGCCCAGCTCAAGCCCGAGGCGCTGGAAAAGTTCGCCCGCATCACCGAGTTGTTCCACAGCTTCGAACGTGCGCAGGCCGAGCGTCTGGAATCGATGGGCCTTGGTCTCGACTATCCGGTGTCCAAGGAAAACGCCTACCAGAAGCTGCGTGAAGACCTCACCGCCGAGGTGGAAAGCGTGCAGTTCCACAACCAGAAGATCGAATATCTGGTTGATAACCTCTATGCCTTCAACCGCCGCCTGACCGCGCTGGGCGGCCAGATGCTGCGTCTGGCCGAGCGGCACAAGGTCAGCCGCAAGGACTTTCTCGACAGCTATGTCGGCCGCGAGCTGGACGACAACTGGCTGCAGAGCGTGCAGGGCAAGGACAAGAAGTGGACCGCCTTCGCCACCAACGAGGCGGACGCCGTGGAGCGTATCCGCAGCGAGGTGTCGGACATTGCCAGCCAGACCGGCATGAGCCTGCCCGAATTCCGCCGCATCGTGAACATGGTGCAAAAGGGTGAACGCGAAGCCCGCATCGCCAAGAAGGAGATGGTGGAGGCCAACCTGCGCCTCGTGATCTCCATCGCCAAGAAATACACCAATCGTGGCCTGCAGTTCCTCGACCTTATTCAGGAAGGCAATATCGGCCTGATGAAGGCGGTCGACAAGTTCGAGTATCGCCGCGGCTACAAGTTCTCGACCTATCGCCGCGGCTACAAGTTCTCGACCTATGCGACATGGTGGATCCGTCAGGCCATCACGCGCAGCATCGCGGATCAGGCGCGCACGATCCGCATTCCGGTGCATATGATCGAGACGATCAACAAGCTGGTGCGCACCAGCCGCCAGTTCCTGCACGAGCAGGGCCGCGAGCCGACGCCAGAGGAAATGGCCGAGCGCCTTTCCATGCCGCTGGAAAAGGTTCGCAAGGTGATGAAGATCGCCAAGGAACCGATCAGCCTCGAAACGCCGATCGGTGACGAGGAAGATTCGCATCTGGGCGATTTTATCGAGGACAAGAACGCGATCATTCCGGTGGACGCGGCCATTCAGGCCAATCTGAAGGAAACCGTCACCCGCGTGCTGGCCAGCCTCACCCCGCGCGAGGAACGCGTGCTGCGCATGCGTTTCGGCATCGGCATGAACACCGACCACACGCTGGAAGAAGTGGGCCAGCAGTTCAGCGTGACCCGCGAACGCATCCGCCAGATTGAGGCGAAGGCGCTGCGCAAGCTGAAGCATCCCAGCCGGTCGAGGAAGCTGCGGAGTTTCCTGGATCAGTGATCGACAGGCGCCCTGCGGGGCGCCTTTTCACTTTGGGGTATTTTATGCACTGGGATTTCTTTCCGAACGAATTCGGTCTCGCCGTTTCTAATGATGGATTTTCGGTTGGCTTCACTTGCCCGACGCACAGCCCAAAAGTTGACTTTTATCAGCCGCGACCTGAGTTTGAGTCTTCGGAAGTAAACAGACTACAGAAGCTCCCAGCATATGTAGGCATTTCGACCGGTGTGGCGTCTGCCCATATTCGCGACCTGTATCGCCTCATCGGTGAAAAGACCGATATTCTTGATGGTGCGACAGGCTATATTTCAATCCATAAGAGGATCGAAGTCCAAATTTGGGTGTCGGAGCTTTTGATGGAGCGTATAGTTCGCACTCTTGAATACCAGACTGCCACCAAAGGAAAGCTCAGCCTGTCTATGCGCGTTCTCCCAACAATCCGTGGGCTTTCCGTGGCCTGTACGGATGATGATCTAAGGCGGTTCAAGTCAGGTGAATTGCCAGCGCAAGTGTCGGATTTGCCTCAGTTGCATGTGGTGAAGTCTATTCCCTGATGCACCGTAAGGAGCACTGACAACCAGGGCGAGCAACCGAACGTTTCGCCGTACACTTAAGACCTGCCACTTTTCCCAGTACCCCAAATCTGGCTCTATCTCTCCCCCCAATCTGGTCTCACAACATTTTGTTGACAGCTTCCCCCTGCGCAGCCGTAACCTGTGTCACACAGGGGCATGGGTGGGGTTCATGCGGCTGTCGCAAACCCCTCCTAAGCCTGTTCTGTCAACAACGGCGTGAAATCGCCGGACAAGCCGCCCCAGGCGGTCAACATAGGGAGACTACCGACGTGTTGAAAACCTATTCCACCCTCAATCGCCGCAGCTTCTTGAAGCGTTCGGCGGCGGGCGTGGGCGCCCTTGCTGCGCCCGCCCTCATCTCGTCCAAGGCGCTGGCCTCTTCGGGCGAAATCAACTTCATGGGCTGGGCTGGTTACCCCAAGCTGACTGAAGAAGTGTTCCCTGCTTTTGAAAAGGCCACGGGTATCAAGGTGAACTTTACTGAGCAACCAGATCAGGATGCTCTCTTCGCGCAGGCTAAGGTTGCTATCGAATCCGGTGGCGTTGACGTGTCCGAACCGACGATCGACCGCTGGGCTGGTTGGGACTCGAATGGTTTACTTCAGCCGTTCGATGAATCCAAGCTTGCCATGTCAAACTATCTGCCGGGTCTGGCCGATGGCGCTGCGGGTGAGCGCAGCCGCAAGGATGGCAAACTTTATTATCTGCCATCGAACTGGGGAACCGAATCTCTCGTTGTCAAGGAGGGCGATGCCAAGCTGTCCACGCCGCCGTCGCTCGGTGATCTGTTCAATCCGGAAAACCAGGTTGTGGTGCGGCCGCACTCGACGCTGGCTGCCATGGGGCGCTGGCTGGACGCACAGGGCAAGCTGCCCTTCCCGTGGCTGGACGGCTATACCGACATGGACAAGATGGTCCAGCTTTGGGACATCGCGCTGGCCGAGGCGATCAAGGCCAAGGGCAACGTGGTGCAGTGGTGGTCTGGCGAGAATGATGCGAATGCTGGCTTTACCGCCAACGGAGCGACTGTCGGCCTGAACTGGGATTCGACGGGCTACAATCTGCGTAACGACGGCTACAAGTTTATTGCACCCGTTGAAGGCGCCTTTGCTTGGCATCAGGGCTTCATTCTGATGAAGAATGCGGTGAACGTCGAACAGGCGCATGAGTTCGTAAAGTTCATCTCGACGCCGGAAGGCGCGGCGGGTTGGGCGACGGCCTTCTCGTCAAACCCGGTTGCCAAAGGTGCGTATGAACTGATGGGGCCGGACGTAGCCAAATTCTATGGTGAGTTCCTGACTGCGGAAACCTCAAAGAGCCTTTGGTGGTGGCCAGAGCAATCGGCGGAGTTCATCGCCAAGCGCGGCGAATACGCCGACAAGTACAAATCGGCCTGATCGGTTATGCAGCCGATGTGCGCCGGGCCCTTCGTGGCCCGGCGCATTTTATTGCAGCCTGGCATGGCTGGACGAATGGAGCGTGCGAATCTGGCTATAGCCATTGCGCGGCGCAAAGGTTCCGCTAGGCTCTTCACAACAACAAGAATGACAGGGGGAAGACGGTCCTATGAGTGCGGGGATTGATCTTGAAAACGTCTGCTGCGACTTCGGCAGCTTTCGCGCGGTGGACAATGCCAATGTCTCGATCAAGCCGGGCGAGTTCTTCTCGTTTCTCGGCCCGTCGGGCTGCGGCAAGACCACAATCCTGCGGATGATCTCGGGCTTTACCGAGCCGACGCAAGGTGTGATCCGCATCGGCGGCAAGGATGTGCGGGGCTTGCGCCCGAACCAGCGGCCGACGGCACTGATTTTCCAGAACCTCGCGTTGTTTCCGCTGATGACGATCTGGGAAAACATCAGCTTTGGCCTGGAGGTGCGGGGTGTGGACAAAGCGACCCGCCGCGCCAAGGCGGAAGAGCTGCTGAAGCTGGTCGATCTGCCCGGCGCTGCCGACAAGATGGTCAGCCAGCTTTCGGGCGGGCAAAAGCAGCGGGTGGCCATTGCGCGCGCCCTGGCGGTGGAACCGGCGGTGATGTTGCTGGACGAACCGCTGTCGGCGCTGGACCTGAAGTTGCGCCAACATATGCGGGCCGAATTGCGCGCCATTCAAAAGCGGACGGGCGTGACCTTCATCTACATCACCCACGATCAGGGCGAGGCCTTGGCCATGTCGGACCGCGTGGGCGTGATGAGCCAGGGGCGCATCCAGCAGATCGCCGACCCGCGAGAGATCTACAATAACCCGGTCAATGGCTTTGTCGCCAGCTTCGTGGGCGAAAACAACACCTTCGCGGGCACGGTGAAGAACCCCGCCTCGGGCATGGCAGGGTATGAGACCGCGCTGGGCACCTTCCGCGCGCGGCTGGGCGAACTGGCCCCCGGCGGGAACGGCAAGCTCTATGTCCGGCCTGAACATACGCTGCTGTCGCAGACCGCCACGACCGAGAATGCGGTGCCGGTGACGATTTCGGAAATCTCGTTCGAGGGGGCGTTCATCGCGGTGCATGGCATGGCCGAGAACGGTCAGACCCTCGTGGCCGAAATCCGCAATGACGGGTCGGCGACCGTGCCTGACACGGGCGCAAGGATGTTCATGCAGTTTGACGCGGAACGCGCGGCAATCCTGCCCGACGCCGCCGTTGCGAAGGGGTGACAGATGGAGGATCTGTTTCGCCGTTATGGTCACACGCTGACCTTCGCCTTTGTCGCCCTGGTTGCCTTCTGGCTGCTGGCGCTGGTGATCCTGCCCAACCTCACGCTGTTCGAGGCTTCGTTCCGCCCCTATTTGCCCGTGACCGAGATTGGCGGGCCAAAGGATGTCTATTCGCTGGATAACTATGCAAAGTTCCTGCGCAATCCGGCACCGTGGAATGTATTTGGCTATGAGGTTCAGGCGCCGCTGAACGTAAAGACCTTCCTTTCGACGGTCTTCTATTCGATGATCGCAACCTTCATCACCTTCGCCTTCAGCTATCCCCTGGCCTATTATCTGGCCAAGGTTGTGCAGCCGAAATCGCTGCCGACGATGATCCTGCTGCTCTTCATCCCCCTCTGGGTGTCCGAGGCGCTGCGGGCCTTTGCCTGGTATATCATCCTCACCTTCAACGGCCCGCTGAATGCGGTGCTGACCGGGATCGGATTGCTGGACAAGCCGATCCGCTGGCAGCAGGGGGTGCTGACGGGCTATGACGCGGTGGTGATCGGCCTGGTCTATTCCTACGTCCTGTTCATGCTGTTCCCGATCTATGGCTCGATCCAGTCGCTGGACCGCAACCAGATCGAGGCGTCGGAAGACCTGGGCGCAAAGTGGTGGCAGACCCATTGGCGGGTGATCCTGCCGCACGCCAAGCCGGGCATCGCCTCGGGTTCGGTCATGGTATTCATGCTGTCGGCGGGCTCGCTTTTGGTGCCGTCGGTGCTGGGGTCCACCAATTCCAACTGGTTTACCCAGACGATTCAGCAATGGATGCTGGAAAGCCAGGACTGGAATACAGGTGCTGCCTATTCCTTCCTGTACATCCTGCTTTGCACGGTCGTCGTGGCGTTGGCCATGTGGGTGTTCAAAGTCAAACTTTCCGACATCGCGAAGTAAAGAGGCGGGATCATGCACAAGACGCGCAACTTCCTGTTCAACCTCTATTTCGGGATGTTCCTGCTGTATCTGTTCCTGCCCTTGGCCATCATGGGCGGGGCGGCATTCAACAATAACAAACTGCCCTCGGTCTATCCGTGGAAGGGCTTTACCTGGACATGGTTCCAGCAATTGCTGGCCGATCAGGTGATGTGGACCTCGTTCCGCAACACCATTCTGGTCGCGCTGGCCGTGGTGATCATCGCGGTGCCGATCGGGGCGGCGGCGGCGATCCTGATCAACTCGATCTCGGGGCGGGTCAGGGCGGCGCTTTACGGGCTGATGGTGGCCCCCATCCTGATGCCGGGGGCGGTGATCGGCATCTCGACGCTGCTGTTCTGGAACAAGGCCAATATCCCGCCGGGGCTGCATCTGTCGGTGCTGGGCCAGGTCAGCTATATCGCGGCCTTTGTCATGCTGCTGGTGCTGGCGCGGCTGCAAAGTTTCGACTCTGCCCTGGAGGAGGCGGCACTGGACCTTGGCGCAAGCCATGCCCAGGTGGTGCGGCGTATCCTGTTGCCGCATCTTTACCCGGCACTGGGGGCAGGGGCGGCGATTGCCTTTTTTCAGTCGATCGAAAACTTCAACGTGACGCTGTTCACCCGCGGCACCTCGAACACGCTTACCGTCTATGTGTTCTCCAAGGTGCGCTCGGGTATCACGCCGACCATCAACGCATTGGCGCTCATGTTGATCCTGATGACGCTGGTGCTGGCGACGATCTATGAACTGCGCCGCCGGGCGCAAGCCAAGATCGAGGCCGCACGAGAGGCCGAGGGCCGCCGCGCCGCCGCGCTGGAGGAACTGTAAGTCGAAAGGCCCGGAGGTTCCTCCGGGCCTTTCAAATTTCCTCCTGGAAATCCGGCGTTACCTGGCTGCCTTTGCGATGAACGGCGCAAGGTCGCCGTATCCGGTAAACCGCCGCTCATAGGCCAGCCCCAGCCGTGCGGCGCAATCCTGCGCCTTGGCCTCCAGCGCGGGGTCATCGGTCTGGGCCTGATAGACCAGCTTGGTATAATTGCCGAACATCATCGGGATCAGTTCGGGGTGCCGGTCAAACCCCATGGGTTTCCAGACAAAAGCCTCGAACTGGCGCACCAGAAAGTCGGTCAGGTAAAAGGCGGTGAATTCGTCGGGGTGGGCGGCGAAGGCCGCGTTGCCTTCAAAGAACGAATAGCAGTGGGGCCCCGCGATCATCTCGACCCCCAACTGGTCGCAAGCGGCCTGTAACTGCCCGCCCGTGCCGCAGTCGGCGTAAAGGACGTGAATCGCGTCATAGTCGCCGCGCCGTTCGGTGACCGTGGCCTTGACGGCTTCGGTGATCTGGTCAGGGTAAAGATGCAGTTTGGCGGGCAGGCATTGCAGGTCGAGATGGGTCCAGCCGTTGGCGCGGATCACGGCCAGCACCTCATGCGCCAGCGCACCGCAAGCCAACAAAAGCACCCGGCCCTTGCGGCTGGCGTCAAGGCCCGTCTCGGTAAGCTCTGCGTCGCTTAGCGCCACGCAAGGCCCCGCACGACGGCGGCCAGCCCCAACGCGCCAAAGGCCAGCCAGATCAGCGGCAGGCCAAGGCTGTGGGCCAAGGCAAGCGTCACGCCGGCCAAAGCGATGACGCCAAGGATCAGGGCAAGAAAATGGGGCAGGGGCATATTGGTCCTCCTGCCTCTAATCTGGGACTTTCAGCGGCGCTTGCCAAGCCTCATAGCGCCCATTTGAAGCCTTCGAACGTCTCATTGCCGTCATATCCGAAATGACGCTGCTGGGATTTGGTGAAAAGTTTGCGGCCACGAAAGCGGATCGCGTAAAGCCATTCGATCTGGGCAAGGTTTTCGCAGCCGCTGATGCTGCCATCAGGCTCGAACACATCGATGCCTTCGTCCGAGTGGTCCTCTGCATAGGTATCCTGCTCGCCATGCAGGATCATCGGCGCGCCGATGCGGCTGTTGACGAAGATCTGGACGTCGCGAAAGGCGGGGCTGCGCGAATGCTTCTGGCCCAACAGGGTTTCGAACACCGCGACGTTGTTGCGCCGGTCATCGGCCGGCACGATGCCGTAAAGGTCGAAGTCACCGTGGATGTATTTCCCCATATTCAGGTAGCCTTGGGTGTATTTCAGGCAGCCATAGCGCGGGCTGCTTCGGTCCAGATCGACGAAATACTGCATTCCATCGGGGATGATGGCGACCGACTTCTGCCCCTCCAGCGTGCGGACCCGTTCGTGGATGTGCGCCATCGAGAACCTGGCCCATTCGTCCAGCGCCTTCTGGTATTTCTTGTCGCTGGCAAAGGCGGCCTGACCCAGAAGGGTGGGGTCAGCCACCAGCCCCGCGCAATCGATCTGCTCGCTGTTTTCGGGCGTGACCGGATTGTCCGCCGTCTTGGCCTTGCAGTCGATCCGCTTGGGCACGCAATCCTTATTGCCGATGAAGCGCAACGAGGCGAGGTTCGTCCGCCGAACCAATATGAAGACGTTGAAGTGGCGGGCGGCGGCCTGAAAGATTCGGGCATGGCCGGGCAGCATGGCAACGGTGGACATGAAATGGACCCTGACGGAATCCCTGCATTCTGCCACAACCCGCACCTTGCGCAAGCAAAAGCCCCGAAGCGGCGCCTCGGGGCTTTTGTCGATCTGGCAGCGTTGATCAGCCGTTCATCTGGTTGTGCTTGCGCGACACCCAGGTTTTCGCGGTTTCCACCGCAACGGCGGCATCGCGGCAATAGGCATCGGCACCAATGGCCTTGCTGAATTCTTCGTTCAGCGGTGCGCCGCCGACCAGCACGATGTAATCTTCGCGCAGGCCTTTTTCCTTCATCGTGTCGATCACGACCTTCATATAGGGCATGGTGGTGGTCAGCAGGGCCGACATGCCCAGAATGTCGGGCTTTTCGGTTTCCAGCGCCTCAAGATACTTTTCGACCGAGTTGTTGATGCCCAGATCCAGCACCTCAAACCCGGCGCCTTCCATCATCATCGCGACAAGGTTCTTGCCGATGTCGTGGATATCGCCCTTGACGGTGCCGATGACCATCTTGCCCATGCGCGGCGCGCCGGTTTCGGCCAAGAGCGGCTTCAGGATCGCCATGCCCGCCTTCATCGCGTTGGCGGCCAGCAACACTTCGGGAACGAACAGGATGCCGTCACGGAAGTCGGCGCCGACGATGGTCATGCCGGCGACCAGCGCCTTGGTCAGAACGTCATAGGGCGTCCAGCCGCGTTCCAGCAGGATTTCGACGCCCTCTTCGATCTCTTCCTTGAGACCGTCGTACAGGTCGTCGTGCATCTGAAGCACAAGCTCGTCGTCGGAAAGTTCCGAGAGGATGATTTCGTCGTCGTCAGCCATCTGTGCGCTCCTCGGGCAATTGCCGTAGGTAGTGGGGCCAAAGCCATGTGCGGACTTTGCGATTTACGACATTGCCTGAATTGAAGCCGACAGCAAGGGGGGCTGAATGCGAATGGCGTTGCGATGTTCTCTTAATGTTCTATAGTTCTCATATGCAGGATAAACGCGAAACCCTTTTGCCAGGCCAACGTGTAAAGGCGCGCGGTGCACTGGAAAATGCCACGGGCCGGTATGAAGGCACGACCCGCGTCGCCTTTGATGACGGTTGGGAGATGGAAGAGACGGACCGGCTGATCCGCACCGAGGTGCGGGCCGAGGTGGCGCGTTCGGCCATCACCTACAACAAATCGCCCGACATTCCGTTCGACCGCTCGATCAACCCCTATCGCGGCTGCGAACATGGCTGCATCTACTGTTTCGCCCGGCCGACCCATGCCTATCTGAACCTGTCGCCGGGGTTGGATTTTGAAACCCGGCTGATCGCGCGACCCGGCATCGGCAAGGTTCTGGCGCGCGAGTTGCGGGCGAAATCCTATGCGGTCGATGTCATCGCCATTGGCACCAACACCGACCCCTATCAGCCGTGTGAGGCCGAATGGCGGGTGATGCGCGAAGTGGTGCAGGTGTTGTCGGATTTCAACCATCCGCTGGCCATCGTGACCAAGGGCACCCTGATCGAGCGTGATCTGGATCTGCTTGCGTCGATGGCCGCCAAGGGGCTGCTGCGGGTGGGGGTGTCGGTCACGACGCTTGATCCTGCGCTGTCGCGCAAGATGGAGCCGCGGGCACCCGCCCCGGCGCGGCGCCTGCAAACCATCCACAGGCTGGTTGCGGCGGGCGTGCAGGTGCGGGCGATGGTGGCGCCCGTTGTGCCCGGACTGACCGATCATGAGCTGGAACCTCTGTTGCAGGCCGTGGCTGAGGCGGGGGCTGCTGCGGCCAGCTTCATCTCACTGCGCCTGCCGATGGAGGTTTCGCCCCTGTTTCAGGACTGGCTGGCCGAGCATTTCCCCGACCGCGCCGCCAAGGTCATGGGCCGGGTGCGGGAATTGCACGGCGGCAAGGATTACGATGCCCGCTGGGGCCACCGCTTTCGCGGGCAGGGGATATGGGCCGAGCTGATGGCGCAACGCTTTGCCAAGGCGGTGGCGCGGCTGGGGTTAGGCCGCGACATGGGGCCGTTGCGGCGCGACCTGTTTCAACCGCCCCCGCGCGCGGGGGACCAGCTCACCTTGTTTTGACCCAAAATTCTTTGACGAAATCTGCAAAACCCTTCGAAGGATCTTCCGCACTCCTATATTCATGTCGCAACAAAGGAGAGGCCCATGTTCCTGATTGATCGCCGCAAGATGCAGATGGTCGCCCCCGCCGATGCCCTTCCTGGCCGCGATACCCCCATTCCCACCGCCGCGACGCATTTCCTGTCTGGCCTGCCGCTGGATGCGCCGGTGCCCGAGGGGATGGCGCAGGCGATGTTCGGCATGGGGTGTTTCTGGGGCGTGGAGCGCAAGTTCTGGCAGACGCCGGGTGTGTGGCTGACCATGGTCGGCTATGCGGGCGGTTATACGCCGAACCCGACCTATAAAGAGACCTGCACCCAGCTTACCGGCCATAATGAGGTGGTTCGCGTCATCTACGACCCCGCCGTGATCAGTTATGACGGCCTGCTCAAGGTGTTCTGGGAAAACCACGACCCGACGCAGGGAATGCGTCAGGGCAATGACGTGGGCAGCACCTACAGGTCGGGCATCTATACCTATTCGCCTGAACAGCAGGCGGAGGCCGAGGCGTCAAAGCTGGCCTATCAGCAGGCGCTGGACGCGCGTGGCTTGGGCCGGATCACGACCGAGATCCTGCCGGTGCCGACCTTTTACTTTGCCGAAGATTACCACCAGCAATATCTGGCCAAGAACCCTGATGGCTATTGCGGGCTGGCGGGCACCGGCGTGACCTGTCCGATCGGCACCGGCGTGGCAGCGCGCTAAGGCGCGTATCGCGCGCGCAGCTTGCCACGGGCGGCCCTTGCGATTAAGCCCGGCTTATCCTGAAGGAGCCGCCCGATGACCACCTATTCCGCCCTGACCACCGTGCCCGGCGAAGCCCGCGCCAATGCCATCGCGCAGTCGCTGGAGCAGTTGGAGCCGGTTCCGGTCGGCGTTGGCGTGTTCGAGATCGAGGACGACTCGGGCCTGTGGGAAATCGGCGCTTATTATCTGGAGCCGCCGAACGAGGCGCTTCTGTCGCTGGTGGCGGAATCTTTCGGCGCGCGGCCCTTTGCCCTGTCGGAGCTGCCCGAGATTGACTGGGTTGCCAAGGTGCGGCGCGAGCTGAAGCCGGTCGAGGCGGGGCGCTTCTTTGTCTATGGCAGCCATGATGCCGACAAGGTGCCCACCGATCCGGGTCGGGTAGCCCTGCAGATCGAGGCGACGGTGGCCTTCGGCACCGGCCACCACGGCACGACGCTGGGTTGCCTGCGCGCATTCGACCGCCTTTATGATCAGGGCTTCCGCCCAGCCAGGGTAGCCGACATCGGTTGTGGCACCGCCGTTCTGGCGATGGCCGCCGCCGCCGTTCTGCCCGAGGCGCTGGTGATCGCAAGCGACATTGACCGCGTGGCGGTGGATGTGGCCGAGGCGAATGTCTCGATCAACGGTCTTGTGGGGCGCATCGAATGTCTGGAGGCGGCGGGCTTTGCCCATCCGCGCCTGCAACAGGCCGCCCCCTATGACCTGATCTTCGCCAATATCCTGAAAGGCCCGCTGATCGAGCTGGCCCCCGACATGGCCGCGCATTGCGCGCCGGGGGGCCTGATCATCCTGTCGGGTCTGCTGGTGGTGCAGGCAGAAGCGATCATCGCGGCCTATCAGGCGGCAGGATTTGCCCTCGTCTCGCGCGAGGATCTGGGCGAATGGTCGGCATTGGTTCTGAAACGGAACTGAATCGTTTCCCGATAGCAAAACTCACCCGGTTCATTTCGCCACTTTCGCGCCACATTTCGGGCCTATTCCGGTCATGTATATTAGTGGTGACGGGGTTCGTGATGACCGATCAGAATTTGACAGACTTTTACGACAGCGTTCGCCGTTATCATTCTCAGCGGTCCAAGGGTTTTGCCCATGAAGCCACGGGCGCGTTGGGCCGTTCCTTCTATTACGGGCAGCCCAAAAGCCGGCGGCGCAGGTCGTTTCTGATGCCTGTGCTGTTTGCGCTGACTGCCGCCTTCCTATTGAAAGCCACGATCTTTTATTATGTGGGTCCGGCCAATTATCAGGACCGTCTCGCCCGGCTTGAGGCGGGGGTAGGGTTTGACAAATTCGGCGCATGGCTGATGCAGTCGGAACCCGTTACCGAATTTCTGGCCAAGAAGATCGGGCAGGGGGTACACGCGCTCAAGTCTTGATACGGGGTCAAGATCGTTTGCCGCCCAAGAAACCAGAAGGCCGTTGTCCGGGTCGGACAACGGCCTTCGTTCATCTCTGACGCTGAAAACGGCTTAACGGCCGATCAGGTCAACATCTCCACGGCACAGGCCGATATCGTCAAGCTCACGGTCGGTCAGCTTCGACAGGGCCTTGCGGGTCACCCGTGCGTCATTCCAGGCGGAAAAGCGGGTGGCAACTTCGCCCAGCGACTGGACAAAGCGGAAGATCGAGATGGCGCCAAACGGCGCCGCGCGGGACGTCTCATAGGCGGCCATTGCGTATTCCTTTCACAAACTGCTCGCACATCGGGCAATTATTTACCCTTGATGGCGGCTAAATAGTCAGACTGCGAACGCGGGGCAATGGGGGCGCCAGCAATGCCGCCTTGCACGACGCGCATGGCAGATTTCATGGATTTGCCATGAACTTGTTGGGTCGAGTGGGGAAAGGCGACCGAAATGTCGCTTTTTCTGAATGCAGCGTCGCCTTCTTGCGCCTTGTCTAGCCCCCCTGCCGGGAATTGCCAAGGCTGGAATTAACCTTGGCGCATGTTCTTGTTTCGTGCTATTTCGGGAAAAACAACGAAAAGGGGCAGTCATGCGCGTTCTGGGGATCGACCCTGGCCTTCGCAACCTCGGCTGGGGGGTGATCGACGTTGCCGGATCGCGGCTGACCCATGTGGCCAATGGCATCTGCCATTCCGATGGTTCCGAAGGCACATTGGCGGAACGCCTGCGCAGCCTGCACAGTCAGTTGACCGAGGTGGTGCGCCTTTACGCCCCCGATACCTCGGCGGTCGAGCATACTTTCGTCAACAAGGATGCTGTGGCCACGCTAAAGCTGGGGCAGGCCCGGGGCATCGCCCTGCTTGTGCCCGCGCAGGCCGGGATCCCGGTGGGGGAATACGCCCCCAATGCGGTGAAGAAGACGGTCGTCGGCGTGGGCCATGCCGCCAAGGTGCAGATCGACCACATGGTTCGGCTGCACCTGCCGGGGGTGCAACTGGCCGGACCGGACGCAGCCGATGCGCTGGCCATTGCCATCTGCCACGCCCATCATATGCAAAGCGCGAACCGGCTTCAGGCTGCGGTACAAAGGGCAAGGGCATGATCGGCAAGATTTCCGGGCGGCTGGACTGGCGCGGGCCGGACCATGTGCTGATCGATGTGCGCGGCGTCGGCTATGTCGTGCATGTCAGCGACCGCACGCTGGCGGGCCTGCCGGGTGTGGGAGAGGCGGTTTCCCTTTATACCGAACTTCTGGTGCGCGAGGATCTGCTGCAACTGTTCGGTTTTCCGACGATGCTGGAAAAGGAATGGCACAAGCTGCTGGTCACGGTGCAAGGCGTGGGCGCCAAGGCGGCGATGGCCATTCTGGGCACACTGGGGCCAGAGGGGGTGTCGCGCGCCATCACTTTGGGCGATCAGCGGGCCATTCAGGCGGCGCCCGGCGTTGGGCCCAAACTGGCGCAGCGTGTGATCCTTGAGCTGAAGTCCAAGGCGCCGGGCGTGATGGCCATGGGCGTCAGCCTGTCTGCCACCGCCGATGCCGGGGATGTGGTGATCGAACCCGATATGCCTGCGCCGAAGCGGGCTGCCAGGCCCGCCGCCCCGCCGCCCCGCGTCGCCTTTACCGCCGATGCGCTGTCGGCGCTGATCAACCT